>Ga0116142_10001336_pt1 | contig 29795 bp, 24 predicted proteins | sample AD_UKC033_MetaG_FD_89785 | JGI IMG/M metagenome (GOLD analysis project Ga0116142, IMG submission 89785) | Active sludge microbial communities of municipal wastewater-treating anaerobic digesters from USA - AD_UKC033_MetaG | ecosystem: Engineered > Bioreactor > Anaerobic > Digestate | place: USA... | reverse complement strand
TGTGGGACGGTCGTGGTTACTGGATCGGGCACGATCGGGGATGTTGTGTGTAATGTTCTTCTCGGCTCGATGAATTTACCAGGTTTTGTTTCAGCCATTTCCTACATGATGGGTATGATTATGGCTGTTACCGCCCTTATCAAGCTGAAGGATCACGTCGAATCGCCTAGCCAGAACCCTATCTCTGCCTCTATGAAGCGTTTTGTGGCCGGTGGTGCATTGTTTATGTTGCCAACCATCACATCCGCATTGGAAGGTGTATTGACCGGCAGCGGGGGTATGGCCGGCTTCGGAACCGGAGTTAACGGGACGGCCGTCGGGACTTACGGTCTCGACGCCATGATGGTTGCCTTGATTGTCGATATTTATGGTCCTGTTTCCGCTCTACTGGGAAGTTTTTCTTATCTTGCTGGTATGGTTCTGACTGTTGTGGCTATCAGTCGTCTTCTGAAAACGGCTCAGGATGGGCCTAGCGGACCGTCCGGTATCGGTACGATTATGACTTTTATTGTAGCTGGCGTCCTGTTTACTCTCGACGATATTATGGGGGCTTTCTCCGGCTCCTTGTTCGGGATGAACAACATCACTACCTACGCTACGCTCGCCACGCCGATTGACGGCGGTGTGATTGATGACCACGTTTTGGCTGTTATCAGCTCCGTGCTTCTGTTTATGATGCTCGTTGGCTGGATCAGCTTCATCCGAGGATTTTTCCTGCTGCGCGATGTTGCGGAAGGAAAAGGACAAGCCTCTCTCATGGCTGCGATGACCCACATTTTCGGGGGTGCGCTGGCTGTGAATCTGGGACCGTTGATGAATGCGGTACAAAGTACTTTTGGTCTCACCGGATTAGGTGTAAACTTTTCTTGAGTAAAACTTATTGGCATAGGAGGAGGAAACCATGCTGAAACTGAAACAAAAACTTAATCGTATTAGTGCAATGACAGGCGCGGCCTTTGTTATGGGAACGCTTTCTTCGGGAAGTGCCCATGCTGCTGCTGCTGGCCCTACCAATACATTCAACGACATTGCTGACAACATCATCGGTGGTATCTCGAACCTGCCAGGTCTGTTGTCTGCTGTTTCCTATATGATGGGGATGTTGTTCGCCGTTCTCGGTATCCTGAAAATCAAGGATCACGTTGAGAATCCAACCCAGACCCAATTGAAAGACGGTGCGATCCGTTTGGCAGTTGGTGGCGGTCTGTTCATGATCCCGATCATTACCGAATCTATGCAGACCTTGCTTGGTACCGGTGCGGCAACAGATGCTGCCGTGGTCAAGAAGATTGCAACGGCTACTACGTTGGCTAAATAATCTTTTATGTCGTACCTACCACTCATTTTGGGGATTGCCCGACCTTCGGGCGGTCCCCGTTCTTCTAAGAAGCCCCAGGTATCTTCTGGAAAAGGCGGGGGAGTGTTGACCCCTGAAATCCGGAAGGCTGTCTATGACCGTGATGATAACACGTGTCAGTGCTGTGGTTTCAAATCCCAGAAATATCAGGAAATCCATTTTCTTGATCAGGATTCCCGCAATCTTTCCCTCGACAACATGGTGACAACCTGCATTTTCTGTCACCAGTGTTTCAATATGGACCAAGCTACTTTGATGCGCTCCGGCGTTCTGATTTGGTTGCCTGAAATTTCTCAAGCCGATTTGCATCATATTATGCGTTCCGTCTATGTGGCGCGGATTTCCCAAGGCCCGATGGCCGAGGCTGCCCGTACGACGCTTGATGCTTTGATGGCCCGCAGAGAGGAAGTCCGCCGCCGTATCGGAACGGACGATCCTTATGTTCTTGCCACGGTGATGCGCGATTTTCTGACGTCCCGCCATTATCTGGACCGGCAGGAGAGGCTGGACGGCATCCGTCTTTTGCCACTTGACCGTCGCCTTATCCGTGAAGCCGATCTTGAATTCAACCAGTTTCCGCAGATTCTAGCCTACTGGAGATCCAAGGATGGTCCTTTCGGTTCCCGCGCTCCATCGTTGTGGTTGAACATGTACCGCGATGCCCTCGCCAAAGCTTCTTAACTCCTAGCCACTGTCAACAAAGTGTGATAAGCAGGCTACGGCCTTCGGTTTTCTGCACTTCCGGTCCTCACGTACCCTTAAGTACGCTGCGGTGTTTCTCTTTCTTTGTTAACAGTGGCAATAAATCCTAGATATTTTCCCGCTTTTGAGTGTTTTCTTCGCCAGTGTTTATAGGTACACTGAGTGCGTCTTTTTAACCGCGATGATTCTTTATGAATATATTTGAAAAAATCTTAGCCCCTTTTCAGGTCGCTCTCCGTCAGTCTATCGAAAGCTTTATCCGCATCGAGACAATGGAGAATGAAACGACCCTTGCCGCCAGTGATGGCTCGCTTGTCAGTTACCTCAGAGTCGATGGGTCGCGTCAGATTATCGGCGAAGAAGAATATAATTTTCTCGTTGATGCTTCAACGGTCAAGCTTGGTGCGAAATTCGACCGTCAGGGTCACGCCATGCAGATTTATTTTTCCCGTGATCCGGGACGAATCCGTCCGCACTTGATCGAACAATTGAAGGCATCGCGTACCACGGCGAATAATACCGGTCTGGAAGTCGAGGATTTGATCGACGAAAAAATCAAAAATCTTTCGACTATTCTCAGTTATGAAGAATGTTACTTTGTCCTATGGACTCGCCCTACGGCGATGACCAAAAGCGAGGTCGAGCGGACGCGCAAGGAAAAACTCGAACAGGGTAAGAAGTGGGTCAATGCGCCGTACGGCCAAAACCCTCTAGCAGGGATCGAGTCTTTGCGGACCCGACATAAAAGTTATGTTACCGCGATTGAACAAGCTTTGAACGAGCTTGGCATCCGTTCCGAATTGCTGGAAGTTCATGATGCATTGAAAGCTGTCCGCAACAACATGTTTCCGACCAAGGCTCATGAAAACTGGCGCGCCTGTCTGCCGGGAGATCCTATTCCTCCTCGGGCGCCGACCAGCCGAATTGATTTGTCTGATGTTATCTGGCCGCCGCTCAGAACTCAGATTTCTGTCGGGGATGCACGCCTGACCGGTGGTCCGGTTGTCCAGATCGACGATCTCAATTGGGCCGGTGCAGATATGACTTTGGGTCCAATGGAGGCCACGCCGTTTCCCGCTTTGCTGAACCGTTTGTATGATGCCAAAGTTCCGTTCCGGATTTCTTTCCTGATCGAAGGAGGGGGGGCCGAGTCTTCTCAATTCCGCTCTTTTATTGCAACGCTGATGAGTGTTACCAACTCACTCAACAAGCAGATAAAATATTCTCTGGAAGGTTTGCAGGTTCTGGCGCGTAGCGAACCTGTCGTCAAATTGCGTGTATCTTTTGCGACCTGGGCACCGAAATCCAATCCTAACCTGATCCATGATCGCCTCTCTATTCTCATGCAGTCGATCGAGAGCTGGGGCTACGCGCAGGTCAGTGATGTATCGGGTGATCCGGTTGATTGTATCATGTCGTCGGCCATGGGGATTCATTGTGCGGGGACGGCTCCTGCCGCAATTGCTCCTATGCGTGAAGTGATGAAACTTCTTCCGTGGCAGCGCCCGTCAAGTCCGTTCAATCACGGTGCGGTGATGCTTAGGACGCCCGATGGTAAATCTTGGCCTTATCAAACAGGAACCAACCTGACGACCACGTGGTTCGATCTGATTTTCGCCCAACCGGGTGCCGGTAAATCCGTTTTGATGAATACTCTTAACCTCGGGACTATTCTTTCTCCGGGGATGAGCAAGTTGCCGTTTGTGGCCATCATCGATATCGGTCCATCGTCATCCGGACTGGTGTCGTTGGTCAAAGAAGCGCTGCCGATTACCCGTCAGGGCGAGGCAGCTTATTATCGCCTCCAGATGTCGCGTCAGTATGCGATCAATCCGTTCGATACGCAGCTTGGTTGTCGTCAACCGCTGATGGATGAGCGAAGCTATCTGGTCGAGTTGCTGGTTCTGTTATCAACCCCTCCGGGACATGAGAAGCCTTACGACGGGATGCAACAATTGGCCGGCTTGGTTGTTGACGAGATGTTTCGCTGGCGGGATGATTCCCAGGCTAACGCCGAGCCACGCCCTTATCTGCCGCGTCTTGATGCCGACGTTGACGAGGCTATTCAGAAAAATAATATACATCTTCCAACCGATCCGTATTGGTGGGATGTGGTTGATCGTCTTTTCGAACTGGGGCTGATCAATGAGGCAATTATCGCCCAGCGTTACGCTGTTCCTACACTTGGCGATGCCATTACGGCGTCACGACGTCCCCAAATCCGGACTTTGCTTGAAGAAACTTCCGTGGGACTCAGTACAGAATCGGTTATCAATGCTTTCGAGCGGATGATTACCTCGGCCATTCGTGAATACCCGATTTTGTCTTCGGTCACACAGTTCGAGATTGCCGAAGCGCGCGTCTGTTCCCTTGATTTGATGGATGTATCCCCTCAAGGGGACGATACAGCGGACCGCCAGACATCCATCATGTACATGTTGGCTCGACATGCGTTGGTGCGCAGCTGGTGGGTCGGGCCTGAATCTATACAATTTGTTCCTGAAAAATACCGCGTCTATCACGAGATGAAATTGCAGGATCTGGCTGAAACGCCGAAACGTCTTTGTTATGACGAGTTTCACCGGACCAGTTCTTCGGCCTCTGTCCGTGCGCAGGTTATCCGCGACGTGCGGGAAGGGCGGAAACGCGGTGTGCAGATTGTTCTGGCCTCCCAGCTTCTTGACGACTTTGATGACGATATGGTCGATTTGGCAACTGGTGTTTGGGTTCTGGGTACGGCTGTTTCGGATAAAGCAGTGGATGACGTTCGCGATCGTTTCGGTCTTTCAACGACGGCGCGAAATATCATCCGTTACAAACTGACGGGCCCACGGGCCGGTGGTGCTCCGGCGCTACTTATTCTCGGGACCAATGAAGGCCGATATGAGCAGCATTTGATCAACACGCTGGGGCCTATTGAATTGTGGGCGTTTGCGACATCGGTTGAAGATGTGCTGATTCGTAACCGCTTGTATGCCAAGTTCGGTGCGGGACGTGCCCGCCAGATTCTAGCGGCGGCTTTCCCTGCCGGAAGTGCGCGCTCGGAAATCAAGCGGCGTATTCTTTCCAAATCCAATGATAGTGGCGGAGAATCGAAGGCGGCGGCTATGACAGCGGTTATTGATGAAATTATCGAAGAATTGATCTTGGCAAGCACACGCAAAGCTCTTGATGATCAAGTCTCGGAGGGGTGATTCTTCGTGGCAGTCAAAAATAAATTCGATCAGTCGGCTGGAACTTCGCCCAAGAAAAAGAAAAGCAGAGTATGGTGGTGGGTCGGTGGCACATTCGGCTTTCTGATTCTCATCATGTTTTTACTCTATAAACCGCAGGCGACAATCCATTATGGCGTCTGCAAAACCTATATCGAGTTGAATGAACCGTACCCTGACCAGATCCGCTATTTGAGTATGGAAGATTTCGGGGATTCCGCGCGTGTCTATTACCGTCGGACCGATCCATTCGGCGTTGTGTCTGTGAATTCTTTTGAATGTGTCTTCAAGGTCGAGAACGACACGGTGACACCTTACCTGAAAAGTGTCGACGTTAATGGCAAGTACAGGACGTACATGGCCGAATCTCCTGAAAGAATTGAGAAATTTAACGAAAGTGTTCCGGCGGTGATCGCTGCGGGACCCGATTTATCATGGCCCTATTTCCCTCTGGACGATATCAAGGCTTATCGCGAATTCCATGATGAACTTCAATAAGACCTTCCATCAATCTGCCTTCTCCATCCGATTCTCGGCCTATCGGGGGATGATTCTTGTCCCTTGCATTTCGTTTTAAAGCTGCGTATGAATGTCCCGTATTATGGATTTTTTATTAACCTAACAAATAGGAGTTAGCCATCAAGAAGCCAGTTTCCAGTTCCGGTCGTCCCAGCCGCGAGTCCGATGGACCGCGTGTCAATGAAGATATTCGATTGGAGCGCTTGCGGCTCGTCGATGCAGCAGGCGAAATGGTTGGTATTGTGACACTTCGTGAGGCTTTACGTCAGGCTGAAGAGGCTGGGCTTGATCTGGTCGAAATTTCGCCGAATGCCGAGCCTCCTGTGTGCAAGATTCTTGATTACGGCAAGTATAAGTTTGAGCAACAGAAGAAAGCTGCCGAAGCCCGCAAAAAGCAAAAAACCGTTGAGGTTAAAGAAATCCAGTTGCGCCCGATGATCGGCGATCACGATTATGACGTCAAATTGAAGGCCGCGCGTCGCTTTCTTGAAACGGGAGACAAGGTCAAAGTCGTCCTCCGTTTTCGTGGTCGTGAACTTTCTCATACTGAAATCGGCATGGAATTGTTGAAGCGCATGATTGTTGATCTTGGTGAACTCGCCAAAGTCGATTTCGACCCTAAGATGGAAGGCCGTCAGGTGATGATGGTTCTCTCCCCTGGTGCAGCCAAGGCATAATTTTCTTTATTTTTTGAATAAGAAAAAACCCGTCACTTCAAAGGACGGGTTTTTTAGTATTCCGTAAGTTTTTACCCCCGCCAAGGTTTCGGTGGGGGGATTAGAAATTAGGCGCAGACCGGAGCGACAACTGCAGTTACAGGTGCAGCGGCAGCTTTTTTAGCGGCGGGCTTTTTAACAGCTTTTTTGGCAGCTGGTTTTTTAGCTGCGGCTTTTTTCACTGCAGGTTTTTTAGCGGCCGGTTTTTTGGCTACTGCTTTTTTCACTGCAGGTTTTTTAGCGGCCGGTTTTTTGGCTACTGCTTTTTTCACTGCAGGTTTTTTGGCGGCCGGTTTTTTGGCTGCTGCTTTTTTCACTGCAGGCTTTTTAGCTACTGCTTTTTTTACTGCGGGTTTTTTAGCTACTGCTTTTTTAGCTGCGGGTTTTTTAGCCGCAGGTTTTTTAGCAGCTGGCTTTTTAGCAGCTGGTTTTTTAGCTGCTGTTGCTTTTTTTGCTACTGCCATGTTTGGTTTCTCCTGTTTGAGGTTAGAACATGATTCGACACAGTGTATCTCGAAATGCAAAAATCTCAAAACGAGTTTTGCACCAGAGGGTTTTTACCCCACTGATGTGGCATGTTGACAACATATCTTTAATGAGTGCTTAACGCCGATTATGCGGTGACAGATTCAACCCAGTTGCTGAGTTGTGCTTTCGACATTCCACCGACTTTCGTTTCCACCAACTGTCCGTTCTTGAAAACCATGAAGGTTGGAATGCCGCGGATTCCATAGCGTGTCGGGGTGTTCGGATTTTCGTCGATGTTGATCTTGACGACCTTGATCTTGCCACCCATTTCGGATGCGATCTGGTCAACAACAGGTGACATCATCTTGCATGGTCCACACCACTCTGCCCAAAAATCTACCAAAACAGGTTCCGATGATTTTAGGACTTCCGACTCAAAATTCTGGTCATTGACGTGGGTACTCGACATATTCGTCTCCTGATTTCTTTTTAATTTGATTCTTTCTCTTCAAAGGATATTGGCGATTAAAGCCTAAAATCAAGCCTTGAAATCTTCCCATCCCCAAAAACAGGTTTTCAAACCTTAATCGGCATCAATATGGCTTTATCGGTCCACAACAGGGCGCATTCCACCGGGAGGTTTTGGTAAATCTTTGAAATTGCAGACTTATATGCACGGAGTTGGTCGCGGTAACTTTGCGGAATTTCGCTTTCATTTGCGGGTGACGGGCGATTCGATTTGAAATCAACGATCAGAATACGGTCTTTTTTCACTACCAGGCGGTCGATTTGGCCCGAGAGAATCCGTCCCTCTCCGATTTCACCTGTGACAGAGACCTCGGCCAGCGAATCGGGGCCGAAAACAGGTGCAAAAACGGGGTCATTCAGAACGGTGAGCACTTCTTTCGCGATTTCGTCACGAACGGATACCGGAAGGGCACTTCCTGACTTCTTCAGGAATAAAGTGGCGGCCTTTTCCCGATGGAGAGGAGTGATTTGGGGCAGAAACTGGAACAGACGGTGAGTTAGGATTCCCCTTTCAAACCTGTATCCGTCACTGTTTTGCAGAGGAGAGAGTGCCGCGTCGTTTGTGCGTCCCAGCAAGGAGGGTTGGACAAAGTGGCGGATGTCTTTTTCTTTTGCGGGAGGGAGAGGGAGCCAAGCGGGTAAAGGGGCTGCAATTGAATCCGTTTTTCGAATTCCTTTTTGCGTAATATCCGATTTAAGCTCGTAAATATGTCTGTCACCAGATATTTCTACGCCACTTAAGCGAGGGAATGCTTCTTTGACCAGCTGATACCATGTTAACTGGTTGTTGGTTTTACTGAAGCCGTCTTTTTTCAATTCTCCGCAGATGTAAAGGTGATCGCGCGCGCGGGTGAGTGCCACATAAAGAAGCCGTAGATATTCCGCATATTCCCTGTCCTTTTCTTTTGTGCGGGCTTCTTTATATAGTGCGCAAATATTGTCTGTCTTATCCGTCCAGAGGGGAAAGGTTCCGGTTTCCCTTTTGTCCATCCACAAGAGGCGCGGCGTTTTCGACGGGTTGGGCAGGGCGGTTGTGTCGGGCAGGAAAACAATCGGGGCCTCTAGTCCTTTCGAGGCGTGAACCGTCATAATCCGGACCTGATTTCCGCTTTCTTTTTCCGAATCCTCGGATTCGCGCTTGATCTGGAGATCGCTTTTCTCCATGTGGGTAATGAAGTCTTCAAGCCCGTGAATTCCATCCTGTTCGATAGTCAGGCAATAATTCAGGAATTCGTCCAGAGGGTCGATGCAGTCAGGCCCGAGACAGGTGGAGAATGCTCGTCTTGCCGAACCTGTTTGATCATACGGGCAGGGGCAGGAAAGCGTTTCATTGAAGAAGTTGAATGGCGAGAGCGCCGATCCCATGTCCACCTGTTCTTTGATCCATGCAACAGTCTCTTCCGGCAGATGTTTTTCTGCTCTGCTCCATAATGTTTCATCCTTTTTGCGGCCAAGCGCCAGTTCCATCAATTGATCTTCGTCGATGCGGATAAAGGGGGATTTCAAGAGGCAGGCCAATGACAAATCGTCGGCAGGCAGGCGGACAAAACGGGCCAGAGCCAGACAATCCTCGACTGCGATCTGGTCGCGAAGCGCCATGCGGTCGATGCCGCTGACCGCGATCTTTTTGATTTTTAATTGGCGCACGAGGCTGGTGATAAACGGGCCTGTACGCGTGCGGACCAGAACCAGTATATCGCGGGGGGCGGCCGGTCTTCCGGTTGAGGGGACCAGTTCTTTTCCTTCGATGATGTGTTCGATTTTATTCGCGATGCGGGTTGCGAGGCTGTGGGGGGCGCCGTTTGAGGGGGAGGACCGTTCTTTCGAGAAGGGAAGAAGCCATGTGGCATCCGTGTCTTTTTTCTCTTCGTTTTCTTTTGTTATGACATCCCATAATTCGACTTTTCCGGCTTCGTTTTCGCGGAAACTATAGTGGACCAGGTTTTCGTTCGGCTCGAGACCAAGCTGGCGGGTTAGGTCGGGGTTGGAAAAGACCTGATCGACCAGCGACAGGACAGGTTTGGTAGTACGGAACGATGTTTCAAGGTTGACGGTGTCGAATTCGCGTTCAGCTTGTTTCGATCTGTTTTCAAAGAAATGCCGCATGCGCGTGAAGGACTCAGGGTCGGCGCCATGAAAACTGAAAATGGATTGTTTTTTATCCCCCACGACAAACAGGCTGCGTGGCGATTTGGTCTCGCGGCCCAAACCGGATTGCAATTCCGCGCTCAGATATTCGATGATTTTCCATTGGTCGATGTTGGTGTCTTGTGCTTCGTCCACCAGAATGTGGTCGATTCCTTCGTCAAGTTTGAAATGGACCCAGTCTTCGCCTTTTTGTTCGAGAAGTTCACGGGTTTTCGCAATCAGATCGGTAAAATCGAGCGCGTTCCGGTGGCGTTTGGCATTGGTGTAGGCGGTCATGATTTCCGCCGCAATGGTCAGAAGGTCGGCGGTTAGCTGGCATTGATTGATAGCTGCCATCTGATCGAGCGTCCGGAGCAGTGCTTCACGTTCCGATTCAAAAAGAGCGGGGATATCAGGGCGGGAGTCTTCCAGACCGTCGTAGATTTTTTTGACCATGTCTTTTTGAGTCAGAAAAGACGCACGGTATAAGTCAAGACGGCAGGCACGAACATCGAAGGGCAGAGCCAACCAGTCGGCTATTCCTTGCCCGATTTCCTTGTTCTTAACTCCTCTTGTGGTGCCAAGACATTGGGCAGCTTCGCGGAGGCGGTCTTCGGGACGGGTGGTGACAAAGTCCTTAAGAATAGAATCTTTATCCGTGTTTTCATCCAGCCCCAGTTTAGGGAGCAGATTGCGACGCAAATCTTCGCCCGTACCATTCTGATCCAGAAACTTCGCGAGTTTGTAGGATTTATCCAGCAAAGACAGCAGGGTTATCTTGAGCTGTTCGAAGTCGGTCGAGAGGGCAATGTGGTTAAAGGAGGGTTCGAGGTCCTTGCGCTTGCCGCTTTCGATGCTGGTGACCAGAGAAAGGATGGTGGTGGCGAGAAGCTCTTTCGCCCGCGTTTCATCAAGAACGCGAAAGCCGGGGGTTAGTCCTGATTCCAGCGGGAAGCGCCCTAAAGTCGATTGGCAGAATGAGTGGATCGTCATAATAGACATGCCGTTCGGCACATCGAGAACTTTGGTGAAAAGTTGCTGCGCGGCGGTTATCATACCAGGTGAAGGTGTTTTGTCGATCAGGGATTCGAGGTCTTTTATCAGTTCCTCTTCGTCCATCACGGCCCACTGGCCCAGACGTTTCTGGATACGGATGGCCATAAGGGCTGCGGCGGCCTTGGTGAAGGTGATGCAGAGGATTTTATGCGGGGCGCTCCCTTCCCACTTGCCTTCTGGATCAGGAAGAAGAAGGCGCAAAACGCGGTCGGTTAGGACCTTGGTCTTTCCCGATCCGGCGGAAGCTGCCACCCAGACGTCATGTTGGGGGATCGCGGCGCGTTTTTGCCGCTCGTTCGGGTCGGGGGTTTGGGTTTCTGTAGAGAGGCGAAGCGGTTCTATGCTCATGCTGCGTCTCCTGTTTCGGCGTCGTCTTCACCACCCAGAGACGACCATTCGGCGACGCGGGCCAGATGGGCATAGGCGCGTTCATCTTCGTAGATATGCGTGCCGGTTGGTGGGAAGGATATGTAGGGGGTGGTCGAGTCCTCGAATTGGGTGATGAGATTCAAAAGGCCTTCGCGGGTTTGCGGGACCAGATCGGCAAAGGGGATGGATTTCTTGTCATGCAGGCGAATTTCTTCGCTGGATGTCGAAATTTTCCAATAGCATAAGGCGGCCGTGTCCATGCGCCTGTTATCAAACCCACTTTCTTCCAGTATCAAGGCTTCGACGGGAAGTTGAGGGGCTAGTCCTTTGCGGATTTTCCACAGTGGTGGGGGTGATCCGGTTTTATAGTCGATAATGGCCGCGCCGCCGGTCTTCAAGCGGTCGATGCGGTCGGCTTTGGCGGTGATAGTGAAGCTACGTTTGCCATCCTTGCTTTCAAATATTTTATAGGCGCCTTTAATTTCCTGCCGCCACGGGATGGATTCATTCCGCCATTTGCGTTCAGTGGTTACAACCCAATCGGCCATTCTTTCCACGCGTGGCCACCAATAATGCCATTGGGGGGAGAGCGATTCGAGATCGGAGAGCTTTTTGTGGGCAATCTCCATAAACAGGTCGCGAGCGTTGTCGGGTAAACCCATCTCTGTTCGTTTCACGAATTCTTCCATGATGTCATGGATCAGTGTTCCGCGGTCGGTAAAAATAGATTCATCATCTAGTGAGTCGATGCGTTTTAGCCGCAGAATTTTATTGGCATAGACATGGTAGGGATTGTTCATCCATTTTTCGATCCATGTGGCGGAGAGTTCCTGCGGCCTTGTTTCACGCGGCGGGCGCGGTTCGGGAGGGGCGGGTTCTTTGAACGCATTTTGCGGTTCATCCAGTGCGCGGGTCCAGTCCAGCAAATCAGTCTTTGTCCAGTCTGGCGTCTCTCCAGCAGCGGTCAAAAGCGTCGTGAGTCGTTGCAGCCAGCGAGAGGGAACGGTTTCAGCTCCTTCTTCCTTGATGGCACGGGTGATGATGACTTCAGGTGCGGAAAAAGCCGATACGAAATCATGGGCCGAGAGACCGATGCTGCGCGCCGCTGGGGGAAGACCGAATTTTTCACGCATCGGGCGCGACATCCACGGGTCATACGCTGGCTCTGATGGCCACATGCCTTCATTTAGGCCACCCAGAATCATAACATCGTGATGGATCAGGCGTGATTCAAGTTGTCCCAGAATAACAATGCGTGGGTGGCGGGACTGGACTTCGCGGAATGTTTCCTGTGTGAGGAGTTCGCGCATAATTCCCGCCCATGAGATGAAATCCATTGGCGGCAAGTGGCTGAATTCAACCATAACGCGCGAGAAGAAGGTCGAGAGGGAATCGCTTTCGGGGTTGTTCCAGAATTGATCCGCACCGCCCGCGAATTTTTCGAGAAAGGAGGTCAGGCTTTTCAGAAAAATAGCGGGAGGCTTGATGCAGGTTTTTAGAATAGCAAGTGGTGAGAGTTCTGTTTCAATTTCACCAAACAATTTCTCAACATCCGGTCCGATTGGAATTTCAAGAGATATTAGGCGTTTTTTTAACCCTTCGAGGCCTGCCGCAGGACGGGGGCCGCGGAGAATTTTTGTTTCGAATTCCGTCAGGTCGGCATCGCGGAATTTGGAGAGTGGGTGTTTTAATGTTTCGAGCAAAGGGATGGGTGCAAAATCATCCTCGATCAGTTTCAGGACCGTTAGAATCAAAATGCCGGATGGAGTGAGGGAGAGGGATTGTCCGGCGCTGTCGTCTGCTTCAATCCTCCAACGCTTCAGGGCGGTGGTCACGCGGCGGGCCAAGGCGCGGTCGGGTGTAACAAAACAGGCGGTCTTGGTTTTGTCTTCGAGCATGATGCGAAGCGCGGTTGCGATTACTGCCGCCTGCTCGCGGGCGTTTGCAGCTTCGCAGATTTTCACACCGGAATTGAAGTCAGCGATTTCGTCCGCCCCGAGTTTTTCGGCTCCGAAGGTGGCGGCAGGAAGCATCGCTGCGCGGGCCAATCTGGTGCGTGGAGGGTTTTGTTTTTTTCTATCACACACGGGCCAGAGTTTAACGTCTTCGCGTTTCTTTTTCATGAAACTCAACAGGTTTTTCATGGTCTTTTGCGGATGGGTTTCGTCAAGCGAATCCCAACTGTCTTCGTCCATGTCCAGATCGAGATCGGGAAGAAGCACTGCGCCTTGCGGGAGTTCGGAAATCGTTTTCAAAAGGCGCGCGGTGGTTGGGATAGAACCCGTGGATCCTGCGGCGATGATTGGTGTTTCGGGGGGGTGTGATTCCCATAAACTGGTCAGCGATTCCATCAATAGGGCACGGCGACGGGCAGGATCGACCTGCCCTCGGGATTCAAGAATTGCTGGCCAGTGGGCAGTGACGATTTCAAGAAAATGCAGTGTATCCTGCCAGTGTTTGGCCCAGTCCTCTTTAGGGACAAGATCAGGCAGGTTTGAGAAATCCAGGCCTTCGGTGTGGACCTGATCAATCAGCATTGAGAGATCATTCGCCAGAGAGAGGCTTTGTTCGTAGGGAATGTTTTTTTCTTTTTTGCGGATCAGGTCGTCAAGAAGGAATTGGCGCTGGAGTTTGTCAATCGCGGGCGGGATGTCAGATATATCGAGGCCGAGGCCGGTGAGTGTTAAATCGAGTTCGTCGGCATCCACATCACCGATTGGCTGGAGGCGTGGCAGCAAGATCGGTTTGCCGTTGCCGAGTTCAAAGAAGGCGTCACGCAGTCCGCGTGCTGCGCGGCGCGTGGGCAGCAGGACACGCAGTGTGGGTAGCGTTTTTTGATCGTGGCTGGTGAATTCAAGCAGTCCCTCAGCCAGTTTTTTCAAAAAATTCTGGCTGAAGGGAATGGTGTAGAGGCCATGCGGTGGTGCAGGCATAGGGAATTACTCGTAATAGTCCTCGACCAGTTTGTTGAGGAGTTTGACACCGTATCCGCTAGCAAATGGAACGGGGCAGGTCGATTTGGTTTTGCTCATGGCGACGCCCGCAATGTCGATATGCGCCCAGATACGGCCTTCGTCGATAAATTCGCCGAGGAACGCGGCGGCCGTGCAGGACCCGCCGTAACGTCCGCCACCGATATTCTTGATGTCGGCGAATTCTGAATCCATTTCGCGGCGGAAGGCGTCGTCAAGTGGCATGCGCCATACTTTTTCACCAGTTGCGTGTGCGGCTTTTTCCAGCCCCTTCCAGAGTTTTTCGTCGTTGGCAAACACGCCTGCGTGATTAAGACCTAGTGCGATCATAATGGCGCCAGTCAGCGTTGCGAGGTCGACGATCAGGCTCGGGTCATGTTTTTTCTGAATATAAGTCAGGGCGTCACACAGAACCAAACGGCCTTCGGCGTCGGTGTTGAGGATTTCAACCGTTTTACCGCTGAGCGAGGTTACGATGTCACTCGGGCGGGTGGCTTCGTCGGAGATGGCGTTTTCAGCCAGTGCGACGGCGGCCACCACAGGAACTTTACATTTACGGGCGGCAAGGGTGCGCATCAGGCCAACAACCGTTGCGGCTCCGCCCATATCCATTTTCATGTCCATCATGCCTTCGAACGGTTTGACGTTCAATCCGCCGGAATCAAAGGTGATACCTTTACCGACAAAGGCCAGAGGTTTCTGGGCCTTTTGCTTGGCGGATCCTGCACCTTCCCATGACATAATGGCTAAACGCGGCAGATTCTCTGAGGCTTGGCCCACGGCCATCATGCAACCTGCACCCATTTTCTCCAGAGCTTTGTCGTCATAGACATGGACCTTGACGCCCAGCGGGGTCAGGGTTTTCTTGATAAGTTCCGCAAAGCTGTCTGGATAGAGTTTGTTGGGCGGGGCGTTGACCAGATCGCGGGTCAGGAAGATTGATTCGACCAATGACGCCTGAGGCTCAAATTCTTTTTCCCATGTTTTGGCTGCAGTGGTGATGACGGCCAGTCGTTTCAGGGAACTCGTTTTTTTGTTTTTCTCGACGGTTTTGAAATCGTTGAAGTTGTACGACCCCAGCAACAGCCCCGTCAGTACAGAGAGAAGAGGGTTATGGGTTTTTGTGCGTAATTCGTCCGCGCCAAGGAATACGGCATTCACGCTACCCGCTGCGGACAAGATTGAGGCCAGATTTCCGCCTGCGGTTTCGAGGGATTCCGTCGTCATTTTCGATTTTGGACCTAGTCCGACAATGATCATGCGGGTGTAAGGGGCCTCTGGGGGCAGGGTAATGGTCAGGATTTTGCCGTTTTCCCCTTTGAACTTGGTATGGGCGTCCAGTTGGTGCTGGATCATACCACCATTCGCGGAATCTTGTTTTTTCGTCTCTTTCGGGAGTTTTTTATCGTCAAAAACAGCGATAATGGCCGTATCGCTGACGGGAGCTGATTTGACAAAGGAAATCTCAGGGCTGGATTTTGGGGCAAAGGTCATCATTTTCCGCTCGCTTGGTTGTCGCAACATATGGTTTCTGATAGAAACTTAACCTAGTCCATTCCCGAGGCAAGCGCAAATGCAGATTGTTGACAGATATGTTTTTCGCCAGATTTTGATCTCCACCCTTTTTGTGGTGGTGATTCTGGCTGCTTTGGTCTTTTTGACCCAGTCTTTGCGCTATCTGGAACTGGTGGTTGATGCCGGAGCTTCGGGTATGGCGTTTTGGACGATTACGGCCTTGGCCCTGCCCAGCTTTCTCGAGGTTATTCTGCCGATCGGGACTGTTGCGGCGGTGGTTTTTATTTATCACCGTCTGGTTATGGACAGCGAGCTGGTGGTCCTCAAGGCTTTGGGTTTTTCTCCGTTGAGGCTAGCGCGTCCTGCCATTGTGTTGGCAGTGATGATGGGTATTTTTCTGTTTATGGTGATGGGGTGGGTTGCTCCGGTCACGAAATCGTCAAGCATTACTATGCGTAAAGATATCAAGGCGCAATTATCCACTCTGGTTTTTCGCGACGGGGTTTTTACCGAGGCCGGCAAGGGTCTGATGGTTTATATCCGCGATCGCGATCAAGAGGGAAATCTTCTGGGGTTGGTCATTCACGATTCACGAGAAGAGGGTAAGCCGCCTTCAACCGTTATTGCCGCGCGCGGGGTTCTGGTGTCGACCGATACGGGGCATCAGGTGCTGGTTTATGACGGGTCACGCCAGCAATATGATCCGGAAAGCGGCGTTCTGAAACGGCTTGATTTTGACCGCTATACGATTGATATGCCGGAAGAGAAAAAGGCAGTTTCGTTGCGTTGGACCGAACCGGACGAGCGCGTTTTCGGAAATCTTTTTTCTTCATTGGAAATGGAGAAAACGAAGTCCGAGCGGCGTGCGTTGAGGCTCGAGATTTATAAACGAATTCTTACCCCCATTTTTACCTTGTCGCTGGTGATGATGGCTCTGGTTGCTTTGCTCACGGGGCGTCATGACCGGAGGGGGCAGGGTAAGCGCATTGCTGGGGCTGTGGTGGCTATCGTTTTGGCCGAGATTTTGTATCTGGTGTCTTACAACTTTGCGAAAGGATCGCCGGTTGGTTACGGAATGATGTTTCTGGTTGTCTTGTTGCCGATTCTCGGAGGATTGTTTTTGTTGATCAAGGACCGCGTTTTGCTTGGGCTTTTGCCGCAGGTTTCCAACAAGCAGGAGGTCAGCGCATGATTCCTTTTCCCGGTTCCACTTTATTTCGGTATTTGGCGCGGATTTACGCGCTCAATTTTGTGGCGTTGTGGGTGTTGTTGATTGGCGTGGTTTCGCTTTTCGACATGATCGAATTGCTGCGGCGTGCGGCAAAGGTTGATGATGTCGGGTTTTCTCTGGTGTTTGAAATGGCTGCGCTCAAGACGCCGGAAATGGCTATGGTGATTGCGCCTTTTGTTGTTTTATTTTCAGCGCTGTTTACCTTCTGGCAGTTGGCGCGGCGACAGGAATTGGTGGTGTTGCGGTCTTCTGGTGTGTCGGTGTGGCAGTTTCTCTCTCCCGTAGTTGCTGTTTCCATGATTGTGGGTGTTTTCATCTTCAGCATTCTGGATCCGGTCAGTGCCGTTTTCTATGGCCGGTACGACCATCTGGAAAAGACCCACTTGAAAAGGGAAGCCGATAGTGTCGTGGCCCTGTTTGACGAAGGGATGTGGCTTAAACAGACCACTTCCGAAGGGCATGCTATCCTTCATGCCGGCAGTATCGAGTTGCCCGAATGGCGGCTTCACGATGTGATGGTTCTGTTTTTCGACCAGAAAGATGTATTTTCAGAGCGTCTGGATGCATCGTCGGCGCAGCTCAAGTCCGGAAACTGGTTGCTCAAGGATGCTGTGCTCAATATTCCCGGTCATCCTCTCAAAAAATCCTCGCAGGCCAAAATTCCAACCGATCTGACGACTCAGGATATCGAGGAGAGTTTCTCCGCCCCGCAAACGATGGGCTTCTGGGTGTTGCCATCTTATATTGACACTCTTGAGAATACCGGCTTTGATTCAACGCGCCTCAGGATTCATTTCCAGCAATTGCTGGCTTTGCCGTTCCTTTTCGGGTCTATGGTTTTTCTGGCAGCGTGTGTTGCAATGCGGCCGTCACGGCAGGGGGGCGGGGTTACATTTGTCCTGATCGGGGTTGTGGCCGGATTTGTTGTTTTCTTTTTGTCCAACTTTTTGCAGGCCTTGGGAAGTTCCCACCAACTGCCTATCTTTCTGGCGGCGTGGAGTCCGGCTTTACTTTCCACGCTGGTTGGTGTTTCCGTATTGTTAACCTTGGAAGACGGCTAGCCACTGTTAATATATCCTGATAAACAGGCTGCGACCTTCGGTTTCCTCCGCTTTCGCTCTTCACGTACCCTTAAGTACGTTGTGGTCCGGTTCTCGAAAACTCTCGTTCTTGCCGCGTTTCTCTTTCTTTGTTAACAGCGGCTAAGATTTTTCCCGTTTTTTGAGGCATTTTTGCAACATCCTGTTTGGCCTGTTGTTTCCAATGGTCCGCGTCCCCTTGACGCGGCCCCCTTATTTCCGCATAGCTGATTATGAGATTTTGTGCTTGAGGGATGGGCGTTTGTTAAGATGTTTCTAACTCTTTGCGGTCTATAGTTTTTTTAGGAAATTCAGATTTTTTTGTGAGGTCGGGAATGATTTCAGGTTTGATGAAAAATACAAGATTGGGTTTGGCCTTGGTGTTCTCGGCCGGTCTTTTGACAGCATGTGCCAGCAACGAATATGGAGAGGCTTACGATCCGATCGAGCCGGTTAACCGTGCTGTTTTCAAATTTAATGACGTTGTTGATACGGCTGTTCTGGAGCCTGTAGCCAAAGGATACCGCGCCGCCGTTCCGCAGCCTGCGCGTACCGGCGTCCGCAACGTTCTTCATAACCTCAAAACCCCGCAAATCGTTGCCAATGACGTGTTGCAGGGCGATATTACCGCTGCTGGCGATACTTTGACCCGTTTCTTTGCCAATACGCTCTTTGGTCTTGGTGGTCTGGTTGATGTTGCCGGAATGGAAGGCGTCAAATACCGCGAGGAAGATTTCGGTCAGACGCTTGGTGTCTGGGGTGCCGGTCATGGTCCTTATCTGGTTCTGCCGTTGCTCGGCCCAAGCTCGGTTCGCGATACCGCCGGTCTTGTGGTTGATACTTATTCCGACCCTCTTCGTCTGTGGCTGGATAACACCGACCGCAATGGCTGGTATTATGGCCGTGTGGCTGTGGCTTCGATCGACAAACGCGAAGATTTGCTGGATGTTTTGTCTGATATCAAAAAGAATTCGATTGATTACTATGCCGCTTTGCGCAGCTCCTACATCCAGCATCGCGATGCTCAGGTTAAGGACGAGGCTGACGACAAAGCTTTGCCCGAAATGTAGAATTCGGGCCGGTAAGGCGGGGGCCAATAGGCCCCCTTCTTCGTTGAGTAAAGGTGGGTGTAAACTCCCTTTTCAGGGCAGGGGTTTTGTACTAGTTGTATGTCCAGTAATGATCGGATTTCGGTCAGAAGTTTGAGGTAGGTCACATGAATTACGCGTTGAACAAAAATTTCAGTCTGGTTGCCGTTTGTGCTTTGATGGTTGGGGCGTTCGGGGTGAAGGCTCATGCTGCCGTTCCGGTTTCCGAAGAGGGTATCTCTCCCTTATCCCTTGAACAGATCTCCGTTTCGGAAGATGACAGTAAAGCGGCACTCGATTTTGTGAAATCAACTGCCGAACGTGGTTTGACCTTCCTGTCCAATCCTGAAAGCACTCAGGAGCAGAAGAAAAAAGAATTCAGAAAGCTTCTTGATTCCAGTTTTGATCTTGAGACGATTGCCCGCTTTGCATTGGGCAAATATTGGAATGCAGCGACTCTTGCCCAGCAGAAAGAATATGTCACTCTGTTCAAGAAAATGGTGGTTCAGGTTTATGCCGACCGTTTCGGCGAATATAAGGGGCAGAAATTCGAGGTTAAGTCCGCGCGTCCGGTTGGAAGCAAGGATGCTATGGTTGCTTCCCAAATTGTTCCTGCCGATGGAGGCGAGAATATTCTGGTCGATTGGCGTGTGCGCAAAAATGGATCGGCATACAAGATTGTTGATGTTTATGTTGCCGGTGTGAGTATGAGCGTGACCCAGCGTTCTGACTTCTCGTCCGTCATTCAGCGCGGCGGCGGAGACGTAGCTGTTCTGATCGACTATCTTAAAGCGAAATTCTAGAACTTTTATTTTCCTATACAAAAATCACGGAAGATCATGTCGAGGAGATCCTCGACATCGACGTGTCCTGTGATGCTGCCCAGATAACGGATGGCCAGACGCAGATCTTCGGCGGCCAGTTCGGGAAGCGGAGCGGCCATCATGCGTTCCAGCGCGGTCAATGTTTTTTCCAAAGATGTGCGGTGGCGCATGCGAGTGAGGGACGGGGTTTCCTGTGTTCCGATTTTTGCCTTTACAAGATCGGTGAGTCTTCGAATAAGCTGGTCCAACCCTTCTCCGGTTTTGACCGAGACGTCGATCATTGCTTGATCGCTGTGTTGTCCGGTTAAATCGGATTTGTTGCGGACCAGAAGGGCTGAATCGTCCACGAGATTCAGAGTGTGGGGATCGGGGGCTTTGGTGCCGTCAAACATCAGGATTTTGATATCGGCTTCTTCGGCGCGTTTTATGGCGCGGCGGATGCCTTCGGATTCAATCGTGTCGTGATCGCTTTCCCCTAATTGATCGGGGCGCAATCCGGCGGTGTCGGAGATAATCACCGGATAGCCGCCAAGGTTGAGGTGGATGTCGATCACGTCGCGGGTGGTGCCCTCGATGTGGGAGACAATGGCGACGTCACGTTGTGCGAGCGCATTGATGAGCGAAGATTTTCCGGCATTCGGTGCGCCGAGAATCACGAGTTTTACACCGTTCCTGAGCATCTCGCCGCGGCGGTTATCGTTCAGGTGACTTGCGATTTCTGTGATGACGTCCGAGATGTCCGGTTTGACTTTAAGCAGCAGGTCGTCGGGCAAATCCTGATCGGAGAAATCGAGGTCGGCTTCCATTAGGGCCAGAAGTTGTGCCAGACGGTCTTTCCAGCCGTCATAGATTTTGGCGAGGCTTCCGTCCATTTGCAGAATGGCCTGACGTCTTTGTTGTTCGGTTTCGGCGTGGATCAGATCAGCAACAGCCTCAGCGGAGGTTAAATCGAGTTTACCGTTTTCGAAAGCGCGGCGCGTAAATTCGCCCGGTTCGGCCAAGCGGTGTTCCGGTTGTCTTGACAAAGAGCTCATAACCCCTTCGACTACAGATGGTCCGCCGTGGAGATGATATTCGACAATGCGTTCGCCAGTGAAGCTATTCGGGGCTTCGAACAGGATGACCATCGCATGATCGAGCGGAAGATCGTTGTGCTCGCGGTCAATCAAGGTCCAGTAGGCTGCGTGCCGTGGAGAAGGAAGGTCTTTATTATCTTTGCTCAACGCTTTCAAACCGTCCCAAGCTTCGGGGCCGGATGCCCGCACCACGGCGATGCCTCCGCGTCCCGGAGGAGTTGAAAGGGCGTAGATTGTTGTCATTTTTTTTCTTTAACCATGAATGCACACTAATCAACACGAATTTGCCGATGGTTTGTCGTCTTCAGGATGTCGTACACCATGATCTGAACAGAAGAAAGCAGGTTTTTGAGGGGGGTGCCTTAATAGTTCGTTTGGTGTGTTTTTATTTTTGGCAAGCCGCTCCATGCGAATGCGTGTCTCGACCGCGCGGAGGAATGCACTGTGGCGCGTGAGGAGAGTGAAGAATTCAATTCCAGCGCGGGAGCGAAAGCCGTGTTTTGTGGCATTAAGTGCGGAACGGGTTTTGCCTTGAGCAGTGCGCGGGCCTGTCGAGTGTTTCCAAGGAGACCATACGCGGATGGCTTCACGCTGTTTTTGTTTCTGCTCTTCGGTCCAAATCCGCATCGACCCATTATAGGAATATATTCATAATATGTCAAGGGAATTCAGATGATCTGAACCAACGATGATCCGAAAAGTACCCCCTCACTCTAACCCTCTCCCTCCAGGGGAGAGGGGATATAAAACTTGCTGTCATTATGAGCGAGAGAGCGACGGGTTATTTTTTCTTTTTCGGTTTATCCGAGTCTTCGTTTTTCGAAGAGGAGGGAGAGGTGTTGAAATTCATTCCTCCCATTTGGCCCATCTGGTTCCAGAAATGGGTCTGCATATCGGACCATCCCTGAAACATCGCGGGCAACCATGTCTGTACCAGTTTTTCCGGTTCCATTGTCTGGATGTTTTCCGAAAGGCGACGGCTCACCATTTCCATCAAATCCTGTTGCATCGGCAACAAATCGGGAAGTCCGAAAAACTGGCGCGCTTCTTCCGGCGTGCAATCGACATTGATTTGAAATCTCATCGTCTTAATCCTGCTCTATTGTGGGTAGGCCCCTATAAAAGCGGTTCTCTCGGCAATTGTCCACTATGATTTTAGGCTTCAAAATGATTTACTGTCCTTATGAGCGACGAGAAACCCCAAGACAATCAAAGTGCTGTTGCCATTGATCCCCGTTTACTGGAAAAAGCGTTGAAGCGGGTTCGGGGGTTGGTGCGTGGGAACAGTTTGGATCCAGAGCAGGTTTCCTTAAAGGATCATTCGGGGGTGTTGCAATACCAGTTCGGGGCAAAGGTCGAGATCAAGCTGGTTCCAAAATACGGGATCAGGCTGGAACCCGGAAAGAATACAGTGGCGGAACTGGTTGTTTCCGAGGAAGACTTTCAGAAAAGAATTCATACCGCTGCGGTCGAGGCGCGGACAAAACCGGACAGGCGCCAGAAAATCATTGATTTTGTTTTTTCCCGCTCGGACAAGGGGTTTTGTATTGAATCCCAGAATGTCGTATTTCGTGATCTGGCACTTGATCTGGTTCGCCACGAGCAGTGTCAGACTTGCGCACATAGCGGGCATATTCCGTGCTCCCGATGTCAGGGGCGCGGAGGTGTAACCTGCACAAGATGTCGTGGAACGAGGCAGGCCATATGTCCAAAATGCGGCGGGTCCGGCCATATGCAAACACCGCAGGGATCCAAACCTTGCGATTATTGTCGTGCCGATGGAAAAGTTCCGTGTCCCTTATGCCATGCCAAGGGGTTGATGAAATGTCCAGCCTGTGGAGCATCGGGAACCCAGCCCTGCGAGAAATGTTCGGGAACGGGGTGGATGTCGCATCTGGCGCATGTCGATATCGAGGGGCAGGTGCGGTTCAGTTTCGAGCGGCATAAAATTCCTGAGCGTCTTGCTGCTTTGATCGAGGATCGTGGTGCCTATCTGGTTTCCAAGGGAGATATTGAAGTGCATCTGGTGTCGCATGGCAGTACCCTCGGACATCATCCCGCCGATCTCAAGGCAGAAAAATTATCGGAGGACAAGGTTCGCGAGACTTCCCACGAAGCTGATGATCTGGTGGTTATTAATTACGGCGTGACCTGTCCATACGGGCCTGTCCAGTTTCAACTGGGCGAGAGGGAGCTTTCGGCCATTCTTTTGGGCTGGCAGGCACGGTTGATCGAGGCTCCCGCTTTTCTGGAGGATATGACGAAAGTCGGTATGCAGGCCATCGAGGTGGCGTCCACCGGACAGGGATCAACCATTTCTTTGTTGCGCAAGGCTGCGGGGTTTGCCGTTTGGCAGGAGGTCTTGTCGCAGATTCTGGCCAGTGGAAATCTCAGGAAAGTTTTTGAGTCCACATTGAATCGCTATTCGGCCGGTCTTGATGAAGGGCGGCTGAAACAAATTATCATCCATGCGGACCGCGCTGTCCGTCAGGTGACGCGCAAGGCGCGGTATCTGGGGCTTGCGGCGGCGATGGTTGTTTATGCCGGTTTGTCCTATGGGTATTTCTGGGGGGGTGGGCGTTCGGCGCTGAGGGATCGTATTTCCGCGCCTGCCGATATCGGGGCGGATGTTCTGTTGCTTCTGGCTGGTATGGCTGGTGGGATTCTTTCCAGTCAAATTTTTGCTTCTTTTATTCAGAGGCAAGCCTTTTCGGGCGTGATTGATGACAACGTCTTACGCAAGCTCCCGCGCAGCGGAAACATTACGTGGTGGAGTCTCGGACTTTCTTTGCTGATTTTTGTGGCAGTACTGGCTGTCGGGGTTTTTCAGGGGGAGGGAGATCCCCCTGAATGGATTATCTATTTGATGCCAGTTTGATTTTATCCTGATTCAGATTTTCGACATATTGGGTGTCAAGCTTGCGGATTTGTTCCTTGAAGCGTTTCAACTCTTTCCCTTTCAGAGAATTGTCAACCGTAACCTTGACGGATTTCGGGTTGACCTGAACACCGTTGACCATTACTTCGTAGTGCAAGTGCGGGCCAGTCGAGCGGCCTGTCGTTCCGACGTAGCCGATCAATTGGCCTTGTTTAACGCGGGTGCCCGGGTGGATGCCCTTTGCATATTTGCTCAAGTGAGCGTAGGCCGTAGAAAGTTTGGAGTTGTGGCGAATGCGGATATAGTTCCCGTACGAGCTATAACGGCCCGCACGTTCGATCACTCCATCTCCGGCAGCAAAAATTTTCGTTCCGGTGGGGGCTGCGAAATCCATGCCTTTGTGCATTTTCGAATAGCCCAGAACCGGATGGCGGCGCATGCCATATCCTGAAGATACACGACCGTATGCAACAGGTGTTCTCATCAGACCGGCAGATTTACGGATGCTTTTTCCGTCTTCGGTAAAGTAGTCAACCTGACCGTCGAGCGTTTCATAGCGATAGAATGCATATTGTTTGTCGCCCAAGGTCATGCGGGCAAAAATGATGTCGCCGGTTTTGGCCAGATAACCGTCTTCGGTTTTGTACGTGTCGTACATGACTTCCATTTTATCACCCTGGTGGATATCACGCTGGAAGTCGACGGCATAGGAAAAGAGGCGAATGGTGTTGGCAGTGATGCGGTCCGGAAGATTGGCTTTGTCGGCAGAGCCGTAGACCGATCCGTCGATCGAAACCAAACGGGATTCCTGTCTTCTTTCAATCTGTTTTTCGTCGATGCGGGATGTGAGGTTTCCGTTGTCGTCACGTTGCACTTCGATGGTGCGGAGCGGATCGGGAGTAAAGGAAAGCGCGCTGAGCTGGTATCCGGAATCGGTTTCTGCCGGTTCCAGCGTGACCTTGAATTTTTGTCCGGGACGAAGACCGCGCAGATTGAAATGCCGTCCGACTTCGCTCGTGACCAATTGGCTTTCCGTGTTGCCGAGACCGGCTTTGGTCAGGATTTCGCTAAGCGTGTCGCCTTGGCCGATTTCAATAGTTTTTTCTTCGGCTGCGGGGGAAGAACTTTCATCCTCCGCCATCATTTCCATAGATTTGATGACTTCACGGTCGCGTCTGATCTGGCCATGGTCATCGCGGAAATGATCAAGCGAAAATAGTCCGCCGGTTTCACCAATCGCGTTCTGGGGAACGATCATCGAGAGGATCTGGCTGGCCGTTTCGTTTCCGTCTTGTTGGTCCAGAGACACAATGAGTTGGGTTTCGGAACCGATGCCGGTTTGCGGATCAATCTGACCGCCGGCATGAAGGCCTACGACCAATGCCAGCCCTGCCGCGCCGCTCACAAGGTAGCGCAAGCGCAGGCGGTTGTCTTTGGTCAGGACATGGCGCTTTTTCAGGTGGAGAAGGTCAATTGCCCGCTCCAGAGCGACTTGAGCCGTTGCCTTGGCAGCGGAGCCAGCCGAGAAAAGCATGCCCGGAAAATTCGATGTGCTGAGTGCTGAAATTTGTGATGATGATGTCATGAGATAAAAATGAGATCTTTTCGTATCCGTCTTCGAATATTTGATCGTCCTTGACCTGAATAGTGACCTAAGTTGGTACTTTCTTGTTATCCCCGTTGCGGTGGAGGCTGGCGCCTGATTTGGAAATATCTAGCACAAGTCCGGTTCCATTCCAACAGGGTAGTTTTTCTTACCCACACCCTCCGTCAATAAACGACGAGAGGATCGGCGTAAGTGCTATCCGAGTTCGCTTTTCGAGTCAATCCCTCCGTATTTCATAATATTAAAATGAAACTTCAATTACGGTCCGCAAGCCTTGGAAATCGCGGCGTAGGCGTCACCTGAACCTTTCAGTGAAAAAGTATCTTTGGTCTTGGTTCCGCGGGCGGACATTCCCTCGACCACCATAGTCGAGCCTTTTTGAATGGCCGAGGCCAGACGCTTGTCCTGATCTTCGCTGGGGGTCCATGCGCTTTCGCCCTGACCGAAGAGAATGAATTTATCCTTGCCGATTGTAACGGTAACATCTGCACTGTCCTTATAGGTGTATCCGGCGATGTAGCTAAAAACATCACGGGATTTTTCATTCGGGCGGTGGGCAATCATGGCGTAGATTTTGCCGCGTTTGCTGTATTTGCCTTCGGCTTTTTGAGGGGTGGCGGACATGAAACACAGCGGATTCCCACCATCCTTGTGGCTGTAGGCTTTCCAGACGCCGTAGGTTCCGATCAAGGTCGGTTCTTCCGCGGCCAATGCCGGTTTTAAAGCGCACAGGGAAAGAAGTGCAAAGGCAGTCAAATATAGACCAGATTTCGCCATCATAATTTTTTCCGATTTCAGTTCAGGTCAGTTGATCGTTTTTGGGAAGGCGATCAGGAATGGTGCGAACCGCACCGATCACCAATGATTCTCTTATTATACACCCCTAATTTTCCTCATGGAAAGTCAAAAAAGTTCGAATTTACTTCATTATGTATATAAATATATATCCATCAGTTCGATATCATCTTGTCCGATATGGTGGTCGTAGAAACGGAGAGCATTTCTTGCGAAGCGTACGGGGTCGTCTGTCGCAAAGAATTGCGTATGACAATCTGTGACCGAGGAGGGCGATATTTGTGAGGTCACAGTTTGGGCGGCTTCCTCACCAGAGTTGATCAGCGTGACATCAGGCCCCAGAATCTCCGAAATAATGTTTGTAAAGAGCGGAAAATGGGTGCAGCCCAGAATCAATGTATCCGGCGCATTGGTTTGATCGAATAACGGATCCAGATAGCGGTGGATGATGCTACGGGCCACAGGATCGTCCTGTTCATTCCAGCCTTCTTCGGCCAGCGCCACCAGCATCTGACAGGCGGCGTTGCTGACTTTAGTTTCCGGGGCATACCCTTGAATGGCACTGGTGTAGGCTCCGGAATGGATCGTTCCGGTGGTCGCGATGACGGCGATATGACCTTTTGCGGTCGCTTTGCAGGCAGCTTTGGCTGCGGGTTCGATCATGCCGATGACCGGGAGGGGGGAGGCTATTTCTTTAACTTTTTCTAAGGCATGGGTCGAGGCGGTGTTGCAGGCCACAACCACGGCCTTGATGTTCTGTTTCAAAACGGCCCGTGTTAGAGATTCACTGTATTTGATGACGGTCTCGCGGCTTTTTGTCCCATAGGGAAGACGGGCCGTATCGCCAATATAAATGTAGGATTCGTCAGGAAGCTTTCTTTTCAAGGCCTTGAGAACCGTAAGGCCACCTATACCGGAGTCAAAAACCCCGATTTTTCGGTCGTCATAAATATTTTTTTCTCTCTCTTGCACGATAGTGTTTTTTGTAGGACTGTGCCTGTGTTAAAATGAAGCTATGTTCTCCTTATCAGCCTGTTCGATCTTCAGCAAGAGACGGCTGATTTATAGGAGTCCTCCCATAACACTAAGGAGTTAAAATTATGGAACTCGCAATTCATGGAAAACAAATGGATGTCGGGGATGCGCTGCGTGCCCATGTCACAGCAAAACTGGAGGAGATCAATTCGAAGTATTTCAATCGTGCCATTGATGTTGTCGTGACTTTTTCTCCCGAAAGTCATGCGTATGTGAAAACGCATATCTCGTTGCGTGTCGGAAAAGACATTATGGTCACGGCTCACGCATCGGAAACAGATGCTTATGTTTCGTTTGATGTGACTGCTGAAAAAATTGCAAAGCAACTGCGTCGTTACAAACGTCGTCTGCGCGATCACCATGAGCGGATCGAACAAACGCCCGAAACTGAAATGACCAAAGCGCGTGATTACGTTCTGGCCGTTCAGGAAATGTCGGGGCAAGCGGAAGAAGCCGAAGGGGATGATCTGCCGCAAGGCGAGGATCCGGTGATCGTTGCCGAACAGCCGATGCGCATTCAGAAAATGAGCGTGTCGGATGCTGTGATGCGGATGGACCTGTCGGGTCAGACCGCGATTTTGTTCCGCAATCCGAAAAACAATCATCTCAACATGATTTACCGTCGTGCCGATGGCAATATCGGTTGGGTTGAGCCGGAAGACGAGGTCGCCGCGGCCGAATAAAATCATAAGTCAAACTTTGGAAAAACAACCTCTTCCGCGGAGGTTGTTTTTTTATTCGTACATCGACGTTTTTTTCTGGTATTCGAATTATAAAATGGGTTAGTCAAAGGTGACTTGAATTGACCCATTTAACCAGAGGAGATGAAGACGATGTCATTGGGGGATGATGTTCGCGTATCGGAAGTCCAGTTTGGTTTGAAGGGAGATAATGTTGAGTTGATTCTCAAAAATCTCTCTTGGAAAATTTCACAAGATATCAACTTCTCTGCCGCTTCGGTCCGTTCGGATCTCAAGAGAATTGCGGCGTATAAGCCCGGTATCGGTGACGGTATCGCCGTGTTCGACTGGTTGAGCGAGGGTATCGAGGAACCTTATGTTCTGGTGTCCCGACTTGAGCATCCGGTCGATATTCAGGCCATTGATGATCGTCCGGTCGATTTTATTCTGGTGTTAGTTTCACCCGATTCTCAATCGGTCACTCATCTTCGTCACTTATCGCGTTTGACGCGTATGTTCAGGGATGTAGATCTTCTGGATCAGTTGCGATCCACCCAATGTGAGGATGGGATGCGTGCCGTGCTTTCTCCCGAGAACAGACAAGTTCTCGCAGCCTAGATTATATTTTCATTTTTTGATGGTTATTTCGCGTCGGGGACCGGGGTTTTGTGATCCTCGGCTTCGTCGTCTGCTGTTTCATAGAGGAACCAGGTCGGGTCTTTCGATTTGGCTTCGCGACCGAAGGTCCAGACGTCATTCATCGTTGTGATTTTGTCCGGATTGCCGGAGAGGATGGTTCCCTCGCGGTCTTTGATGACGCAGGTTTCATCGGCAATAAATCTGATCTTGATAAAGACCATGCGGTCGAAGCGGGTGATATTCAAAATCTCGGCGGTTCTGACAGCGTGAATTTCGGTCGCAACCGACTCGCCTTTATTGCGGCGGTCGTCGATGGCTTGGGAGAAGGCTGTATAGACACCAGGGGAGAGGAGGTCCTTCAGCGTTCTGAGATCGCCTTTGGCAAAAGCTTCGACGATCATTACGAAGGCTTCCTTGGCGCCTTCGACAAAAGATTTCGGATCGAAAGACGGGTCGCTTTTCATCAGTTCGCGCAGGTCGTGCGACAGGTCGGGGGCAAAGTCTTTTAAATCGTGGTCCACCACGTTGCCGTTGATGTCGATCAGGTCCTTGATATCTTCCAGATTTTGCTGGACGCCCTTATTTTGTATTAACGCTTCATAATCGGCAGAACGGTCGCGTTCGTCGCCGTTGCGGGTTCCGAGTGTGTTGCGCAGCCAGATGATCAGAACGGCTGCAATCACCATATATATCAGCAAATCTACGGGCACGGGGGCTATCCTCTTTTCTAAAGCTTTCCTCAATATAGGGGATTTGGTGCATTCTACAAGTGAAACAGAAACCTTTGAGATCTTCTCTTGTGGTGTTTTGCGGTTTTTGCTAACCAGAAGGCACATCCAATTCCAGAAGTCAGGTTTAGAAAATGAGTGACGACCAAAATCCAGCGCAGCCTCAAGACGATGCAAATGCCGTCAATCCCGGTAATCTGCCGGTGATGGTTCATGCCCAGTATGTCAAGGATTTGTCTTTTGAAAATCCCGGTGCTCCTTATTCGCTCAAAACCGGACAAACGCAGCCGCGTATGGATGTCAACATCACTCTGGATGCCAAGCCGCTTGAAGATCCGCAGGTCAAGGCTCTTTACGAAGTTTCCTTGCGGTTGTCGGCTCGCGCAGTCCGTGGCGAGCAAACCGTCTATATTGCCGAGGTTCTCTATTCTGTGGCTGCTTCCATGCCCAATGTCGCCGAAGAACACCACCACCCGCTGCTGCTCATCGAAATTCCAAAACTGGCCTTTCCGTTCGCTCGTAAAGTTCTGGCTGATCTTATTCAGGACGGGGGGTATCAGCCGCTGCTTTTGGGTCCGGTGGACTTCGCCCAGAT
>Ga0116142_10001333_pt1 | contig 29820 bp, 9 predicted proteins | sample AD_UKC033_MetaG_FD_89785 | JGI IMG/M metagenome (GOLD analysis project Ga0116142, IMG submission 89785) | Active sludge microbial communities of municipal wastewater-treating anaerobic digesters from USA - AD_UKC033_MetaG | ecosystem: Engineered > Bioreactor > Anaerobic > Digestate | place: USA... | reverse complement strand
GGCAGAAATATTGGAAAAGAATTTTACTTCGGTAATCCCGGAAAAAAATAAAGAACTGGTTGTATATTGTTTTATCGGGCAAACCGCCAGTGTTGATTACCTGGTTGGCCGTTCACTTGGCTACAAAATGAAACTGTATGATGGTAGTATGCAGGAATGGAGCCGGGATGAAAAACTGCCAATGGAAAAAACAAAGAAAGATTAATTTCATTATAAAAAAGAACCCCGGAACTGTATCCGGGATTTTCTTTTTCTGATAGAATCTTTTACATTTTCCTGGTAAACTTTATAACCATCGACTTATATTCCTTTCCATCTTTCGTATCATATTGTTCCATTACCTGGGTATTATCGTCAACCATTTTCATCGTTTGTCTTACATCTTTAACCTGTCCGGTCATCGGGTCGGTCATCTTGCCTTTCAGTTCCATTGTTTTGGTCGCATCATTCCAGGGTCCTTCCATATACATGATACCGGTCCCCATATTATCAATCCAGGTAGAAACAAATATTTTCCTGGCATTATCCCATCCTGTCAAACTTCGCCCTTCAAATGGCATTCCATTGAACGAACCAGTATTGATGCTTTCCTGGTAGCGGCCACCCAAAATCATTTTATTTACGCAGCTTGCTTTCATACTTTGTGCAGGAGCATTCGGGTCCATCCACATTTGAATCTCCATGTTCCATTCTCCATCCGAGGCAGCCATCATTTTATGTACATCAGAAGGAGTCATATAATCCATCCATTTTTTCATCTCATCCGGAGTCTGAGCATTTATAATGGTAAACAATGCGGCTAGTACAATTAAGCCAATAGAGAAGGTTATTCGTTTCATAATTTATTTTTTAGATTTAAAAGTTACAAACTCTGCCCATATTTATCAAGAAAAAATGATGTCAGTAGAATTTACCCGGATAAATCAACTGAGCTGAATGGTTTTTATCTGCATTATGGTAGCTATACTGGTTGCTCTTTCTTTGATAATATAGGCGTTATCTCCGGTAAATAATTCATCAACAGTTTCTTTAAAATAGCGAAGCCAGGTTTCAAAATGACTCTTTAGCAGAGGAGATTGCCGGTGCAAAGCCATGTGAGGCTGCATCGCATTTTTATGATAGGTATCTGATTGAAATAAAATGGAATCCCAAAAATTAACCAGGACAGGTAAATGATGCGAAAGATCAATCTTAGCCACATCCGTAAATATATAGCTGATGGAATTATCTGCTAACAGTTTTTCATAAAATCGGGTTACCAGTACCAGCAGATCTTCCCTCCCTGTAATATCTTTTTTCATTTCTTATTCATTGATAGCTGCATATAATTTTTCCGCATCACTTTTATTGAAAAGTTGCGTTCCATCATTCATGGTAGCAGCACTACCACATGCCACACCAAAGCGAATAGCTTCTCTCAATGTTTTTCCTTTTTGTAAGGAATAGGTGATGCCGGCAACCATACTATCACCTGCACCAACAGTGCTTTTCTTTTCAACCGGAGGAGCTTCCACAAAGTATCTTTTATCACTGCTTACCATCCATGCGCCCAAAGCACCCATTGAAACAACCATAATTTCGGAAAATCCATCCCTGATAGCCTGCTGGGCAGCATCGGGCACTTCTTCTTTATCCAGCCAGTCTACATTCAGCATTTTACATAATTCGCCAATATTTGGTTTAATCATGTAAGCATGTTTGCCTTTTAAAGCCTGTAATGCAGGACCACTCGTATCTACAATACATTTGGCACCTACAGCCGTTGCATTTTTTACGATCAGGCCATAAAAATAGTCAGGCAGACCGGGAGGCAGGCTGCCACTGGCCACCACAAATGTGGGAGTAAAGGAACGTATCTGGTCAACTAATGTTTTAATAGTTTCTTCCATTACCTCCCTGCCAGGGAAAGTGAACCGGAATTGATTATTGGTGGATGTTTCTAATACGATCCAGTTTTCTCTTGTTTCCACTTTTGTATCCACTGCATGAAATAAAATCTCTTCTTCTTTTAAAAGAGAGCACAACATGTTTCCATTATGTCCTCCTGCCGGAAACAATGCTACTGATGAAGTTTCTAATTTTTGCAGCGCCTTGCTGACATTAATACCACCTCCGCCAGGTTCGTTTACTACCTCTGTACAGCGTAGTTTGCTTTCGGGTTTTAATTTTTCTACCCGGGAACTTTTATCAATGCAGGGATTAAGCGTAATAGTGAGAATCATTATAATATCTTTTAGAGGGGTTAAATTTTTTGTGTTTCTTTTAATACAGCTTCAATTCTTTGTTTTACTGTTTCATAATCAGTAAACCCTTTGGCCAACAGGTAAAACTTTTGCTCTGCTACCTGTATCAGCACTTGCGGAAAGCTTGTTACCTGCAATTGCCTGCATAAAGCAAATTCATACTGGGCTTTTTCTTTATATTCTTCACTGCTCAGTTTTGGAAAAAAATCTTCCGGGGAAATAGAATATTTTTCCAACAGGTGGTGATAAGCTTCATTATCTGTCAGGTCTCTTCCTTCATAATGTAAAGCATATTGAAGGTCGCCTGCAAAAGCTACCTGTTTCTCAGGGTATATCTCTTTAACGATGCATAATGCGGCAGCTGATTTCTCTGAATGCTGAAACCAATCACTTTCGCGGGGATTAAAAATGTGCCAGAGATAATCTTCACCGAATTTGATACCTGTCATTTCTTCAACCTGTTTGTAAGCTTGTCCGATATATTCTGCTACAGCACTGATAGGCCGGGCATATTCAGAGGGGATCATTCCACCGGATAACACTTCAAAAGAAAACCGCTCACGATATTCTTCTGCAACCTTTTTTATAACCGGGCTGAAACCATAACACCAGCCGCAGTAGGCATCATAGCAATAATAGATTACTGGCTGCATAAGAAGCAAACTTATGGATACGGAAGTAAAAGTTTATGACTTCCGAAAAAATTAATGTGCTTCCAGCCAGTTACTACCCTGACCACATTCTGCTATTACCGGTACTTTGTGTGGTAATGGTAATGCGATCTGCATATTTTCAATAATCAGCGGCTTTAACTCTTTTACTTCCGATTTGAGAGCATCAAAAACTAATTCATCATGTACTTGCAGCAGCATCTTGCTCTGCATCTTTTCTTTTTTCATTGCGGCATGCACTTTTTGCATGGCCAGCTTGATCATGTCGGCTGCAGTTCCCTGTATCGGCGAATTGATAGCATTTCTTTCCGCAAAACCCCGGACAGTAAAGTTGGCGGAATTAATATCCCGCAACCATCTTTTTCTTCCCATTAGTGTTTGTACATAGCCATGTTCTCTTGCAAAATTGATGGTGTCATCCATGTATTTCTGTATCCCCGGAAATTCTTTTTTGTAGTTATCAATGATTTCCTTTGCTTCTGTTCTGGAAATACCAAGATTATCGGCCAGGCCAAAAGCTCCCTGTCCGTAAATAATGCCAAAGTTTACACTCTTGGCCTTATAACGCATTTCTTTTGTCACTTCTTTTTCAGCAACATTGTACACTCTTGCAGCAGTTGCTGTATGTATATCTGTTCCGTCTCTGAAGGCTTTACACATATTGGCATCACCACTGATTGCGGCCACTATTCGTAACTCGATTTGTGAATAGTCGGCAGATAATAAAATGTGCTTGCTGTCCCTGGGAACAAAAGCTTTTCTTACTTCTTTGCCACGATCTGTTCTTACGGGTATGTTTTGAAGATTAGGATTATTGCTCTGTAAGCGACCTGTTACTGCCACTGCTTGCCCGTAGGAAGTATGCACTCTTCCGGTTTTTCGGTTAATCAATAGTGGCAGGGCATCTACATAGGTTGACTTCAATTTTGTCAATTCCCGGAAGGCAAGAATATCATCAACAATCTGGTTGCCTTTTGCAGCAAGCTTTAGCAGCACATCCTCCCCGGTCTGGTATTGACCTGTTTTTGTTTTTTTAGCAGAAGGATCTAGTTTAAGTTTATCAAACAATATTTCACCTAATTGTTTCGGTGAGGCAAGGTTGAACCGGACACCAGCTTGTTTATAAACACTTTCCTCTGCCTTTTTAGCATCTTTTTCTAATTCTTTGGAGTAGTCGTTCAGGAAATCAGTATCAACTTTTATCCCTTCATACTCCATGTCCACCAGCACTTTTACCAATGGATTTTCTACTTCATTGAATACCTTCTCTACTTCCCTTTGTTTTAAAAGAGGAGTAAAGACATTTTTTAGCTGTAATGTGATATCTGCATCTTCACCAGCATATTCTTTTATCTTTTCGATTTCCACATCCCTCATACTACCCTGCGTTTTCCCTTTCCTACCAATCAGTTCTTCGATATGCACCGGTTCGTAACCAAGAAATTTTTCACTAAGTATATCCATGCTTCGTTTGCCATCTGGTTCAATCACATAGTGCGCCAGCATGGTGTCAAAAATATTTCCCGCTAACTCGATGCCATACCATTTCAGCACCAGCATATCATACTTTGTATTTTGCCCGATCCATGTTTTCTTTTTATCAGCAAATAATGATTCAAAATGTGCAAGGATATCTTTGGTTTTTTTCTGATCAGCCGGGCAAGGAACATAATATGCTTCACCGGGAGTTACACAAAAACTGAGCCCCACCAATTCAGCATCATTGGCATCAATACCAGTGGTTTCTGTGTCAAAACATATTTCGGTATGTTTCTTTAATTCTGTAACCAGTTTTTTGATTGCAGCATCTCCTTCAACGGCATTGTAGGTATGAGGTACGTTGTGAATGTTCTTATCAACCGGTAAAGAATTTTCAGAACTGTCGGAGTCTTTTAAAACTATTTCTTCGACCGGCTTTTGTGAAGTCTCAATAATATTTCCAAATAAATCGGTTTGCACTCCCTGGGGAATTTCTTTTTCCACCACAGATTTTGCAGAAGTTGCAATTGAAAATTCATCACCCAGTAATCTTTTGCCCAAAGTCCTGAATTCCAGGTCGGCAAAGATCTCTTTTAATTTTTCTTTGTTCCAGTCTTTTAGTTTAAAGTCTTCTTCATGAAATTCTACCGGTACATCAGTAATAATGGTTGCCAGTTTTTTGGATAGAATGGCCATCTCTTTGCCCTTTTTCACTTTTTCACCCATAGCTCCTTTTATCTTATCAGCATTGGCCAATGTGTTTTCAAGAGAACCATACTCGGCTAAAAACTTTGCTGCTGTTTTTTCCCCTACGCCGGGTATACCGGGTATATTGTCGACAGCATCGCCCATCATACCCAGCATATCTACTACCTGGTTTACTTCTTTAATATTCCATTTAGCACATATTTCTTCTGGACCCAGTATTTCAGCATCATTTCCCTGGTAAGCAGGTTTGTATATTTTTATTTTTTTAGATACAAGCTGACCATAATCTTTATCAGGGGTAACCATATATACTTCATACCCTGCTTTTTCTCCCTGTTTGGCTAAAGTCCCGATTACATCATCTGCTTCATATCCGTCAAGCGCAATAATGGGGATATTGAAACCTTCAATTATTTTTTTAATATCAGGAACTGCTGCCAGTATGTCCTCAGGTGTTTCCTGGCGGTTTGCTTTATAGTCAGCAAAATCAGTATGCCGTTCCGTAGGTGCGGAAGTGTCAAAACAAACAGCCATATGCGAGGGCTTTTGTTTGTTGATCAGCTCAACCAAGGCGTTGGTGAAACCAAACTGGGCATTGGTGTTTTTGCCTTTTGAAGTTAAACGGGGATTGCGGATGAGGGCATAATAAGCCCGGAACACCAGCGCAAATGCATCAAGTAAAAAGACTCTTTTATCCATGCCACTAAGGTAAAGATTTCAGGCATGGGGAGAGTAAAACGCAACAACCCCGGCTTAAGGCCGGGGTGCTGATATGTTAACGCTGCTTAGCTTAGTTGATAGAAAGTCTCAGCGCAGCTGAGTTCTCTCCTGTTGATTTTGGGGTCTCTTTTTTCTCTGAAACCACTACCACTCCGTCAGTTTCATTTTTCTTTTGTATATACTGTTCAGGGTTATCTACCAAAACAGTACCGCTGAAGGCTGCAGTAGTTGCCGGTGCAGCAGAATTGCTGACAACAACAGTTTTATCTTTATGAATAAAGTTCAGGTAAAGGGCGAAGAACAACAGATTGAACGCAAAGAAATTGGCGATCTTACGGACACGTCTTTTCATAATTCGGATTTATTGGATTTTAAAAAAATGGTTTATTCGGATATCTGTGGCTAAGATAAACCCATGTGTTACTTACTGCAAGTAATGGAGGACTGTTTTAAATGAAATTGGGCACAAATACGCCTGGGCTATTCGTAAAACTACGAGTGGCTAATTATTGTTCTTTAACCAGTATAGTGTACTTGAAGTGATATTGGATATTAAATTATTCAGCTCCGTTAATTTTCCTTTCATCTCATAGCTGTGTTTTACTTCAGTGCCGCCTTTTACCAGTAAAACATTTACTGTAACAGAATCGCCGTTTATCTTGTAATCGCCTGTTAGAGCAAATGCATCGGTTCCTTCATAATCTGCACTATAGGTAATGTCAGCGTTGGTTTCCCGACTGCTGATACTCATCAGTTCTTTATCAATAGCACTGCGGAATTTCAGGTTATCTATTTTGGTATCAGTGTTCTGGAAATTGCTTCGGGCAAACAATGGTTTTTCAGCAGCCAGAATAATTTTGTTTCTTACTTCTTCATCAATAAGGCCGATATTGAAATTATTATTGGAGTTTAATTGTGGTTCCTGTCTTGCACCCGTTCCTTCTGCAAGGGTACTTACCATTTTTTTGGCAGCATTCAGCCAATTGCTGACATCCAAATACTTTCCATTTTCCAGTATTTCCGGTTGTTGCTTCATCACTTTCAATAGTGAGTAGGTTAAAAGTCCCTGCGAGTATCTTCCCATCTCATACGCATTCTGATCGCTGGCAGAGGCGGCCAGTATAATTAGGCCTGATTGATTATTTAATTTTTCTATCGCTTTAATTTGTTGCCCCTTTTCATCGTTTCTGGCAGCTATATATCCCTGTTCGGGTTTCCCCAAATGTACAAAATCACGGATGGCCTGTCCGCTGTTGCAAGCATCAAATATCAAAATACGTTTCTGAGCTTTCATAGTTGCCGGTTTGATCCATTCCGTCAGTTCGTTGGTGCTGATGCCAACATCAGCAATAGCATCCACGGCAGATGATCTGGATGCATCAGCGGTTAAAAAATAGAATTGTTTTTTGTCTTTTCCTTCCATCACACCATGCCCGGCAAAGAATATCAGCAGTATATCATTTGAGCTTGATTTTTTGCCGATTTCTTCCAATGTTTTCTTAATGCTGTTTTTCTCTGGTAAAAGATAGCGATCATTGGATGTGGTAAGATTATATGTAAACACATGCTCGTTACCATCTGTATTCAAGAGCTTACGGGATGCAGCAGTTATTGCTGCAGACAGATCAGCCGCATCTTTGGCAGCATATTTTAAATCCAGTTCTTCACCTTTATAATCACTCACTCCCACAATAACGGCATAGAGATTAGGGGTCACCGTGGTTTCATTTGTCCTGTCTTCTTTGACGATCAAACCACGGGAAGAAATGGTATTATCGGCAACCCAGGCTTTCACAGTAACTGGGTTCTCACGACCAGGGATAAAATAGGAAGAGAGGTTTTTTTTTGTTTCCACCAGCTCATATGCACTGGCATTTTTTTTCAATTGTTCTTTTTTATAACGTTTTACCTCAATGCCATTAACGTACAAGATTGTTTCACCCAATCCGCCGCGCCGCGGCAGTATTTTAAAGTGATATGCCTCCTTTTCACCGTCCAATTCCTCCACCTGGGGAGTGAGGCTGCAGATATAGAGATCGGAAAGTTTAGGGGCGTTGATGCTATCTCTTTTCATAATGCGCTCTACAAGATTGGGAACCCAGAGTTGGTCTTTTACCTGGTCCAGTTCAATTATCTCTTCATTGCAGGTAAAATAAAGAAGCTTTCTTGCACGTTCGCTGCCATTATAACGATTGTATTTATCCATTACAAGATAATCTGTACTGTCTACAGCGACAAAACTATATAGTAACTCTCCTTCTGTTAAGTCAAATATTTTTGTTTCGCTATTATTAACTGCCACCGCTTTATTATTAATAAAATCAATATTTACTATCCTGTCATTTACGCCCAGCATTAGGCTTTTTACCATCTTACCCGTGCTTGCATCCCACAATTTGAGTGAATTGGAGTACTGGTAAAATGGAGAAGTTAAATAAATATACTTGCTATCCTGGCTGAAATAATAAGTTTCCCGGCTTCCACGATGTGGTTTGACATATTTTTCCAGGCTATTCTGCAAGCGTCCCGATGACAGCTTCCAAACTTTTACGGCACTGTCCATCTGGGTAAGAATATATTTCCCATCAGGGCTGAAGTCAGAGTGAATACCCTCTAGATTGTATAATAATTTAAACAAAGCAGCATCCCAAATTTTCGTATGATTATCGTAAACCGTAGAGATGTATTTCCCATCTGGGCTGAAACGAGTATTTATTCCATTAAGTTCCTTTATTGCTTTGCCGGTGGTCATATCCCAAATTTTATCAGTAATACTTCGGTTGCCACGGATAGTAGTTATTATATATCTCCCATCCGGGCTGAATCCTGAATGCGAACCTTCTAAACGCTGATGCTCCTTGCCGGAAGCCACATCCCATATACTGGTAGAACCATACCAGAAGGTGGTTATAAAATATTTCCCATCAGGGCTAAAATCCGAAAAATCACCACTCATTTTATAGAGAAGTTCGGCAGATTGGGTATTCCAGACATGTATGGTGCTGTCACTATAATTCACTAACAGATATTGTCCATCCGGGCTGTACTGAGTTGAAGTAATAGGATGACTATATTCTTTTAAAGCCAATGAACGTTTACCCGAACTCATATCCCACTCACTGGCCGTTTTTTCATTAGGACGTTTTATAAGCAGGTGCTTTTCATCCGGGCTGAATTGTACTTGTGTCAGCTTATCTACATAACCTTTTTGAGCAGTTTTATAGTAAGGATCCAAAGCATGCAGCAAGGTTCCTGAAATAGCGTCCCAGATTCTTACCGGGTTATTTTCAGATGCTGTTACTATATATTTTCTGTTGAGGCTAAATTTCGCCGTACTAACAAAATCGGTATGCCCTTTACCCAGCCGTCGTAATTCTTTCCCGGTAGCAACATCTAAAATTACTGCAGTAGTATCCCTCATACTCAACCCAACAACCAGTTTTTTGTCAGCACTGAATTGAGAGGCGGGAAGGCGAAAAAGCCATGCCGTATATTGATCCAGGCTGTCTAATAATTTGCCTGAACGAGCATCCCATCTTTTAGTTTCACCAAGATAACCGGTGATAATATTCTTCCCATCAGCACTGAATTGAGCCGAATAAATCTCTCCTTGTATATTTATTTTACGAATTAATTTACCCGTGGCTACATCCCATACAATAGCGCCTTTATGAGAAGCCGTAATAACTGATTTTCCATCTGGAGAAAAATAAGCCGACCAAACGCTTCCAGCATGTTTATCTAAATCAGCTATGAGCTTGCCAGTTTGAATATTCCATATTTTGGCTGAATTGTCCCAAGAAGTAGTTACTATCATTTTACCACCAGGACTGAATTGCATGAAGTTAATTGGTCTTGTATGCCCTGCTAAAGTCCGGACCAATTTGCCACTATGAGCATCTCTTACCCTGATAGTTGTGTCGTACTTTGGTAAGATGGCAAAATATTTATTATCAGAACTGAAATGCATAGAAGAAATATTCGATTGTCTGGGAGCGTATTCATTAAAACTATTCAATAAATCTCCGGAAATAGCATCCCAGATTTTAACTGAATCAAGAGAGGCGGTAATCACTCTCTTTTCATCAATGCTGAACCTGGCGCAGACAACAGGATCAGAATGTTTGTCCAAACTACGCAGCAATCTGCCGGAGGCGACATCCCAAATCTTGACAGTTTTATCATCAGAAGCAGTGATAACTTTTTTCCCTCCGGGAGAAAAAGCAACAGAAGTAATGTGACTGGTATGACCGATAGGCAGCATCAGCCTGGGCTGCTGAGCCAATGTATTTATAGCTAACAATTTGAGAAATAAGAAAATAGCCGGATACCGGTTTATCATACCGTTATTTTTCCTAAAACTAAAGCTTAAAACAAATCAGGACAATACCCCCGGTAAGGTATAGATTATTTCTTCATCAGTTCCAAATCCTTCTGCATACGGAACATTTCATCCCTCAACCTGGCCGCTTCCATAAAATCCAGGTCCCTTGCTGCCTTCTCCATCTCTTTCTTAATTTTTGAAAGGGCTTTTTCCATCTGGGGGATGGTTTTATATACTTCTTGCTCCTCAGCAGCTACGGTTACCAGATCTTCATCTGGTGCAATGGCATAAGGATTTTTAATGTCATACCCTTTTATATCCAATACCGAAGTTTGAGCAAATACATCTTTCGTTGATTTTTTAATTGTTGTGGGTGTAATACTATGTTCAATATTCCAGGCGATCTGTTTTTCTCTCCGGCGATTGGTTTCATCAATGGTTTTCTGCATACTCTCCGTCATCTTATCGGCATAAAAGATAACCAATCCATCCACATTCCTGGCTGCACGGCCGGCCGTTTGTGTCAATGATTTTTCATTGCGCAGGAACCCTTCTTTATCTGCATCAAGAATAGCAACCAAAGACACTTCGGGGAGGTCCAATCCCTCCCGAAGCAGGTTCACTCCCACCAGCACATCAATGGTCCCCAGCCGTAATTCACGGAGAATTTCCACTCTTTCCAACGTGTCCACCTCACTATGTATGTATTTTGATTTGATATTGATACGGTGCAGGTACTTATCCATTTCTTCTGCCATTCGCTTTGTCAGTGTTGTTACCAGTACTCTATCGCCTTTGGTTACTCTTTTATCTATTTCATCCAGCAGATCATCTATCTGGTTTACACTCGGACGAATCTCAATTGGAGGATCTAATAAACCTGTTGGCCGTACCACCTGTTCTACTACTATCCCGCCACATTTTTCCAGTTCATAATCATCAGGAGTAGCCGATACAAAAATTACCTGGTTTTGTAAGGATTCAAATTCATGGAAATTAAGCGGCCGGTTATCCAGGGCAGAAGGCAATCGGAAACCATAGTCAACCAAAATAAGTTTCCGGCTTCTGTCTCCACCATACATGCCGCTTACCTGCGGAATGGTTTGGTGACTTTCATCGATAACCATTAAATAATCTTTTGGAAAATAATCAAGCAGGCAAAAAGGCCTTGTTCCGGGTTTTCTTCTGTCAAAAAAGCGGGAATAGTTTTCAATCCCATTACAATAACCCAGCTCCCGGATCATTTCAATATCATAATTCACTCTTTCGGTAAGACGCTGCGCTTCTATGTATTTCCCTTCTTTTTTAAAATATTCTGCCTGGGCCGCTACTTCATCCTGTATCTCGTACAATACCTGCTGCAGAATATCCTTTGGCGCCACATACAGGTTAGCTGGAAAAATGGCGGCATTTTCCATCAGCCCGGTCCTTTTGCCGGTTATCACTTCTATGCTTTCTATTTCTTCTATCTCATCTCCAAAAAAAGTAATACGGTAGCCATAATCAACATAAGGCAGGTTAATATCTACTGTATCGCCTTTTACCCTGAAAGTACCCCGGTTAAATTCTAAAGTTGTCCGGTTATATAGTGAGTTGACTAATGAATGGAGAAAAGCCTGTCTTGAAATGGTCTGCCCTTTGTTGATGCGGATAATCCCGTTCTCATAATCAGTTGGGTTACCCATTCCATAGATACAGCTTACGGAAGCCACGACAATAATATCCCTGCGACCACTCAACAGACTTGATGTAGCTCTTAGCCGGAGTTTGTCCAGTTCATCATTAATACTGAGGTCTTTTTCAATATATACATCACTTACCGGCATATAAGCTTCGGGCTGATAGTAGTCGTAGTAAGAAACAAAATATTCCACTGCATTTTCCGGGAAAAACTGCCTGAACTCACCGTACAACTGTGCTACCAGTGTTTTGTTGTGTGTCAGCACCAGTGTTGGCCGCTGCACATTTTGAATGACATTAGCTATTGTATACGTTTTACCGCTCCCGGTTACTCCCAATAAGGTCTGGTACTTTTCGCCATCAACAAGTCCCTCGGTTAATTGACGGATAGCTTGTGGCTGATCACCAGCAGGAGGAAAGGGAATATGCAGCTTAAAAGACATAAGAATATGCAATTTAACAAATGACTCCGTTAATCAGCTCGAGGCTTTTGGTAATATATAAAATATGATTATCCCCGGTTAACCAGAATCATATGCAGCGCTATTCATAAAAATGCCATCTTTATCCAATTAATTTTCCGTTCAGATAATTGGCGGCCCGGCCGGCCTCATAAAAGCTTACTTTAACTGTAAAACCTCATACATGAACAAGGCTATTATAGCAGCAGCATTTTTTTTAGTATCAGTATTTAGCCTCCATGCTCAGCATATTGATTCGGCGCTAACAGTTCTTAGTACCCAATTCCCCACAGAGAAGATTTATATTCACTACGATAAGGAATATTATGTAGCCGGGGAAACGATTTGGTTCAAAGCATACCTGTATAGTGATGGTAAACCAAGTGGAATCAGCAATAATTTTTACCTGCAGTTTATTGATACAAAAGGAAATATTATCAGTAATCACAAATATCCTGTTCTTGGAGCTACCGCAAAAGGAAATATCAGCATTCCCGATTCACTTCCACAGGGTAATTATTATATCAGGGCTCTGACACCTGATATGTTGAACTATGAAGAGTCATTTGTTTATAAGAAAAATATTTTCATTTTCAGGCCAGGTACTACTCCGGGGGGTACAAAGGCTTCTCAAACAGTTTCAGTACAGTTTTTTCCTGAGAGCGGATATTTGGTTGATGGGATATTAACTGTTGTAGCTTTTAAAGCTGTTGACCAGTTTGGAGTCCCTGTGGAAGTAAGCGGAACTATAAAAACAACAGACGGGGTTACTGTAGCACCATTTAAAACCTATCATGATGGTATTGGCCGGGTTCAGCTTAAGCCACAGGCTGATAAGAAATATATTGCAGAAGTTGAGACAATTGCCGGAAAGAGACAGTTTAATCTTCCGGATGTGCAAGCAGCAGGAATAAATCTGAAAGTACAGGACGAGAAAGGAGGGAAAAAATTTCAATTAGCAAGAAGCAGCAAGGACAAAGAACAATTCGAAACCCTTTTATTGGTTGTTCATACCAACAACCATGTGATCTATGAGACAGAGGTATCTTTTGACGGCTATCCTTCCATAATAGGTCATCTTCTGACAGATAGCCTGCCTTCGGGTATTTTGCATTTCACTGTTTTTAATGACAAAGGGGTGCCCCTTGCAGAAAGACTTTCTTTTGTCGATAATGAAGAATACAAGAGTAAAATGGATATCAATGTGGTAAAATCAGGCATAGGAAAAAGAGAAGAAAATATTTATGAGCTTGATTTCCCTGACCTGATTCAGCGAAGCTGCTCAGTTGCTATTATTGATTTACCGGGGAACAGCTCTGATAAGGAGAACATTTATTCAAGATTATTATTGACCGGGGATCTAAAAGGGTACATCTATAATCCGGCATACTACTTTGAGACAAGATCAGATTCTGTGAAGCAGGCACTGGATAACCTGATGCTGACACATGGCTGGACCCGGTTTAGCTGGAATAAGATATTAAATAAAGAGTTTCCAGCTAAGATATACAGAGACCAAAACCTGTTAGCTGTATCAGGAAAAGTAATGGATGAGAAAAATAAAGTGCCAATAACGACAGGCAAATTGAATTTCTATCTTGAGGCGGAAGACTCTACATCACAAAACCAGGAGACAACATTGGATGCCCAGGGTAGTTTTGTAATGGACTCTCTTGCTTTTTTAGGGAAAACCAGGTTTTATTATGCTTATACTGATAAACAAGGAAAACAAAAAGCAGCAGTGGTGGCAGTCAATGAAAACAAATTAGAAAAGTCAATACTGAATATTCCTGTGCCCAATGTTGACGAAACCGGTCAGAAGAATTTTGATGTATCGCAGTTTAGTGAGGATGTAATCAAGCGGTTTGCTTACACGAAAGATCTTGAGGAAAAAGTGAAAGTGCTGGAAAACGTTGAGATAAAAGCAAAATCTGAAAAAAAACCATTTGATATTGTTAATGAGAAGTATACCACAGGTGTTTTCCGTACAGAAGGTAAGGTGAACCTGGATAATATTAATCAGCCGGCTAACGATAAATCTATGAATGTCGTTGATTATATAAAAAACAGGATTCAACAGGTAGAAATACAAGGAGGCCGTTTTGTAAACAGGAAGAACATAAGTCTAATGAGCGGGCAGAAATGGGTAGTGGGGATTTTCCTTAACGAACAACCGTCTGATATGGTATTATTGAGGACAATACCGGTAAAAGATGTAGCACTGGTAAAATTTTATGAAGCAGGATTTGTGGGAGTTGGAAGCGGCTCTCCGGGGGGAGCCCTGGCTATTTATACCAAAGAAAAATTTATCGAGGAAGAAAAACCCGAGAAACTGAGTTTTTTTGAAGTAAATGGATATACTATAACAAAAGAATTTTATAGCCCTTCATACACTACAGCCGAAGCTAAACAAGCAGGGGTGGATGGAAGAACAACATTGTATTGGAATCCTAATATTTTTACGGACACTGAGACAAAAACAATCAAACTGAGTTTTTATAATAACGATTTCAGCAGGAAATTCAGAGTAATTGTGGAGGGTTTTGATGCGGGGGGTAAATTGATTCACCTGGAAAAGGAGATAGGGAACTAATCGATGTTTAATAAGTACAAAACCCTGCAATATTGCAGGGTTTTGTACTTATTAAACATCGATTAGTTCCCTATCTCCTTTTCCAGGTGAATCAATTTACCCCCCGCATCAAAACCCTCCACAATTACTCTGAATTTCCTGCTGAAATCGTTATTATAAAAACTCAGTTTGATTGTTTTTGTCTCAGTGTCCGTAAAAATATTAGGATTCCAATACAATGTTGTTCTTCCATCCACCCCTGCTTGTTTAGCTTCGGCTGTAGTGTATGAAGGGCTATAAAATTCTTTTGTTATAGTATATCCATTTACTTCAAAAAAACTCAGTTTCTCGGGTTTTTCTTCCTCGATAAATTTTTCTTTGGTATAAATAGCCAGGGCTCCCCCCGGAGAGCCGCTTCCAACTCCCACAAATCCTGCTTCATAAAATTTTACCAGTGCTACATCTTTTACCGGTATTGTCCTCAATAATACCATATCAGACGGTTGTTCGTTAAGGAAAATCCCCACTACCCATTTCTGCCCGCTCATTAGACTTATGTTCTTCCTGTTTACAAAACGGCCTCCTTGTATTTCTACCTGTTGAATCCTGTTTTTTATATAATCAACGACATTCATAGATTTATCGTTAGCCGGCTGATTAATATTATCCAGGTTCACCTTACCTTCTGTACGGAAAACACCTGTGGTATACTTCTCATTAACAATATCAAATGGTTTTTTTTCAGATTTTGCTTTTATCTCAACGTTTTCCAGCACTTTCACTTTTTCCTCAAGATCTTTCGTGTAAGCAAACCGCTTGATTACATCCTCACTAAACTGCGATACATCAAAATTCTTCTGACCGGTTTCGTCAACATTGGGCACAGGAATATTCAGTATTGACTTTTCTAATTTGTTTTCATTGACTGCCACCACTGCTGCTTTTTGTTTTCCTTGTTTATCAGTATAAGCATAATAAAACCTGGTTTTCCCTAAAAAAGCAAGAGAGTCCATTACAAAACTACCCTGGGCATCCAATGTTGTCTCCTGGTTTTGTGATGTAGAGTCTTCCGCCTCAAGATAGAAATTCAATTTGCCTGTCGTTATTGGCACTTTATTTTTCTCATCCATTACTTTTCCTGATACAGCTAACAGGTTTTGGTCTCTGTATATCTTAGCTGGAAACTCTTTATTTAATATCTTATTCCAGCTAAACCGGGTCCAGCCATGTGTCAGCATCAGGTTATCCAGTGCCTGCTTCACAGAATCTGATCTTGTCTCAAAGTAGTATGCCGGATTATAGATGTACCCTTTTAGATCCCCGGTCAATAATAATCTTGAATAAATGTTCTCCTTATCAGAGCTGTTCCCCGGTAAATCAATAATAGCAACTGAGCAGCTTCGCTGAATCAGGTCAGGGAAATCAAGCTCATAAATATTTTCTTCTCTTTTTCCTATGCCTGATTTTACCACATTGATATCCATTTTACTCTTGTATTCTTCATTATCGACAAAAGAAAGTCTTTCTGCAAGGGGCACCCCTTTGTCATTAAAAACAGTGAAATGCAAAATACCCGAAGGCAGGCTATCTGTCAGAAGATGACCTATTATGGAAGGATAGCCGTCAAAAGATACCTCTGTCTCATAGATCACATGGTTGTTGGTATGAACAACCAATAAAAGGGTTTCGAATTGTTCTTTGTCCTTGCTGCTTCTTGCTAATTGAAATTTTTTCCCTCCTTTCTCGTCCTGTACTTTCAGATTTATTCCTGCTGCTTGCACATCCGGAAGATTAAACTGTCTCTTTCCGGCAATTGTCTCAACTTCTGCAATATATTTCTTATCAGCCTGTGGCTTAAGCTGAACCCGGCCAATACCATCATGATAGGTTTTAAATGGTGCTACAGTAACCCCGTCTGTTGTTTTTATAGTTCCGCTTACTTCCACAGGGACTCCAAACTGGTCAACAGCTTTAAAAGCTACAACAGTTAATATCCCATCAACCAAATATCCGCTCTCAGGAAAAAACTGTACTGAAACTGTTTGAGAAGCCTTTGTACCCCCCGGAGTAGTACCTGGCCTGAAAATGAAAATATTTTTCTTATAAACAAATGACTCTTCATAGTTCAACATATCAGGTGTCAGAGCCCTGATATAATAATTACCCTGTGGAAGTGAATCGGGAATGCTGATATTTCCTTTTGCGGTAGCTCCAAGAACAGGATATTTGTGATTACTGATAATATTTCCTTTTGTATCAATAAACTGCAGGTAAAAATTATTGCTGATTCCACTTGGTTTACCATCACTATACAGGTATGCTTTGAACCAAATCGTTTCCCCGGCTACATAATATTCCTTATCGTAGTGAATATAAATCTTCTCTGTGGGGAATTGGGTACTAAGAACTGTTAGCGCCGAATCAATATGCTGAGCATGGAGGCTAAATACTGATACTAAAAAAAATGCTGCTGCTATAATAGCCTTGTTCATGTATGAGGTTTTACAGTTAAAGTAAGCTTTTATGAGGCCGGCCGGGCCGCCAATTATCTGAACGGAAAATTAATTGGATAAAGATGGCATTTTTATGAATAGCGCTGCATATGATTCTGGTTAACCGGGGATAATCATATTTTATATATTACCAAAAGCCTCGAGCTGATTAACGGAGTCATTTGTTAAATTGCATATTCTTATGTCTTTTAAGCTGCATATTCCCTTTCCTCCTGCTGGTGATCAGCCACAAGCTATCCGTCAATTAACCGAGGGACTTGTTGATGGCGAAAAGTACCAGACCTTATTGGGAGTAACCGGGAGCGGTAAAACGTATACAATAGCTAATGTCATTCAAAATGTGCAGCGGCCAACACTGGTGCTGACACACAACAAAACACTGGTAGCACAGTTGTACGGTGAGTTCAGGCAGTTTTTCCCGGAAAATGCAGTGGAATATTTTGTTTCTTACTACGACTACTATCAGCCCGAAGCTTATATGCCGGTAAGTGATGTATATATTGAAAAAGACCTCAGTATTAATGATGAACTGGACAAACTCCGGCTAAGAGCTACATCAAGTCTGTTGAGTGGTCGCAGGGATATTATTGTCGTGGCTTCCGTAAGCTGTATCTATGGAATGGGTAACCCAACTGATTATGAGAACGGGATTATCCGCATCAACAAAGGGCAGACCATTTCAAGACAGGCTTTTCTCCATTCATTAGTCAACTCACTATATAACCGGACAACTTTAGAATTTAACCGGGGTACTTTCAGGGTAAAAGGCGATACAGTAGATATTAACCTGCCTTATGTTGATTATGGCTACCGTATTACTTTTTTTGGAGATGAGATAGAAGAAATAGAAAGCATAGAAGTGATAACCGGCAAAAGGACCGGGCTGATGGAAAATGCCGCCATTTTTCCAGCTAACCTGTATGTGGCGCCAAAGGATATTCTGCAGCAGGTATTGTACGAGATACAGGATGAAGTAGCGGCCCAGGCAGAATATTTTAAAAAAGAAGGGAAATACATAGAAGCGCAGCGTCTTACCGAAAGAGTGAATTATGATATTGAAATGATCCGGGAGCTGGGTTATTGTAATGGGATTGAAAACTATTCCCGCTTTTTTGACAGAAGAAAACCCGGAACAAGGCCTTTTTGCCTGCTTGATTATTTTCCAAAAGATTATTTAATGGTTATCGATGAAAGTCACCAAACCATTCCGCAGGTAAGCGGCATGTATGGTGGAGACAGAAGCCGGAAACTTATTTTGGTTGACTATGGTTTCCGATTGCCTTCTGCCCTGGATAACCGGCCGCTTAATTTCCATGAATTTGAATCCTTACAAAACCAGGTAATTTTTGTATCGGCTACTCCTGATGATTATGAACTGGAAAAATGTGGCGGGATAGTAGTAGAACAGGTGGTACGGCCAACAGGTTTATTAGATCCTCCAATTGAGATTCGTCCGAGTGTAAACCAGATAGATGATCTGCTGGATGAAATAGATAAAAGAGTAACCAAAGGCGATAGAGTACTGGTAACAACACTGACAAAGCGAATGGCAGAAGAAATGGATAAGTACCTGCACCGTATCAATATCAAATCAAAATACATACATAGTGAGGTGGACACGTTGGAAAGAGTGGAAATTCTCCGTGAATTACGGCTGGGGACCATTGATGTGCTGGTGGGAGTGAACCTGCTTCGGGAGGGATTGGACCTCCCCGAAGTGTCTTTGGTTGCTATTCTTGATGCAGATAAAGAAGGGTTCCTGCGCAATGAAAAATCATTGACACAAACGGCCGGCCGTGCAGCCAGGAATGTGGATGGATTGGTTATCTTTTATGCCGATAAGATGACGGAGAGTATGCAGAAAACCATTGATGAAACCAATCGCCGGAGAGAAAAACAGATCGCCTGGAATATTGAACATAGTATTACACCCACAACAATTAAAAAATCAACGAAAGATGTATTTGCTCAAACTTCGGTATTGGATATAAAAGGGTATGACATTAAAAATCCTTATGCCATTGCACCAGATGAAGATCTGGTAACCGTAGCTGCTGAGGAGCAAGAAGTATATAAAACCATCCCCCAGATGGAAAAAGCCCTTTCAAAAATTAAGAAAGAGATGGAGAAGGCAGCAAGGGACCTGGATTTTATGGAAGCGGCCAGGTTGAGGGATGAAATGTTCCGTATGCAGAAGGATTTGGAACTGATGAAGAAATAATCTATACCTTACCGGGGGTATTGTCCTGATTTGTTTTAAGCTTTAGTTTTAGGAAAAATAACGGTATGATAAACCGGTATCCGGCTATTTTCTTATTTCTCAAATTGTTAGCTATAAATACATTGGCTCAGCAGCCCAGGCTGATGCTGCCTATCGGTCATACCAGTCACATTACTTCTGTTGCTTTTTCTCCCGGAGGGAAAAAAGTTATCACTGCTTCTGATGATAAAACTGTCAAGATTTGGGATGTCGCCTCCGGCAGATTGCTGCGTAGTTTGGACAAACATTCTGATCCTGTTGTCTGCGCCAGGTTCAGCATTGATGAAAAGAGAGTGATTACCGCCTCTCTTGATTCAGTTAAAATCTGGGATGCTATTTCCGGAGATTTATTGAATAGTTTTAATGAATACGCTCCCAGACAATCGAATATTTCTTCTATGCATTTCAGTTCTGATAATAAATATTTTGCCATCTTACCAAAGTACGACACAACTATCAGGGTAAGAGATGCTCATAGTGGCAAATTGGTCCGGACTTTAGCAGGGCATACAAGACCAATTAACTTCATGCAATTCAGTCCTGGTGGTAAAATGATAGTAACTACTTCTTGGGACAATTCAGCCAAAATATGGAATATTCAAACTGGCAAGCTCATAGCTGATTTAGATAAACATGCTGGAAGCGTTTGGTCGGCTTATTTTTCTCCAGATGGAAAATCAGTTATTACGGCTTCTCATAAAGGCGCTATTGTATGGGATGTAGCCACGGGTAAATTAATTCGTAAAATAAATATACAAGGAGAGATTTATTCGGCTCAATTCAGTGCTGATGGGAAGAATATTATCACCGGTTATCTTGGTGAAACTAAAAGATGGGATGCTCGTTCAGGCAAATTATTAGACAGCCTGGATCAATATACGGCATGGCTTTTTCGCCTTCCCGCCTCTCAATTCAGTGCTGACAAAAAACTGGTTGTTGGGTTGAGTATGAGGGATACTACTGCAGTAATTTTAGATGTTGCTACCGGGAAAGAATTACGACGGCTGGGTAAAGGGCATACCGATTTTGTTAGTACGGCGAAATTTAGCCTCAACAGAAAATATATAGTAACAGCATCTGAAAATAACCCGGTAAGAATCTGGGACGCTATTTCAGGAACCTTGCTGCATGCTTTGGATCCTTACTATAAAACTGCTCAAAAAGGTTATGTAGATAAGCTGACACAAGTACAATTCAGCCCGGATGAAAAGCACCTGCTTATAAAACGTCCTAATGAAAAAACGGCCAGTGAGTGGGATATGAGTTCGGGTAAACGTTCATTGGCTTTAAAAGAATATAGTCATCCTATTACTTCAACTCAGTACAGCCCGGATGGACAATATCTGTTAGTGAATTATAGTGACAGCACCATACATGTCTGGAATACCCAATCTGCCGAACTTCTCTATAAAATGAGTGGTGATTTTTCGGATTTTAGCCCTGATGGGAAATATTTTATAACCACCTTCTGGTATGGTTCTACCAGTATATGGGATGTGGCTTCCGGCAAGGAGCATCAGCGTTTAGAAGGTTCGCATTCAGGATTCAGCCCGGATGGGAGATATATAATAACTACTATCCGTGGCAACCGAAGTATTACTGATAAAATTTGGGATATGACCACCGGCAAAGCAATAAAGGAACTTAATGGAATAAATACTCGTTTCAGCCCAGATGGGAAATACATCTCTACGGTTTACGATAATCATACGAAAATTTGGGATGCTGCTTTGTTTAAATTATTATACAATCTAGAGGGTATTCACTCTGACTTCAGCCCTGATGGGAAATATATTCTTACCCAGATGGACAGTGCCGTAAAAGTTTGGAAGCTGTCATCGGGACGCTTGCAGAATAGCCTGGAAAAATATGTCAAACCACATCGTGGAAGCCGGGAAACTTATTATTTCAGCCAGGATAGCAAGTATATTTATTTAACTTCTCCATTTTACCAGTACTCCAATTCACTCAAATTGTGGGATGCAAGCACGGGTAAGATGGTAAAAAGCCTAATGCTGGGCGTAAATGACAGGATAGTAAATATTGATTTTATTAATAATAAAGCGGTGGCAGTTAATAATAGCGAAACAAAAATATTTGACTTAACAGAAGGAGAGTTACTATATAGTTTTGTCGCTGTAGACAGTACAGATTATCTTGTAATGGATAAATACAATCGTTATAATGGCAGCGAACGTGCAAGAAAGCTTCTTTATTTTACCTGCAATGAAGAGATAATTGAACTGGACCAGGTAAAAGACCAACTCTGGGTTCCCAATCTTGTAGAGCGCATTATGAAAAGAGATAGCATCAACGCCCCTAAACTTTCCGATCTCTATATCTGCAGCCTCACTCCCCAGGTGGAGGAATTGGACGGTGAAAAGGAGGCATATCACTTTAAAATACTGCCGCGGCGCGGCGGATTGGGTGAAACAATCTTGTACGTTAATGGCATTGAGGTAAAACGTTATAAAAAAGAACAATTGAAAAAAAATGCCAGTGCATATGAGCTGGTGGAAACAAAAAAAAACCTCTCTTCCTATTTTATCCCTGGTCGTGAGAACCCAGTTACTGTGAAAGCCTGGGTTGCCGATAATACCATTTCTTCCCGTGGTTTGATCGTCAAAGAAGACAGGACAAATGAAACCACGGTGACCCCTAATCTCTATGCCGTTATTGTGGGAGTGAGTGATTATAAAGGTGAAGAACTGGATTTAAAATATGCTGCCAAAGATGCGGCTGATCTGTCTGCAGCAATAACTGCTGCATCCCGTAAGCTCTTGAATACAGATGGTAACGAGCATGTGTTTACATATAATCTTACCACATCCAATGATCGCTATCTTTTACCAGAGAAAAACAGCATTAAGAAAACATTGGAAGAAATCGGCAAAAAATCAAGCTCAAATGATATACTGCTGATATTCTTTGCCGGGCATGGTGTGATGGAAGGAAAAGACAAAAAACAATTCTATTTTTTAACCGCTGATGCATCCAGATCATCTGCCGTGGATGCTATTGCTGATGTTGGCATCAGCACCAACGAACTGACGGAATGGATCAAACCGGCAACTATGAAAGCTCAGAAACGTATTTTGATATTTGATGCTTGCAACAGCGGACAGGCCATCCGTGATTTTGTACATTTGGGGAAACCCGAACAGGGATATATAGCTGCCAGAAACGATGAAAAGGGGCAACAAATTAAAGCGATAGAAAAATTAAATAATCAATCAGGCCTAATTATACTGGCCGCCTCTGCCAGCGATCAGAATGCGTATGAGATGGGAAGATACTCGCAGGGACTTTTAACCTACTCACTATTGAAAGTGATGAAGCAACAACCGGAAATACTGGAAAATGGAAAGTATTTGGATGTCAGCAATTGGCTGAATGCTGCCAAAAAAATGGTAAGTACCCTTGCAGAAGGAACGGGTGCAAGACAGGAACCACAATTAAACTCCAATAATAATTTCAATATCGGCCTTATTGATGAAGAAGTAAGAAACAAAATTATTCTGGCTGCTGAAAAACCATTGTTTGCCCGAAGCAATTTCCAGAACACTGATACCAAAATAGATAACCTGAAATTCCGCAGTGCTATTGATAAAGAACTGATGAGTATCAGCAGTCGGGAAACCAACGCTGACATTACCTATAGTGCAGATTATGAAGGAACCGATGCATTTGCTCTAACAGGCGATTACAAGATAAACGGCGATTCTGTTACAGTAAATGTTTTACTGGTAAAAGGCGGCACTGAAGTAAAACACAGCTATGAGATGAAAGGAAAATTAACGGAGCTGAATAATTTAATATCCAATATCACTTCAAGTACACTATACTGGTTAAAGAACAATAATTAGCCACTCGTAGTTTTACGAATAGCCCAGGCGTATTTGTGCCCAATTTCATTTAAAACAGTCCTCCATTACTTGCAGTAAGTAACACATGGGTTTATCTTAGCCACAGATATCCGAATAAACCATTTTTTTAAAATCCAATAAATCCGAATTATGAAAAGACGTGTCCGTAAGATCGCCAATTTCTTTGCGTTCAATCTGTTGTTCTTCGCCCTTTACCTGAACTTTATTCATAAAGATAAAACTGTTGTTGTCAGCAATTCTGCTGCACCGGCAACTACTGCAGCCTTCAGCGGTACTGTTTTGGTAGATAACCCTGAACAGTATATACAAAAGAAAAATGAAACTGACGGAGTGGTAGTGGTTTCAGAGAAAAAAGAGACCCCAAAATCAACAGGAGAGAACTCAGCTGCGCTGAGACTTTCTATCAACTAAGCTAAGCAGCGTTAACATATCAGCACCCCGGCCTTAAGCCGGGGTTGTTGCGTTTTACTCTCCCCATGCCTGAAATCTTTACCTTAGTGGCATGGATAAAAGAGTCTTTTTACTTGATGCATTTGCGCTGGTGTTCCGGGCTTATTATGCCCTCATCCGCAATCCCCGTTTAACTTCAAAAGGCAAAAACACCAATGCCCAGTTTGGTTTCACCAACGCCTTGGTTGAGCTGATCAACAAACAAAAGCCCTCGCATATGGCTGTTTGTTTTGACACTTCCGCACCTACGGAACGGCATACTGATTTTGCTGACTATAAAGCAAACCGCCAGGAAACACCTGAGGACATACTGGCAGCAGTTCCTGATATTAAAAAAATAATTGAAGGTTTCAATATCCCCATTATTGCGCTTGACGGATATGAAGCAGATGATGTAATCGGGACTTTAGCCAAACAGGGAGAAAAAGCAGGGTATGAAGTATATATGGTTACCCCTGATAAAGATTATGGTCAGCTTGTATCTAAAAAAATAAAAATATACAAACCTGCTTACCAGGGAAATGATGCTGAAATACTGGGTCCAGAAGAAATATGTGCTAAATGGAATATTAAAGAAGTAAACCAGGTAGTAGATATGCTGGGTATGATGGGCGATGCTGTCGACAATATACCCGGTATACCCGGCGTAGGGGAAAAAACAGCAGCAAAGTTTTTAGCCGAGTATGGTTCTCTTGAAAACACATTGGCCAATGCTGATAAGATAAAAGGAGCTATGGGTGAAAAAGTGAAAAAGGGCAAAGAGATGGCCATTCTATCCAAAAAACTGGCAACCATTATTACTGATGTACCGGTAGAATTTCATGAAGAAGACTTTAAACTAAAAGACTGGAACAAAGAAAAATTAAAAGAGATCTTTGCCGACCTGGAATTCAGGACTTTGGGCAAAAGATTACTGGGTGATGAATTTTCAATTGCAACTTCTGCAAAATCTGTGGTGGAAAAAGAAATTCCCCAGGGAGTGCAAACCGATTTATTTGGAAATATTATTGAGACTTCACAAAAGCCGGTCGAAGAAATAGTTTTAAAAGACTCCGACAGTTCTGAAAATTCTTTACCGGTTGATAAGAACATTCACAACGTACCTCATACCTACAATGCCGTTGAAGGAGATGCTGCAATCAAAAAACTGGTTACAGAATTAAAGAAACATACCGAAATATGTTTTGACACAGAAACCACTGGTATTGATGCCAATGATGCTGAATTGGTGGGGCTCAGTTTTTGTGTAACTCCCGGTGAAGCATATTATGTTCCTTGCCCGGCTGATCAGAAAAAAACCAAAGATATCCTTGCACATTTTGAATCATTATTTGCTGATAAAAAGAAAACATGGATCGGGCAAAATACAAAGTATGATATGCTGGTGCTGAAATGGTATGGCATCGAGTTAGCGGGAAATATTTTTGACACCATGCTGGCGCACTATGTGATTGAACCAGATGGCAAACGAAGCATGGATATACTTAGTGAAAAATTTCTTGGTTACGAACCGGTGCATATCGAAGAACTGATTGGTAGGAAAGGGAAAACGCAGGGTAGTATGAGGGATGTGGAAATCGAAAAGATAAAAGAATATGCTGGTGAAGATGCAGATATCACATTACAGCTAAAAAATGTCTTTACTCCTCTTTTAAAACAAAGGGAAGTAGAGAAGGTATTCAATGAAGTAGAAAATCCATTGGTAAAAGTGCTGGTGGACATGGAGTATGAAGGGATAAAAGTTGATACTGATTTCCTGAACGACTACTCCAAAGAATTAGAAAAAGATGCTAAAAAGGCAGAGGAAAGTGTTTATAAACAAGCTGGTGTCCGGTTCAACCTTGCCTCACCGAAACAATTAGGTGAAATATTGTTTGATAAACTTAAACTAGATCCTTCTGCTAAAAAAACAAAAACAGGTCAATACCAGACCGGGGAGGATGTGCTGCTAAAGCTTGCTGCAAAAGGCAACCAGATTGTTGATGATATTCTTGCCTTCCGGGAATTGACAAAATTGAAGTCAACCTATGTAGATGCCCTGCCACTATTGATTAACCGAAAAACCGGAAGAGTGCATACTTCCTACGGGCAAGCAGTGGCAGTAACAGGTCGCTTACAGAGCAATAATCCTAATCTTCAAAACATACCCGTAAGAACAGATCGTGGCAAAGAAGTAAGAAAAGCTTTTGTTCCCAGGGACAGCAAGCACATTTTATTATCTGCCGACTATTCACAAATCGAGTTACGAATAGTGGCCGCAATCAGTGGTGATGCCAATATGTGTAAAGCCTTCAGAGACGGAACAGATATACATACAGCAACTGCTGCAAGAGTGTACAATGTTGCTGAAAAAGAAGTGACAAAAGAAATGCGTTATAAGGCCAAGAGTGTAAACTTTGGCATTATTTACGGACAGGGAGCTTTTGGCCTGGCCGATAATCTTGGTATTTCCAGAACAGAAGCAAAGGAAATCATTGATAACTACAAAAAAGAATTTCCGGGGATACAGAAATACATGGATGACACCATCAATTTTGCAAGAGAACATGGCTATGTACAAACACTAATGGGAAGAAAAAGATGGTTGCGGGATATTAATTCCGCCAACTTTACTGTCCGGGGTTTTGCGGAAAGAAATGCTATCAATTCGCCGATACAGGGAACTGCAGCCGACATGATCAAGCTGGCCATGCAAAAAGTGCATGCCGCAATGAAAAAAGAAAAGATGCAGAGCAAGATGCTGCTGCAAGTACATGATGAATTAGTTTTTGATGCTCTCAAATCGGAAGTAAAAGAGTTAAAGCCGCTGATTATTGAAAATATGCAGATCGCATTACCATTACCACACAAAGTACCGGTAATAGCAGAATGTGGTCAGGGTAGTAACTGGCTGGAAGCACATTAATTTTTTCGGAAGTCATAAACTTTTACTTCCGTATCCATAAGTTTGCTTCTTATGCAGCCAGTAATCTATTATTGCTATGATGCCTACTGCGGCTGGTGTTATGGTTTCAGCCCGGTTATAAAAAAGGTTGCAGAAGAATATCGTGAGCGGTTTTCTTTTGAAGTGTTATCCGGTGGAATGATCCCCTCTGAATATGCCCGGCCTATCAGTGCTGTAGCAGAATATATCGGACAAGCTTACAAACAGGTTGAAGAAATGACAGGTATCAAATTCGGTGAAGATTATCTCTGGCACATTTTTAATCCCCGCGAAAGTGATTGGTTTCAGCATTCAGAGAAATCAGCTGCCGCATTATGCATCGTTAAAGAGATATACCCTGAGAAACAGGTAGCTTTTGCAGGCGACCTTCAATATGCTTTACATTATGAAGGAAGAGACCTGACAGATAATGAAGCTTATCACCACCTGTTGGAAAAATATTCTATTTCCCCGGAAGATTTTTTTCCAAAACTGAGCAGTGAAGAATATAAAGAAAAAGCCCAGTATGAATTTGCTTTATGCAGGCAATTGCAGGTAACAAGCTTTCCGCAAGTGCTGATACAGGTAGCAGAGCAAAAGTTTTACCTGTTGGCCAAAGGGTTTACTGATTATGAAACAGTAAAACAAAGAATTGAAGCTGTATTAAAAGAAACACAAAAAATTTAACCCCTCTAAAAGATATTATAATGATTCTCACTATTACGCTTAATCCCTGCATTGATAAAAGTTCCCGGGTAGAAAAATTAAAACCCGAAAGCAAACTACGCTGTACAGAGGTAGTAAACGAACCTGGCGGAGGTGGTATTAATGTCAGCAAGGCGCTGCAAAAATTAGAAACTTCATCAGTAGCATTGTTTCCGGCAGGAGGACATAATGGAAACATGTTGTGCTCTCTTTTAAAAGAAGAAGAGATTTTATTTCATGCAGTGGATACAAAAGTGGAAACAAGAGAAAACTGGATCGTATTAGAAACATCCACCAATAATCAATTCCGGTTCACTTTCCCTGGCAGGGAGGTAATGGAAGAAACTATTAAAACATTAGTTGACCAGATACGTTCCTTTACTCCCACATTTGTGGTGGCCAGTGGCAGCCTGCCTCCCGGTCTGCCTGACTATTTTTATGGCCTGATCGTAAAAAATGCAACGGCTGTAGGTGCCAAATGTATTGTAGATACGAGTGGTCCTGCATTACAGGCTTTAAAAGGCAAACATGCTTACATGATTAAACCAAATATTGGCGAATTATGTAAAATGCTGAATGTAGACTGGCTGGATAAAGAAGAAGTGCCCGATGCTGCCCAGCAGGCTATCAGGGATGGATTTTCCGAAATTATGGTTGTTTCAATGGGTGCTTTGGGCGCATGGATGGTAAGCAGTGATAAAAGATACTTTGTGGAAGCTCCTCCGGTTGAAAAGAAAAGCACTGTTGGTGCAGGTGATAGTATGGTTGCCGGCATCACCTATTCCTTACAAAAAGGAAAAACATTGAGAGAAGCTATTCGCTTTGGTGTGGCATGTGGTAGTGCTGCTACCATGAATGATGGAACGCAACTTTTCAATAAAAGTGATGCGGAAAAATTATATGCAGCTATCAATGAATAAGAAATGAAAAAAGATATTACAGGGAGGGAAGATCTGCTGGTACTGGTAACCCGATTTTATGAAAAACTGTTAGCAGATAATTCCATCAGCTATATATTTACGGATGTGGCTAAGATTGATCTTTCGCATCATTTACCTGTCCTGGTTAATTTTTGGGATTCCATTTTATTTCAATCAGATACCTATCATAAAAATGCGATGCAGCCTCACATGGCTTTGCACCGGCAATCTCCTCTGCTAAAGAGTCATTTTGAAACCTGGCTTCGCTATTTTAAAGAAACTGTTGATGAATTATTTACCGGAGATAACGCCTATATTATCAAAGAAAGAGCAACCAGTATAGCTACCATAATGCAGATAAAAACCATTCAGCTCAGTTGATTTATCCGGGTAAATTCTACTGACATCATTTTTTCTTGATAAATATGGGCAGAGTTTGTAACTTTTAAATCTAAAAAATAAATTATGAAACGAATAACCTTCTCTATTGGCTTAATTGTACTAGCCGCATTGTTTACCATTATAAATGCTCAGACTCCGGATGAGATGAAAAAATGGATGGATTATATGACTCCTTCTGATGTACATAAAATGATGGCTGCCTCGGATGGAGAATGGAACATGGAGATTCAAATGTGGATGGACCCGAATGCTCCTGCACAAAGTATGAAAGCAAGCTGCGTAAATAAAATGATTTTGGGTGGCCGCTACCAGGAAAGCATCAATACTGGTTCGTTCAATGGAATGCCATTTGAAGGGCGAAGTTTGACAGGATGGGATAATGCCAGGAAAATATTTGTTTCTACCTGGATTGATAATATGGGGACCGGTATCATGTATATGGAAGGACCCTGGAATGATGCGACCAAAACAATGGAACTGAAAGGCAAGATGACCGACCCGATGACCGGACAGGTTAAAGATGTAAGACAAACGATGAAAATGGTTGACGATAATACCCAGGTAATGGAACAATATGATACGAAAGATGGAAAGGAATATAAGTCGATGGTTATAAAGTTTACCAGGAAAATGTAAAAGATTCTATCAGAAAAAGAAAATCCCGGATACAGTTCCGGGGTTCTTTTTTATAATGAAATTAATCTTTCTTTGTTTTTTCCATTGGCAGTTTTTCATCCCGGCTCCATTCCTGCATACTACCATCATACAGTTTCATTTTGTAGCCAAGTGAACGGCCAACCAGGTAATCAACACTGGCGGTTTGCCCGATAAAACAATATACAACCAGTTCTTTATTTTTTTCCGGGATTACCGAAGTAAAATTCTTTTCCAATATTTCTGCC
>Ga0116142_10001330_pt1 | contig 29938 bp, 24 predicted proteins | sample AD_UKC033_MetaG_FD_89785 | JGI IMG/M metagenome (GOLD analysis project Ga0116142, IMG submission 89785) | Active sludge microbial communities of municipal wastewater-treating anaerobic digesters from USA - AD_UKC033_MetaG | ecosystem: Engineered > Bioreactor > Anaerobic > Digestate | place: USA... | reverse complement strand
GGTAGAAGTCCATGACCCCCAGATTGCCCTTTTCAAAAGCTTTGGCAATGGCAAGCGGCACCTGCGCCTGCGCTTCAATGACCTTGGCCTGCATTTCCTGAACACGCGCGCGCTGTTCCTGTTCGGAGGCAATGGCCATGGCGCGACGGCCTTCCGCCTCTGCCTGACGAAGTTTCTTGTCCGCCTCGGCGCGTTCAGTCTCGAGCAGCGCGCCCACGTTGGCCACCTCCCTTGCGCCGCTCACCCCGGCCACGCTCACATCGGCGATATCGATCGAAACGATTTCAAATGCGGTTTGCGCATCCAGTCCGCTGTTCAGCACTTTGCGGCTGATATGATCCGGATTCTCCAGCACGTCCTTGTAGGTGGTGGAGGATCCAATGGCGCTCACAATGCCCTGGCCGACGCGGGCAATGATGGTGTCCTCCGTTGCGCCGCCGACCAGGCGGTCGAGATTGGCCCGGACGGTGACGCGGGCCTTGACCAGCAGACGGATGCCGTCTTTGGCCACCGCATCCAGCATGGTTGCGCCTTTGGCCGGATCTGGACAGTCAATCACCTTCGGGTTCACGCTCGTACGCACCGCGTCGTACACATCGCGGCCGGCCAAATCAATGGCGGCCGCGCGCTGGAAGGCGAGCTCGATGTTGGCTTTGTCCGCCGCGATCAGCGACTGAACCACCGGGATCACATTGCCGCCGGCAAGATAGTGGGCTTCAAGCTGGTCGCTGGTGAGCGGCAGGCCTGCCTTGACGGCACGAATGCGGGCATCGACAATAAGGGTGGGGGGAACCCCGCGCAGCTTCATGCCGACAAGATTGAAGATGCTGACCCGCGCGCCGGACATCAGGGCGCGTATCCATACCTTCAGAAAATAGATGAACGTGAAGATGATGATCAGGGCGACGACCACCAGTACGGCTGCGATAATAGGCATTTTCAGTTCTCCTTATTCTGTTTTGCTGCTGTCAGTATTCGTTTGCGAAATCTCTTGCGGGGGCTTTGCACCTGGCGGCTGCACATAAATGATCGAACCCGCCGCCACGTTGAGGACCAGGGCCCCCAATCCCGCGCACACGGCCACAATCCAGATACCGCCGCTTATTTTAGGAACCAGCGTCAGGATGTAAAGGCAAAGCAGGCCGGCGGTGATGATCAGCAGCGGGGATGCGGGCGTCTTTCCTCCGCGCGAACGAAGGACGATGCGTCCGAGCAGAACAGCCGTCACAATCCGCGATACATACAGCAGGATGGCAAAGATGCCGGTCCCCAGCAGGGCAAGAGGAATGCCGATCAGGCTGATCGCCAGCAGAAGAATAACGGGCAGCATGAGAAAACAGACGGCCAGACCGGTGAAAAAACACCGCCAGGGAGCCACGGAAAGCTGATGCGCGGCCCGGCTGAGCGCCAGCGGGGCGAGTCTCAGCCATACCCAGGCCACCAGCAGAGCCCCCATGAACTGGACCACGCGAAGCTGCAGACGCAGCGCCCAGGGCATCGCGGAGGATGATGAGGCGGGCTGTGTCAGGGGTTTTCGAACCAGCAGGCCCTCATGCTTGACGCGGGGGTCCAGAAACAGTTCCTTGCTGGAACTGTATACAATATCTCCGCGAAGCACCGCGGAAGGCATGACGGCAATGTCGCTTCCAATAATCCGAAGGGGGCCTTCGATTGTCCCGGCCAGCGTTATTTCATCGCCAATCAGTTGTGCCGCGCCGCCGATTTTTCCCTCGACCACGATTCGTTTGGATGCCAGCACCGCATCTCCGTCCACAACTCCTTCCGGAGTGATATAGATCGAGGTTCCGGAAGCGCTCATCGCCGAGCGCATGATCCGGCCCCGCACGGTCACCTGCTGTGCCGCCAGCAGCCGCGCATGCCCCTGCGCGGTGCCGCTGAAGTCAGCCGTTTCCGCGGCGCACCAGACACTGCCGCTGAATGTTCCGCCCAGCAGTGCCGTCTGCGCCAGAGCATGAAAATCGTCTGAAACGGCGCCCCGGACTTCCGTCGTTACGGCCGCCAGCCAGAGTTGTCCCTCCTGCAGTTCGTTTCCCGCCAGCCGGTATTCATTCGTGCTGCGGAAATCAATGGCCGCCCCCGCCTGAAGGGCTGTCAGCAGTACGGCCGCCGGGATCAGACGCAGAAGCCTCATCCCGGTTCTCCCTTCCGCCTCACGGTGACATGATTTCCCTTCGCGGAGATCACCCGGACCGGTGTCCCGGCCGCAATCCATTCCCCCTCCGCGACAACATCCATGCGCCTGCCGTTGATCACGGCGATTCCGGCCGGGCGCAGATCGGTCTGGGCGCTGCCTTCGGCGCCGACAAGCGGCGGATTGGCCTCCGAATCAAGCTTGAAGGACTGCCCGTCCTTTGAGAGCGTCAGCGCGCGACCGATGGGGGTATTGGGAAATATTCTGATCCAGAGCACGAGCCCGACCGCCATCAGGATGAGCATGAGAATAGCGACAAGAAAACCGGTCTGCGGGCCGAAGACGGCAAACGCGGAAATCACCGCGCCGAACAGCGCGACCGCGCCGAGAGTGCCCAGCACGCCGCCGGGAACAAAAATTTCGACGGCCAGCAGCAGAAAACCGCAGAACAGCAGCGTCAGGAAAAGCATCATAACCGGAACTCCTTCATGATTCCAAAGGCTCCACAATCACCTGCAGGCCGTGAGTCTCCACAATGCGCACGGCCGATCCCGCCTCAATATAGTTCCCGCGGCTCACGATATCCAGTTTCCTTTCGCCAAACATGCCGGTCCCGCCCGGCCGCAGATCCGTCAGCGCGCGGCCCTGCAGCCCCACCAGCTCTTCGGGGCGATTGGATGAGCTGACGAACCCTTTGTCGTGCGAGGTGTCCTCGGCCAGCACCAGCCGGCTGGTGGCGGGATGCCTTGAAATCCAGCGCCCCAGAAGCATCGCGATCACGACGGAGCCGATCAGAGAAAATGTCAGCTTCAGAAAGGGTATGTAGAGCAAATTGGGGTCGGGATACCAGGGGCCGCCCGGATAATGCTGGACCATGGCGTTCAGCAGGGCCCACCCGATGCAGAGCAGCCCGAGCAGGCCGGCCGCCCCAAAACCGGGGAACACAAATATTTCGAGCAGCAGAAGCAGCACGCCGGCCAGAAAGATCAGCAGGTCCTCCATCCCGGCCAGTCCCGCAATGTGATGGCCCCAGAAAAAAATGGCCAGCGCGAGGACGCCCGTAATCCCGGGCAGGCCGAACCCGGGTGTTTTCACTTCAATGTAAATCCCCAGCATCCCGATGATGAGGAAGACCGGTCCCAGCGCGGCGATGAAGCGCGCAATGCGCTCAGCGGTGGTGATGCCCAGCTCGCGGACCTCGGCATTGTCCATGCCGATCAACTTAAGCAGATTTTCCAGAGAGTCCACGGTCCCGGCGGAAAGAAGCGGCCGCTGATCCTCTCCGTATTTCTTTTCGGCCTCCGCGCTGGTCAGCGTGAGCAGCTGCCCTTCGGGCGATATGACCTCGTCGCCGATTTTATATTCAAGTTCCCGGCGGACCATGGCTTCGGCCAGTTTGTCGTTGTGCCCCTTGTGCTGGGCGGTGGCGCGAATCAGGCCGGCAACGTAGGACAGCATCTTCTCTTCCGTGCCATCCGGCAGGCTCTGGACCCCGCCGAAGGGGGACATCATGATCGGCATGGCGTCGCCGATTTTACTTCCCGGCGTCATATAAATGTGATCGGTGGCCATGGCGATGATGGCGCCGGCGGATATGGCGTTCCTGTCGACCAGTGTGTAGGTCGGGACGGAAACATGCTCCAGAATGCGTATGATTTCCTCCGCGGCCTGAATCGTGCCGCCCGGAGTGTCCATCTGAAGGATGATCGCGCGCGCTTTTCTCTGCTCGGCTTCGGCCACGCCGCGGCGGATGACATACAGCAGGGCGGGTTCAATCATGCCTTCGACGGGAATGACATAGACCGGGCCGGGCGGGCTTTCCACCGCGGCGGGAAGCGGGAGCGGCGCGGATGCCGCGCAAATCAGGAACAGAATGCATATCTTTTTCATAAGCGGCCTCAACCCGTGATTATTCATTTGCTGATGCGAATTATAGAGGATATGATGGCCCCGCAACAGTTATAAATCATGAATCTCAAGAATCGCAGAATACTGGTGACGGGCGGGGCCGTGCGCGTTGGACACGGCATTGCCGCCGCGCTGGCCGCGGCCGGCGCGGTTCCCGTGATCCAGTATCACCAGTCCGGCGCGGCGGCGGATGAAACCGTCGCGGAACTGGCCGGGCAGGGATACTCCGCTCAGGCCATCAAGGCGGATCTTTCCTATGCCGACGAGTGCGAGCGGCTCATCAGTGACGCCGGACCTCTGGACGGACTGGTCAACAACGCCGCCATTTATCTGCCGGACACCCTGCGCGAGTTCGATCCCGAAGAATCACACCGGCAGCTGCAGATCAACGCCATCGCGCCGATCCTGCTGATGAAGCTCTTCGCGCAGCAGTGCAAATCCGGCGCCATTGTGAATGTGCTCGACCGCAACATCCGCCGGCCCGATCCGCGCTATTTTTCTTATTCACTGAGCAAGAAAATGCTCTATGAGGCCACCCTCCAGGCCGCCTGTGATCTCGCTCCCGGCATCACGGTCAATGCGGTCGCCCCCGGGCCCGTGCTTCCCCCCTTGCATGTGAAAGAGCCGGCCGGAGCCCTGATGCTGAAGCACCGGCCGACGGTTGAGGATGTCGGAGCAGCCGTGGTGTATCTGATGTCCGCGCCTGCAGTGACCGGACAGACCCTTTTTGTTGATTCGGGACAGCACCTCGGGCTGACGGCCGTGGATGCGTCCTGATGTCCTTCAGAACGGAAAGACAGGCGAACGATGTCATACGATCTGACCAGTCTGCTGGTGGTGGCCATCTCATCCACTGCGCTGTTTGAAAACCGCGCCGAGCATGATTTGTATCTCAATAAAACCCTCGACGATTACATTGACCATCAGATCAGCCGCGAAAATGAGCCCTTCGCGGCGGGCGCCGCGCTGCCGCTTATTCGCGCGCTGCTGCGGCTCAACGAACTGACGCCCGGCCGCCGGCTGGTGGAAGTGGTGATTCTTTCCAACATGGAGCCGGAAGTCGGCGTGCGGGTGATGAATTCCGTTGAGCATCACAAGCTGGATATCACACGCGCGGCCTTCATAGGCGGTGAGCCCGTGGCCAAGTACCTGGCCGCCTACAACGTGAAGCTTTTTCTTTCGCGCAGTGAAACGGACGTGCAGGAGGCGCTGGACTGCGGCGTTGCGGCCGGCCTGCTCTATGATCCGCCCGCGCGCAGGGAAGAGGACGACATGAAGCAGCTCCGGATCGCATTTGACGGTGATGCGGTGATTTTTTCCGATGACTCCGAACGGATTTATCAGGAGCAGGGGATTGATGCCTTCTATCGCCATGAAAAAGCCAATGCCGAAAACCCCATGTCGGCCGGCCCCTTTGCGGCCTTCCTGCATGCCATCGCGGAGATACAGAAGGAGTGCCGCAGGCAGGGCGGCGAGGCTCCGATCCGCACCGCGCTGGTGACCGCCCGCAGCAGCCCCGCGCACAAGCGCGTGATTCTGACGCTGCGCGCGTGGGGCATCCGCATTGATGAGATGTTTTTCATGGGCGGCGTGTCAAAAGACCAGATACTCAAGCAGTTCAATCCGCACATCTTTTTTGATGACCAGCACGCCCACGCCGGCCCGGCGTCCGAGTTTGTGCCGTCGGCCCGTGTGCTGACGCCGCGCCGCCCGAAAAACCCCGCAGGAGGGACCCATGGATAAAATCATCGTCAGGGAGATTGCGGTGCAGTGCATCATCGGAGTGCATCCGGAGGAGCGCGCGCGCTATCAGCGGCTGCTGATCAGCCTGGAGCTGGAGGCCGACCTCATGCCGGGGATCGAGAATGACAACATTCTCGACACGCTCAACTACCAGGCCGTCTGCGAGGAAGTGGCTTCCTTTGTCACAGCCAGCCGCTGCTGGCTGATTGAATCCCTCGCCGCGCAGATCGCCGCGAAGTGCCTGGAATTTCCGCGTGTGCTTGCCGTGACTGTGACGGTGGACAAGCCGGAGGCGCTGCCGGGAACTTCAGGCGTGTCCGTGTGCATTCACCGCCGCCGGCCCTGAGTTATTTTTTCTTCTTCAGCGAAAGCGGCTTTGGTTTCGGCGCGGGCTTCGGGGGAGGAGCGGCCGGCCCCTCATCCATGTTCTTCGAGGCTTCCAGCATCAGGGACATGGTGGGCATTTCTATCGTGCGTTTGGCCTCGCTCACTTTCTTCCGGAAGAATGCGAAATTCCCCTCCGTGTTCTTCACAAGGCTGAAAATGGCGGCGACCCCGTGCTTTTTCCCGAACACGGCATCAATGATTTCGCCCTTGTCGAAATAGACCTCGGCCCTTTCTTCCCCGCCGTCATCCCTGATCTGCAGGTCGCCGGTTTCTTTGGTCGAGTTCAGAAACTGGATCAGGTCGAGCAGCGAGAAGGAAGCCAGTGAACCCGAAAAGTCCACTTTGTTGTTCGCCAGCTTCTTGAAGTAGACACTGGCGTCGGACAGCCCGTCCGGCTCTGCCGCAGCGGCCGGCGGTTCGGGCTCTATCTCTTTTTTGTCTTTGCCCTTTCCGAGCTTCAAATCGGGAACCTTGAAATCATTCGCCCGCTTCTTCTGCACAATCCGGACTCCTGCCGCCGTCAGCAGGCCTGTTCCCAGAACGGCGATGGCGATCCACTGAATCAGCCCCATCATGTCCGTTTTCTTCTTCGGGACTTCCGTCCCGTCTTCCGGAGCAGGCGCCGGTTCTTCCGCGGCCTGAATCACCGGAGGGGCTTCTTCGGAGCCGTCCGCTTCCCCGGCCGGCGATTCTTCCGGCGGTGCTTCGGCCTTCGGCTCAAGCTTCTGTCCGTCAATTTCCGCAATCAGTTCGTCGCCTTCCCCCTTGGCAATGACAATCCTCCGGGATTTAACAGTTTTATCCGTGTCCTTCCTTGAGCTCCTTCCAAAAAAGGATCGCAGGCCGGTTTCTTCGGGCGGCTCAGGCTCTTCCACGGTTTCTGCTGCGGTCTTGTATTTCTTCAGTTCCTCTTCCAGCAGCTCCTGCCGGGAGGGTTCCTTCTTCGCGGTCACCACGGGCTTCTTGTACAGGATGTCGGGCCGGTTTTTGGTCAGCCGGATACTGACCTGATCCCCGTAGCGCCGCAGCGCCACAATCCACTGCCGCGTGGTCTGGCCGATTACCGGCAGATTCTCCCCGGGCTGCAGTGTGAACTCGGCCGGCATCGAGGGCACAACCATGCCGAAGAACACCGACTTGTCCTTCGTGATCCATGCGGTGGCCTTGCCCTTCTTGTCAAACTTCGGGAAGGCCCCCAGCGCGTAACTCCCGTCCGGCTGCTCCACCTTGACGATATAGGCGTTGGTGAGCTCCTGATAGAGCCTCAGGGGTTTTCCAATCTGCGCGGCGGTTTGAAGATCATACACGGGGAAAGTGACCCGGGTTCCGATCACCTCAATATGCGGCGCGGCCGCGTCATCCTGCGCCCCCGCCGTCATCACGCATGCCGGAAGGACAACCAGCATCGTGATTATGATTCCCCGATTCATCCCCATTTAGCGATTCCCCGTCAAATGCCCCTTGATCAGCTGCAGAAACTCGTTGCGCGTGGTATTGGCATTGAAAACCCCGAGCATGGCGGAAGTGATCATGCTGGAGTTCTGCTTCTCGACACCGCGCATCATCATGCAGAGGTGCTGGGCTTCAATCACCACGGCGACCCCTTCGGGCTCAATGGCTGTCATGATGGCGTCGGCAATCTGGTTGGTCAGCCGCTCCTGGAGCTGGAGCCGGCGCGCGAAGACATCCGCCAGCCGCGCCAGCTTGCTGACGCCCAGCACCCGGCCGTTCGGAATATATCCGATGTGGCAGCGCCCCGTGAAGGGCAGCAGGTGATGCTCGCAGAGGCTGTATATCTCAATGTCCTTCACAATCACCATGTGATTGGCTTCCACCGTGAAAATGGCGTCCTTCACGACCTCGGCCGGGTCGAGGGAATAGCCGTGGGTCAGGAACTTGAATGCGTCCACCACGCGCTCGGGGGTGCGCTTCAGTCCCTCGCGATCGGGGTCTTCGCCCAGCCCCACCAGAAATTCTCGTATCAGCTTGTCCATCAGCTTCCCTTTATGCCTGCAAATGCCGCGCGGGCTTCCCGCACAAACTTCTTCACCTTCTCCCGGTCCTTGCGCCCGTCTGGACCCTCGACCCCGGTATGACTGTCCACCCCCGCCGGCCGCACCGCCAGAATGGCCTCGCGGACATTTTCGGCGTTCAGCCCGCCCGCGAGAATCACCGGTTTGGGCGACAGCTCCACCAGCATCCGGCTGATGTTCCAGTCATGCGTCTTCCCCGTTGCTCCGCGGGCCCCGGTCGCGGGATCAAACGTGTCTGTAATGAACGCGTCCGCCAGCGGAGCCAGCGCTTCCACCGTTCTTCTCAGTTCGCCGGTGTTGTCCTGTTCGACCACCAGACTCTTGAATATACACAAATCCGGATTCAATGCGCGCAGTTTTTTCAGTTCGGACACCGTGATCCCGCCATGAAGCTGCACATGCCGCGCGCCCAGCTCGCGGCAGAAGCGGTCAATCTCATCCGCCTGATCCAGATACGTGATCAGCACGCCTGCGCAGGGCGGGGGAAGGGCGCGGATGATCGCTCCGGCCTCGGCTTCGGAAAGGTCCTCCTGGTGATAGGCGAGGCGCAGCGGAAACCCCAGATATTCCACCCCGCAGTCCATCAGCATGGACGCCTCGGCCTGATCAATCACTCCGGCAATCTGAATCACATTCTGCATATTGGGCTCGTTTATACCCGTTTGACGCAAAACTTGCATGCAAAAAAGAGAAACGGGCTGGAAGCGTCACCCTGAGGGAAAAACGCAAAAAAAGCCAAAAAATGGCCAAAAACGGACCAAAAACGGCCAAAAAACACGAAAAAACCTCCAAAAACGGCCCAAAATGCTCAAAAAACGCCCAAAATAGCCCAAAAATCGAAATAGTACTAAATTAGTACTATTTTAACGCCGGCGCCCGGTTTTGTTCCCGTTGAACCTTATGAAGATCGGGAAGACCGCCGATGCTGAATTCTGACTACTGAATTCCGTCTTTTTCACTTCCTCCGCGGAAGCTCCGGTCAAAGTTGACGACCGGCGGCGCGGGCGGGAGATGGTCTTCGTTTTTCATCGCCTCGGCGAGATCGGCGGCTGAATCGGGGTCGAACCACCAGTAGCTGAACGCGGAGCTGTCGTCGCCGAATTTGGAAAGCACGGTGGGCGGGGTGCCGAATTTGTTCCAGTAGAGGAGCCTGACGCAGTTGATGTTCCAGAGCAGGACATACGGCACCTCTGCGGCGGCGATGCGGTCAATTTCGCGGCAGATATCGTTCCGCACCTCGATATCGAATTCCGTTTTCTGTTTCTCGATCAGTTCATCCACGCGGTCGTTTTTGAAGCCCGTGATGTTGTTGCCTCCCTCGCGCTCGGCTTCCTTTGAGGCCCACATCCCCTCCGGGTCCTTGAAAATCCCCGCGCTCCATGAGGCCCATGTCATCTGGAAGTTGAATTCGTCCATGTCCTTGGTCCACGCGGCCCAGTCCTTCCTGTCAATTTTCATTTCTATGCCGACCGCCTTGAGGTCTTCGGCATAGATGTTGAGAAACTTTTCCGTGGAGGCGTCGCGCGAGAGGAATGAAAATATGAAAGGCTGACCGTTCTTTTCCAGCAGTCCTTTTTCCGTGTTCATTTTCCATCCGGCCTCGTTCAGCAGGGCGATGGCTTTTTCGCGGCTGAAGTCGAAGAATTCGTTGGGGCAGGGGATGTCGCACGAATAGAGGTCCTCGAAGTAGGACCGGTGCAGGAAGTACTGGTTGTACATCAGGGTTTCGTTCATGCGGGGACGGTTGAGCAGGTGGGCCATCGCCCTGCGGACCCGCACATCATCGAACGGCGGCCTCCGCATGTTCATGGCAAAGCCCTGGAATCCGATCGGCCTGTAGTTTTCGATTTTCTGCTTGATGATCCAGTTTTTCAGGAACCGTTCATCGCCGGTTTCATTGACCCACAGCCGCGCGGTGTAGACGGGAAAGATGTCAATCATGCCCTTCTTGAAGGCCTCGAAGGCGTTTTCCTGCTCCTCGTAGAACCGGAAGGCGATGGTTTTGAAATTGGCGACATGCCGGTTTTCGGGTTTTTCCCGCGCCCACCAGTCCTCGCGCAGGGTGAAATCTGCGCGGACCCCGTCACGGACGCCGCTCAGCCGGTAGGGGCCGGATATCACGGGGAAGGCGAAGTTGATCTTGTTGAAATCCTGTGTGGCGAAGGCGTGTTTCGGCAGGATGCTGAAACCGCCGACCGCGCCGAGGTTGCGCCAGTGAATATCGTCGGTGGTGAAGCGGATGCACCGCTCGCTGACCACCACGGGCGGCTTAATGGTTTCGAGGCTGACCTTGTGGACTCCGGTCAGGTTTTTGGGGTCCATGACGGCCGAAAAGGTCCATGCGACATCCTGCGCGGTGACGGGTTTTCCGTCGCTCCATTTTGCCCTGGGATCAATCCAGAAGGTGAAGGCCCTCTTGTCGCCGGAGATTTCCCATTTCTCGGCCAGGCCGGGGGCGTATTCCGCGGTGACGGGATCGAGCCCCAGCAGCGACTCGTACATGAACGAGAACACGGTGGCGCTGAAGACATTGTTGTTGAGATAGTAGTTGAAACTCTGCGGCCAGGGGCCGGCATAGGCCGTGATCTGCCCGCCGCGCGCCGCATGGGGGCTGGCGACGGGATCGCCGCCTCCCGCCGTGAGCGCCAGAAAAGAAAGAGCCGCCAGCAGGTATTTCATGAACATCCTCCCTCGATCAGAGCACTTCCAGAATTCCGGCCGCGAAGGTGAATCCGCCGCCGAAAGCGGTGAGGCCCACCTTGTTGGTGGAGCGGTGCTTCGGGATGATGGATTCCAGCGCGAGCGGAATGGTGTTGGAAGAGGTGTTGCCGTAATCGCGGATGAAGTAATAGACTTTTTCGGTCGGGAACTTGATGGCCTTGCGGATGGCCTCGATGATTCGCTCGTTGGCCTGGTGCGGGACAATCATGTCCAGGTCGCTGACGGTGATCCCGTCGGCGGCGCAGGCGCGCTCCAGCATCATGATCATCTTCTTGACCGCCATGCGGAAAACGGGCAGGCCGTCCATCATCACGTGCTCCCCGCTGTTGAGGGACGGCACATAGAGGATTTCGGGCGCCTCGCCCAGCGCGGACAGCGCCGGCCGGCTCACCCGGGCGTTGATGTTGCCTTTGCGGCGCTCGCAGGACACCAGCGAGGCCGTGGCGGCATCTCCAAACAGGAAATAGGTGCCGGGGTCCGAGGCGTTGAGGATGGGCGACAGCGTCTCCGCGGTGACGACAAGGATGCGGGCGGCGGGATTATGCGTCAGCATGTCATAGGCCTGCTGCAGGGCATAGAGATAGCCGGAGCAGGCCGCATTGATGTCATGGGCCTGCATCAGCAGTTCGCCGCTTTCAGGGCTCAGTTCCTTGAGGATGCGGCAGGCCAGCGACGGCGTGGTGGAAAGCGGCGTGCCCGTGCTGCAGATCAGCGCATCTATTTCCAAAATGTCGATATTTTCGGCCTTCAGCAGTTTCCGGCATGCGGCAACAGCCAGTGTCAGCACACTCTCGCCCTCACCGATCCAGTGACGCTTCATGATGCCGGTGCGCTGGACGATATCGTCGGGAGACCATCCGGGGCAGCGCTTCACGAGTTCCTCATTGGTCATCACGCGCGAACCCATCTGCGAACAGATGGATGAAAGAATGACCGGCCGCGCTTCGGCTTTCGCCGTGACGGCCGCTCTGACGGGCGCGGCCGCCCGCTTGTTCAGGATGGGCCGGCCGGGATTGTCTTCGGTGACCGGTCGGGCGGATGCGCTTTCGGCGGTGTGGATTTTAACCAGCGGGGTGCCCACGGTGGCGGTGTCGCCCTCGTTCAGGAAAATTTCTGAAACCCGCCCGGCCGCCGGGGCGGCAATATCCATCGTGGCCTTGTCGGCTTCCACCGAGGCGATCATGGCGCCGGTCTCGACGGGGTCGCCTTTTTTGACGTGAAGCCGGGTGATTTTAACGGTCTCGTCGGAGGGGCTGGACCCGATCGCGTTGACGATGAGTTCGTTGCCTTCCTCTTTCACCTGCTGTTCCCATGCGATGTCCCAGTCCAGCAGCGCCGCGGCTTTTTCCATGACGGACTTAAACGAGGGCAGGGTGGCGAGCTGCGCCCCGAAGTTGTAGGGGACATAGGCGTCGGCTGTGGTCACGCGGCCCGCGCGGATTTTCCCGCCGGACATTTCGCTGACCGTCGCCGCGATTTCGCCGGAGAGGCTGGCGGTGTGCGTGTCCTCATCCACAATCAGGAGAACACCGGTTTTGGCCGCGGCCGCCATCACGGTCTCGACATCCCACGGAATCATCGTCCGCAGGTCAATCAGGCCCGCGCTGAGGCCGGCCTCTTCCAGCGCGTTCACAGCCCGCTCGCACAGCGGCATGGTGCTGCCCCAGCTCACGAAGGTGATGTCGCGTCCGGTGCGGACCACGCGGGCCCTGCCGACGGGGACCAGGTGCTCCCCGATGTCTTCCGGGGTCGCCACGGTGCGGTCGTTCAGCAGGTTTTTCGGATAGAAGAAGATGGACGGCCGGCCGGAGGCAAACGCGGCATTGAGCAGGCCCGCGGCATCGGCCGCAGTGGAGGGGACAAAGACATCCACGCCGGGGATCTTGGCGGCCATGGAAACCGGAGTCTGGGCATGGAACGGTCCCAGCCCCGGGCGGTATCCTCCGCAGATACCCATCAGAATGACCGGCGCCTCCCAGTCGCCATTGGTCCGCCAGTGCATGCACCCCATTTCCGAGAAGAGCTGGTTGTAGGCGAGGGGCATGAAATCCGCAAACTGCAGGAGCGCCACCGGCTGCTCGCCGGCCAGCGCGCGCCCGATGGACACGCCCGCAATCGTGGATTCACTGAGCGGCGAGTTCCGAACCTGGTCCGGGAACTGCGTGCTCAGACCGCGTGTCAGTCCGAACACGTCGCCCTTCGGATCTTCAATATCCTCGCCGTACAGGCTGACCCTGGGGCTGGACGCAAGCTGATTGCGCAGCACCGTCCGCATGGCCTCAAGCATGCTCAGTTTCCTGTCGCCGGTGCCGCGGTATTCGCGCGCGGGATCGGAAACCTCGGGCGGCAGGGCCTTCTTCACATCGCGGGCGTCGGCCGGATTGCTTCCGGCGCGGGCCTGCTGGAGCTGGCGCTCCAGCGTTTCGTCAACCTGCTTTTCGATCGGGTCCAGCTCCACTCCGGCTTTTTCCAGCGACTCTCCCAGAATGCGGACGGGATCGGCGGTTTCCCTGATGTGCGCAATTTCTTCAGCGCTGCGGTACATCCGGTGATCGTCGGAGTTGGTGTGACTGGTGAGCCGCTCGGTGCGCATGACCACAACCTGCGGTTTGCGGTCCCTGCGGATGGTCTCAATGGTCCTGCCCAGCACCTCATAGACCGTTTCCGGACGGGTCCCGTCCAGCCAGGCGATGGGTCTTCCCAGATACTCCCGCGCCTCGCCTCCGGGAAGCGAATAAAAGGTCCTGCCCGACGTTCTGGAGGACAGGGCAAAGCTGTTGTCCTGAATGAGGAAGAGGACGGGGAGCTCGCTCCGCACGGCTTCCGCGAGAGCCTCCAGCACCTCTCCCTCCTGCGTGCATCCGTCTCCCATGGAGCACAGCACCACGGGCTGTTCCGGCTGCGCCTTCACGGCGGCGGCCACCCCGCACGCCTGCAGGGCGCTGTTTCCAACCACCGTGGGCGAACTGAGAATCCGGAGCGCCCTGCAGCTGGGGAATCCGGGCATGCGCCGACCGGCGGAGTTCGATTCCGTCTTCCCCAGCAGTCCGTAAAGAATAGTGAGCGGTTCCACGCCGCGCGCCAGCGCCAGCGCCTGGTCGCGATAGTGGCAGTGAAGCCAGTCGTACTCCTTCAGATGCGGGGCCAGCATGGCGGTTGCCTCATGGCCGCAGCTCGGGACATAGAAGGGGACTTCCCCCTGATGGGCAAGCGATTCCGCCAGCTCATCCAGCTTCCGGCTGGTTAGCATGACCCGGTATAATTCCGTGAACAATTCTGTATTCATGGGTCGAAAACTTCCGCAAAACAAGCCCGATACTACTTTGAATCCCAGTTGAGGTCTACTAGATTATGCGCAAATGGAAACGGCGGCATATTCGCGCGCCGCCGCGCCGGTTCAGCCGGGGAAACGTTTCCCGATCAGGCTGCCCGCGCCGGCGGGGCCCGTGACCATTCCGTGTTCAACGGTCAAACTTTTTCCGCCGCGCTCCACGCTGAAGCGGGGGGTGTGTCCGAATGTCCAGTCCCATGAACGGTGCTTCGCATAGATGTCCCGGAAATCCGGATGCTGGCAGATGTCCGCGGCATGATGGATTCTCCGGGAATCCCCGAAGGAGCGCCTGATGGTTTCGGCGGCCTGATCCATGGTAATCCCGGGCAGGAAATCCTTCAGGCTGGCCACGGGCGAGGGGATGGATTCCACGGCTTTTGAATCAAAGCATTCCTTGTGCGGCGTGAGCGCGCGGCGGAGCGCATCCAGGTCGGCGCTGACCAGAAGCGTGCAGTGATGAAGCGCCATGTTCTTCTGCAGGCAGTAGGCGCTGCCGGATATCTTCCGCTGCTGTATAAAGAGGCTGTTGCCGCCGCGACGGGCCTCCATGCCCAGACTGGCAATGGCGCGGAGCATGATTGCAGACAAATCATCCGGATTGTACGCTGTGCGCTGCGTGATCAGGCAGCAGTTGAGATTTCCGGGATCATGATAGACCGCCCCTCCTCCCGAAATCCGCCGGGCGATTGTCATGTGCATGCTTTCCATGAATTCAAGGTCGCATTCCTTCCACGGATTCTGGTTCTTGCCGATGATCACTGCGGGAAGGCTGCGCCAAAGAAAAAGCACGGGTTTGTCCGGGGCCTGACGCATCAGCATCTCCTCGATGGCCAGATTCAAATGCGGATCGCGATAGTCCGAAACAATGATCATGGAAGAATGCCGTCCTCCTCCAGCCGCGCCCGCAGCCTCCGGGAAAATTCGGGCGCGCCGTATTTCAGGTTCAGGTGGTCTTCATCGCGGAACATCTGGTGATTATGGATGAAATCGGGTTCCATGGAGAAATCATAATAAACGCCGCCGTATTTTTCTGCCAGCTGAGCCGTGGCGGCCCTTTGTTCTGCGACAAGGTCGGGATTGAAGAGTTCTGTATAGCGATAGAAATACGGGGGGGGTGAAGAACACCACTTGAATGTCATGTTTCCGTAAATCCTTGAGAGTGCGTTCGACCGATTTCCGGGCATCCTTTGCCAGATGGCGGTGGTTTTTCCCCATATCGAGAATCAGCCTTTGATGTTCAGCCGCGCGATTGGTTTCAGAGAGACTGATCAGTTCTTCGAGGGTCCGCGGCTCAAAAAGTCCGGGGGCGGTGGAGGCGCCGTCATGTTCGCGGAGATAAACACGTTCTGCGGCCGGCGGATTCTTGTAGAGCAGTTCAAAAAGATAGTCGCGTTCAGGCCGGATCACATTGATCAGTTTGCCCTTGATGAAGTTTCTCCAGTCACCGCGAATCCAGGTCCATCCGGGGCAGTAGGCATAGGTCTTGATGCGGTTTGAGTTTCTGTCCTGGTCATCGGATGCGGCATTGTCGAAGTAAAATGTGAAATAGGATGCCGGATAGAAGACAACCTTCAGATTCGGGAGGCGCGGGATGAGATGTCTGACAATGTATTCCGTCTCAAACGCGTCGCCCCCGCCCTCCCAGACGTGATAGCCCCGAATGCCGAGTGTGTCAAAATCAATACCCCGGCAGTGCGAGTGCCCCACGGCCAGGGCCTCGATTTCATGGCGCTGCCGGAACAGGTTGTCCCAGCGGGTTTTCACGGCAGGATAGATGGGGTCGCGGCTGGCGCCGAAGCGCGCGAGTCCCGCGAGCACGAGCAGCAGCCCGGTGGTGAAACCGGCGGCATTCAGGATGTGGCGGAGTGCTTTCATTAGAACTGGAAATAGATGAATTCGGTGATGTTGAACCGGCCCAGAATAATGATGGCGGCAATCATGATCCAGCAGGCAGCCCAGCGCAGCGGCAGCGGCCAGGTGCCCAGCATCTGCCGCATGCTCCCGTGCCGCTGCAGCAGGTGAATGATCTCCATGAAACCGATCGCGCCCGCCGCAAGCAGGAAATCCTCCAGCGTCTGGCCCACCAGCAGCGGGCGGAGAACGGCGTCTGTGTCCAGCGCGATCAGGTTCCCGAACCAGTTTGGAATGCCGGAGAACAGATGCCGCACCATGTAGAACGCGTCATAGAGCCGTCCGGCACGGAAGAATATCCATGCAAAACAGACCAGCGCAAAGGTGACGGCCACGTTGATGGTTTTGTGCAGGCGGGGCAGGCGGTTCAGATGCGTCAGCGCGCAGAACTTTTCCCGGAGCCCGGCGGTCCAGATGGCAAAGATCAGGTAGAAGCCGTGAAGCGCGCCCCACACCACAAAGGTCCAGTTCGCGCCGTGCCAGAGCCCGCTGACAAGAAAAACAAGGAAGAGATTAAAGTGCCAGCGCGGCTTCGAAACGCGGTTGCCGCCAAGCGGAATATACAGATAGTCCCGGAACCAGGTGGAAAGCGAGATATGCCAGCGGCCCCAGAATTCAGAAATGGATTTGGAAAAATAGGGGCGGTTGAAGTTGTCCATCAGATTGAAGCCCATCACCTGGGCTCCGCCGATGGCAATATCGGAATATCCGGAAAAATCGCAGTAGATCTGAAAGGCGAAAAACACCGTGGCCATGATGAAGCTGACCCCTTCGAAATCGCAGGGCCGCTGGTACACCGTGCTGACGAACACCGCCAGCCGGTCGGCCACGACCAGCTTTTTGAAGAACCCCCAGAGCATGAGCTTCAGCCCGCTGGTTGCACGGACATAGTCAAAGTTGTGTTTCTCATAGAACTGGGGCAGCAGGCGGGAGCAGCGTTCAATGGGGCCGGCCACCAGCTGGGGGAAGAAACTCACATAGAGGGCGAAAATTCCCAGGTGGCGTTCGGCCTGCTGGCGTCCCCGGTATACATCAATCGAATAGCTCAGGGTCTGAAATGTGTAAAACGAGATCCCCACCGGCAGAAGAAGCTTGAAGGCCGGCACATGGTACATCAGGTTGAAGTGCTCGAAAATCGCCCGCGCGGAGTCATTGAAGAAATTGAAGTACTTGAAGCTGAACAGGAGGCCGAGGTTTCCGGCCAGGCTCAGCATAAGCCATGCTTTCCGCCGCCGGCTGCCGGAAGGCGCGGATACCATTCGCAGGCCCGCGGTATAGTCAATCAGGGTGGAGACGATAATCAGAACAATGTATTCCGCCTTCCAGCACATGTAGAAATAGTAGCTGGCGGCCAGCAGCAGCGCCCAGCGGAAGCGATGGGGGCAGAGGAAGTAAGCCGCCGTCACCAGCGGAAAGAAAACCAGAAACTCGAGAGAATTGAACAGCATATGTTTTACCTGCAGTTCATTCTCTCCCGCAGCTGTTTTGAAAATGCGGGCGCGCCGTGCCGGCGGTTGAGATGATCTTCATCCATGAAATATTTCGTTTCAAAAACAAAATCGGGATTGGCGGAAAAATCGTAGTATTCCACATTGTGCTTCCTCGCAAGCGCTTTCATGTTGCGGCGGAAGGTCTCGACCATGTTCCGGTCGGCCAGTTCCGTGTAGCGGAAGAAGTAGGGCGGGGTGAAGAAGACCGGGCGGATATCCTGCGCCTGAAGGAAGCGGATCGTCCGTTCAAGACAGGCATAGGTGTCTTCCGGCAAACCCGGACAATTCTGGAGCATGTCGTTCATAAGCTTCGCATGTTCCACTATTCTTGCTTTTTCTGCACGTTCAATCAGCACGTTAATATTCCGGAAACCCTTAAACTGGCGGTCCCGGTTCCGGCTTCCGTCGCGGGGATTGGATTCCTTCGCTGGCCGCGGCTGCTGTCCGAGCAGGCGAAGCAGGGTGGTATACCCGTGGTCGGGCCGGATCAGGTTGATCAGCCGGGCTTTCACAAAACTTTGGAAGTCTCCCGGAATCCATTTCCAGCCCGGAAGGTAGGCATACGCTTCCACGCGCTTGGACTTGCGGTCGAGAATCGTGGCCGCCCGGTTGTCGGCAACGAATGTATGAAATGATACGGCATAATAAACCGTGCGCACCTTGGGCAGCCGGGGAATCAGGGTTTTCAGGTGAAGCTCAGTTTCAAAGACATCATTCCCGCCCAGCCAGATATGGTATCCCCGCTCACCGAGGGCATCGAAGTCAATGGCCTTGCAGTGAGAATTCCCGGCCGCGACCGCTTCGATTTCATTCGCCTGCCGCAGCAGGTTCTGCATCCGGAATTTGATGTCGGGATAGACCGGATCCATCCGGCTCCACAGGGCGGCGCAGAACAAAACAATTCCGATGAGCCCGGCCGTGAACAATATACTCTGCTGCAGTTGTTTCATTTCAGAACTGAAAATATATAAACTCCACAACTTCAAAGCGTCCGAAAACAAGGATAGTCATGATCAGGCTGTAGTAGATCAGCCAGCGGCACCAGACCGGGCGTTCGGCCAGAAATTCCGAGATGCCCTGCCTGTCATGAATAAGCTGGACCGTTTCCATCACCGTGACAGCCGCCACTCCTATGAGCAGTTCCCAGAGGGTGTGGCCGACCACCACGGGTGCAAGGGCGGCCCGTCGAAGATGAAGGACATCGTTCAGCCATGCCGGCAGGCCGGTCGGCAGGTTCCGGATGATGTGCACAGCCTCCCGGATGTCCGCGGCTCTGAAGAATATCCATCCGAAGAAGAGCAGAAAGAGCGTCGAGGCGATATTGATGAACCGATGAAAACGCGGGTGTTTTTTCAGCCCGGTTTGCTCGCACCATCTGCGCCGGGTGTTGAAACTGAGATATTCCAGAATTAGATAGGTTCCATGGAGTGCCCCGCACGCAATAAAAGTCCACGCGGCTCCATGCCAGAGGCCGCTGATCATGAACACCAGCAGCAGACTGATCACCCACCACCGTTTGCTTGTGCTGCGGCCGCAGAGGGGGAGATACAGATAATCACGAAGCCACGTGCTAAGTGAAATATGCCAGCGCTGCCAGAATTCCGTGATGGAGCGAGAAATGAACGGGCGGTTGAAATTGCGCATGAGATCAAATCCCAGTACGCGCGCGGCGCCGATGGCGATGTCCGAGTAGCCCGAAAAGTCACAGTAGATCTGCCAGCCGAAAAGAATCCCCGCCACAATATAACTGATCCCCTGCCAGTTCTCCGGCTGGTCGAACACCGCATTCACGAACAGCGCGAGCCGGTCCGCAATCACCAGTTTCTTGAAGAAACCCCAGAGCATCAGACGGAGCCCGCTGCACATGCGGTCAAAACGGAAGTGGTGCACTGCGCTGAACTGCGGCAGAAGCCGCGCGGCACGCTCTATCGGCCCGGCCACCAGCTGGGGGAAGAAGGACACATAGAGCGCAAATTTCCCAAAATGTGCTTCGGGCCGCTGGCTTCCCCGATAAACGTCGATGAGATAACTCATGGTCTGGAATGTGTAGAAAGAAATTCCCACCGGCAGCAGCACGTTGAACGCGGGCACTCCGTAAAAAAGATTGAAGTGATTGAAGAGCGTCCGGAACGAATCGTTGAAGAAGTTGAAATATTTGAACGCAAACAAAATGGCGAGATTCACGCCCAGGCTCACGGTGAGGCACAGATGCCTGCGGGAATCGTTCTGCGGGAGTGTCCCGATGCACAGCCCGCCCCCGTAGCCGGCGAGAGTGGACGCGAGAAGCAGCAGCCCGTATTCCGCCTTCCAGCACATGTAGAAATAGTAGCTGGCGGCCAGCAGCAGCGCCCAGCGGAAGCGATGAGGGCAGAGAAAGTAAGCCGCTGTAACCAGCGGAAAGAATAAAAGGAACTCCAGCGAATTAAACAGCATGCCCGATTTCTATCCCTGGTTTTCCCCGGGTTTCACAGTGATTCCTCATGATGGGAACGGATTCTCTGAAAATCCTTGGGCGTGGGCAAGTCCATAAAGACGGGTTTGTTGTCTCGATGATTGCCATGCCGGGGGGCATCGCGATAGAGTGGACAGCATGAAGATTGCTTTTGTGAAACAGAAATATGTCCCCTTTGGCGGAGGGGAACTGTATCTCGAAAGGCTGGCCGGGGCCTGCCGCGACCGGGGGGACGAGGTCCATTTGATTACTGCCGCCTGGCCGGGGAACAGAGTTTCTGCTTTCACTGTTCATCCTGTTCCTGTTCGAAACTGGTCTCATGCGTCGGTGGCGAGGTCTTTCTCGCACAATCTGAAGGAGATCATCCGGTCGGTCGGGTTCGATGTGGTCTTCAGTCTGGACCGGACCGAACAGCAGCACATCTGGCGTGCGGGCGAGGGGGCTCATCCGGTCTGGCTGGACCGCCGCGGCGAATTTGAGCCGGCGTGGAAAGTCAGGCTGGCGCGTCTGTCATCGCGGCAAAGGACCCTGTTGAAGCTGGAGAGGCGATGCGTGAGCCGGACCCCTGTGATTATCGCGAATTCGCAGATGGTGAAAAATGATCTCGAGAACTGCTATGATCTTTCCGGAAAACGCGTGGAAATAATTCACAATGGCGTTGATTTTTCCCGCTTTTCTCCGGACGGACGCGAAGAGGCGCGCACCCAGGTGCGCTCACGCTTGCAGGTGAATCCCGACGGCCCGCTGCTGCTGTTTGCCGGAAGCGGGTTTCGCAGGAAGGGGCTCCCGGAACTGATGCGTGCGCTGCGTGGCGTGCCCGATGCGGTCCTGCTGGTTATCGGCCGGGACAAATCCGCCCCCTGGATTCGTTTGGCTGCGAGTCTGGGGGTCTCTGGCCGGGTGCGTTTTCTGGCCCCATCCGAATCTCTGCCGGAGCTGTATCGCGCGGCCGATGTGACGGTGTTCCCGACATGGTTTGATTCCTTCGGGTTTGTCGGACTCGAGTCCATGGCCTGCGGGACCCCGCTGGTCACGACCCCTTTTGCCGGTGTATCGGAGCTGGTCCGCGAGGGGGTCAATGGCGCGGTGATCGCGCGCCCGGATGCCGCCGATGAACTGGCGGCGGCCATACAAGACCAGGTTTCCCGGAAAGACAGGAGCCGGGCCATCGCGGATTCCGTGAGAGAATATTCTCTGGAAAACAACATCCGCCGAACCCTTGCGGTCATAGATGACACCGCGTTCAGCCGCAAATCATGAGCTTTGCCGGACATGTCCGCCAGCGAAAGCGAAGCACGGGATGTTCAGCCGCGACAGCTCCTGCCATTCGATTGAGAAGCGTGAAATAATATTGATGAAACATTCTGCTCGGCGAATTTCGCAGAATTTCCGGGGTCAGCCCGCTTCCGGCCGCTTTTGAGATGGCCTCCTTGAGCGTCCAGACTTTGTAGAATGCCCGCACGCGCTCCGGTTCCGGAAGTTTGCTGATCCTGTTTATTTCTTCCCCGGAACAGGATTTGAGCATCATGCGCTGCAGGTCTCTGACGGGCCTTTCTTCTTCAATATCAACCCCGACCGGCCATGATTTTGCCAGGGCGAACAGCAGATCGCTCCCGGTATGGGAAACGCTGAAGAACAGCGGGCGAAGGCCGTCCCGGCTGACCGGCATCATCGGCTGCCCTCCGGCGCTGTACTCCAGCGCGCATGGATACAGCCTGCTTCCGGTATGCAGGCCCAGCAGCCGCCTCAACAGGCCCCGGCGGATCATGAAACTGTTCTGCGGCTCCTGCCGCAGGAATCTTCCGGCCCGGGCGGCATCATCCGGAGTGAGCCTGCTGCGGGCCGGTTCGAGCAGGCTGTTTGTGTCCGACAGATCAAAATACCAAAGCTGAATATCGCCCGGCTGCAGCGTGTCGGTTTGGACATTCCACTCTCCGCGCGTGAAGCGGGGCTCTATGCATGTTGAATCCGGCATCATCACTCCAGAATAATCCACAGTTGATGTCTGTGATCAAGCCCGGGGTGATGGGAACTGGACACACGGTTCATCTTTGAGTATGTTCCGGGACTTTCTTTTGGAGCAGGATGAAAGTCAGAGGGGAATACAGGAGCATCATTGACGTGGTTGAGGCGCTGACGGCGACGGATCCCGGCGCTGCGGCATGCACCTTTCTTGCGGACGGACTGAACGACCGGTGTGCATGGACCCGGCGCGATTTGTACAGCCGCGCCTGTGCGGTGGCCAGAGTTCTGTCGGACCGCAAAGCCCGCGGCCAGCCGGCTCTGCTCCTGTACTATCCCGGCCTGGAATTTCTTGCGGCGCTGTTCGGCTGTCTTTTCTCGGGGGTTGTTGCCATCCCGGCCTATCCTCCGGGCATCAGCGCGCGTTCCTCGCGGCGAATTGAGAGCATTCTGGAGGATGCCGGTTCGTCACTGATTCTGACCACATCCAGAATAAGGGAAACGCGCCGCACAAGCATGGACCGTCACTCGGCTCTGCCGCGCCAGGCCTGGATTGAGACTGAACTGATTGCATTGGACTCGGCTGAAGACTGTGTTCCTGTCCGGGCGCAGGAAAGCGATGTGGCCTATCTGCAGTATACCTCCGGCTCCACATCAACCCCCAAGGGTGTAGTTGTCACCCATGGCAATCTGTTCCACAACCTCACCTGCATTGACCGGACATTCAATGTTTCCGGCGGGTCCGGAATTGCTTCCTGGATGCCCCACTTTCATGATTTCGGCCTTGTGTTCGGTCTTCTTGCGCCGATCTTCACGGGAAAGCCCTGCACTCTGATGCCTCCGGCGGTTTTTGTGCAGAATCCGTGGCTGTGGCTGAAGGCCATCTCCGACGCCCGTGCCAGTCATGCTGCCGCCCCCAACTTTGCCTATGACTTGTGCAATACCCGCATAACAGATGCCCAGCTGGAAACGCTTGATTTGTCCTGCATCACGGCGCTGCTTAATGGCGCGGAGCCCGTTCGCGCATCCACGCTGGATGAATTCACGCGGCGTTTTGCGGTCTGCGGATTCCGGCGCGAAATGTTTTGTCCCGTGTATGGCCTGGCCGAGATCACCGTCGGGGCGGTTTGCACCCGTTTTGATGAACCGCCGGTCTGTTTGTCCGTGGATGCGGACGCGATCGAGCAGCACCATGCTGTGCCCGCGGAGGGGAATGCTCCCAAGAGCCGCCTGCTGGTTTCCTGCGGGCATGAAGTGTTCGGACACCGAATGGAAATTGTGGATCCGGTGGCTCTTGTGCGCGTACCGAAGGGCGGGGTGGGTGAAATCTGGCTGGATTCTCCCAGCGTGTGTGCGGGGTACTGGAACCGGCCGGATGAAACCCGGCAAACCTTCCAGGCTTGTCTGGCAGGCACGAATGAGGGGCCGTTCCTGCGCACCGGCGATCTGGGGTTCATGCACGACGGGAATTTGTATATCACCGGCCGCATTAAGGACCTCATTATCATTCACGGGGTTAACTATTATCCGCAGGACATTGAGCTGTCGTGCGAGAAGGCGCATCGCGCCCTCAAAGCGAATGCCGGCGCGGCCTTCTCCGTGGAGCGCGGCGGATCAGAAAAGCTGGTGGTGGTGTACGAACAGGACCGCACCGTGAAAGACCCGGATATCGGCCAGATCGCGATGGCTGTGCGCCACGCGGTGTCTGAAGAGCATGAGCTGCAGATTTATGACTTCGTCATGGTGCGGCCGGGCACGATTCCCAAGACTTCCAGCGGAAAAATCCAGCGGCATGCGTGCAAAGCGGATTATCTGAACGGCAGCCTGAAGGTGGTTGCATCCAGCCGGCTTGAAATTGCGGCCGCCGGAGAAAGAAATATCGCGCCACCCGCTGATGAAATGGAGCGGCAGCTGGCGCGGATATGGGAGGAAGTCCTCGAGATATCGCCGATCGGGGTGACCGACAACTATTTCGATCTCGGGGGGAACTCGCTCCATGCCCTGCGTATCATCGGTAAAATTGGAGAGACAACCGGCCGTGAACTGCAGCTGACCGATTTGTTTCAGACTCCGACGATACGCGGAGTGGCTGAGCTGCTGCGGCGGGCGGACGAAACCGCCGAGTTGATCGCGCTGGTCCCGTTGCAGCCGGCGGGGACATGTACTCCGTTTTTCTGCGTGCATCCAGGCGGCGGAATGGTCATGTGCTTCAATGATCTGGCGCACAGCGTCGGAAAGGATCAGCCGTTCTATGCTCTGCAGTCGCAGGGTCTGGATGGCCGTCGTTCCCCGCTCAAGCGTATTGAAGACATGGCCTCTCTGTACATTCGCGAAATAAAAACAGTGCAGCCTGCCGGGCCCTATCGGCTGGGGGGAATGTGCCTTGGCGGGGTCATTGCCTATGAAATGGCGCAGCAGCTGGTGCGGCTGGGAGAGCAGGTGGAATTCCTGGGAGTACTGGATACCCGTCGTCCGCCCGGCTGGTACAGACCTCTGTTCCGCCAGCGCAGGGTGATCAAGGAGTGGCTGGGCATGATATCCCATGCGGGACAGAAGCGTGTGCTGAAGCGGATATGGCTGGCAAACGAGAAAGCCCGCAACCGGTATCGCCCGGAACCGTACCCCGGGAAAATTACGCTTTTCTGGAGCGATCACGAGGGTGATGAGCAGGCCGACCGGCAGGAAATGTGGCGCAGACTTGCGCTGGGCGGTCTTGACATAATTCCCATCGCGGGGGCATCGCATCGCGCCATCCTCGCGGCGCCTCATGTGCAGACGCTTGCAGACAGGATCGTGTGCTGCCTTGAACCTTTCAACGGGATCCGCTCATGAGTGTGCTGGCTGTAAACGTGATCTGCACGTCATATTCAGGCAACACGTGGCTCAATTTGATGCTGGGCGCGCATTCGCGGGCCTTCTGCGTGGGCGAATACAAAAACATACGCAAGACCGGCCGGGTGAACTGCATGCTTCACGGCGCGGACTGCCCGGTCTGGAGCCGTTTTGATGCCTCGGCGCAGGAGCATCCGTATCTGCAGCTCAGCCGCCTGACCGGAAAGAACATTCTGGTGATCAGCAATTCACTTGATTATCTCCCGGCCGATCCCGGACCGGGGATTGAGCAGCGGTTCATTCATCTCATTCGCGACGGGCGCGCGGTGGCCGCCAGTTTCAGGCGGAAGCACCGCGGAATGAACATCTGGCAGGCTGCCCGCCGCTGGCGGCACGACCACCGGAAAAATCTGCGCCGCCTGAGCCGGCATCCGGCAGAAGCCGTTCTGCCCGTGCGCTACGAAGAGTTGAAGTCCGACCCCGAGAGGGAAGTGCGCCGCATTTGCGGATTCCTCGGGATCCCCTTTGAACCGTCCATGCTGGAATACTGGACGCGGGACATGCATTATCTGGGCGGGAATCAGGGCACGCTGCTGGCGCTCGCGCGCAAACAGGGAGGGGATCTGCCCGAGTCCTCGCGCAGGGAGCAGGGCCGGGAGCAGCGTGACTGGAAGCTGGAATTCTACGCCGGGTCCGATCCTCAGAAGTTTACAGACGACCGCTGGAAAAGCGATCTGACCTCCATTCAGCTTGGGATATTCAATTTGGCCGCCGGCGGTTTGAACCGCAGACTGGGCTATCAGTGATTATTCCACTGTAATGCCCAGCGCCGCGAGGGTCTCGTACGTCAGCCCGCCTTCGGCAATGTCACGGTCCTTCTGGAACTGTGCCACCGCCTCCCGGGTCTGGCCCCCGATCACGCCGTCCACGCCGCCCGTGTTGAAGCCTTGCTCAATCAGGGCTGTCTGAATCTGGCGGATGATGTCCGGAGAAAGGTTGGATTCGCACAGCACGCGCTTCCAGAGCATCCGGCCGGGTTCCACCATTACCTCTTTCGAAACGGTCTGATACACCGCCGGAATAATTTTGCGCTCCTCGCGCTCCGGTGCGGTCATCTTCTGCACCCTCACCGTTTCGTATTCGGCCGGCACGGTCACATCGCGCGTTGTTGCGGGTTTGGTCATTACGTGCTTGCGGATGGTCTCATATTCAGCGGGGACCTGGATTTCCCTGACACTGGCCGGCTCCGCCAGCACGCGTTTTTTAACCTTTTCGTATACCGGGGGGAGTTCCACCAGGCACAGAATCTCGCCGGTGGCGTTGTCCACTGTGGTGATCAGGCCCGTGCCCTTTTTCCACTCGCGCCGCGCGGGCTTCACCATCACTTCCTCCTCGACCCACTCATAGCGCGCGGGAATCTCCTCGGTGCGCACAGAGGCGGGAGTCACCAGCACTTCCTCTTCCACCCATTCATATTCTGCCGGCACAACCTCAAGCTCCGTGGAAGCCTCCTTCACAAGCACTTCTTCCTCGACCCATTCGAACTGCGCGGGGATGACCACGATTTCTTCGGACTCCGGCTGGAGAAGCACCTGCTCGGTCACGGTTTCATATCGGGGCGGAATGTGAACTCTGGCATAGCATTCACCGGGCCGGGCGTCCGGGGGAAGCGCCTCGTCTCCGCCGGCCGACGGTTCAGTCACGGCGGGTTCGATCTCCTCGTTGAACACTTCGGGAGGGGGAATCGCGGCCGGGTCCGGGAGGGTTTCTGTCTCATCGGCGGGTCCAACCGGCTCTTCTTCGGCATAGGCCGGAACAGCCGGTGCCGGACGGACCGCTATCGTGTGCGCCGGAGGAACATCATAGACAACCTCGGCCGGGGGCACGTCCCAGTCGGTCTGCTGCCCCGCCTTTATTTTATAGGCATTGGAGGGCTCAAAAAATTCGCATCCCGCCAGCAGCATGACGGACAGTGCGGCGGCCGCGCAGAAGACCAGAGACTTGTTTTTCATGTTCGGATACTCCTTAACAAAATGTGGCCTAACATTACTATTCCGGGAGCCCGACGCAATGAAAAACTTGCCGGTCAGTCCGGCGGATGGGCCCGCTTCTCAAACCCCATCAGAGCGCCGCCGGTTATGGCCGCGCCGCCGTCCACGGTGAGAATCTGACCGGTGATCTTCTGTGCATAGGGCCCCAGCAGGAAAGTCACGGCATCCGCCACGGCCTGCTTGTCCTTCAGCGTGTCCCACGGGAGCGGGCTGACCGTTTCCCAGAGGCTGGTCAGGCTTCCAAAGCCCGGAATTTTGCTGGCCGCCTTGGTGAACAGCGGCCCGGCGGAAACGGCATTCACGCGGATCAGGTCGCGGCCGTGCCGTCGCGCCAGCGCGCGCACAAGCGCCTCCAGCGCGGCCTTCTGCACCCCCATCCAGTTGTAGTAGGGATACACATGCGCGGTGTCGAAGCTCAGCGCCACCACCGAACCGCCATCCTTCAAACTGGGCTGCGCATGCCGCAGCACCGTGGCCAGCGAAACACAGCTGATGTGGTGCGAGAGCAGGATGTCATCAATTTCGCTTGTGTGGAACTCCTCGCCGAGACAGGTGTTGGGATTGGCATAGGCAATGGAATGCACCAGTCCGCGCAGCGGCCCGAGGTCTGCAAAAAGCTCCTGCACCTCCTCGTCAACCGTCACATCGCAGAACCGCAGATCGAGGGCTTCGATTTCCTGCCGGCTGAGTGCTTCGGCGCGGTCCAGAAAGCGCTTCTTGAACACTTCATTCTGAACCGTGTAGATCACCCGGCCGCCGAAGCGCTCAATGGTCTTCCCGATGGCAAAGGCCAGCGAATCGGCATCCAGCAGCCCCATCACCAGATATGTTTTTCCCGCCTCAATCATGGCATGCTCTCCATTCAAACAGCACACAGCCTACTACACAAATCGCCGTTTGAACAGCCGTCCGGCCGCAAAAGTTCCAACCATTGGAACTTTTCGTCAAAAAACTTCCAATCATTGGAACTTTTTCCGGCAAAACTTCCAGTCATTGGAAAATGCCGCAAAAATGGATTTGCGAAACAGCCGGTCAGCCGTCATGCTTTGCCGAAATGACACCAGCTCCAGCAGAACGGAAATGGACGGAGTGCGGCCCCGGGCCCCGGGCCGTGCTCTATTTTCTTGCGGCGATCACGGCCGGCCTCCTGATTGCGCCGCCGGTGTTCAATCTGGTCACCTGGCTGGGCCGCGAGTTCCAGTGGCTGGCAGGCCTGCGGGAAACCGCATTCGAAAAGCTCCTGAACCGGTGTGTGATCCTCTGCGTCATGCTGGCGCTCTATCCCGCGATACGGGTCACCGGCCTGAACAGCTGGAAGGCGCTGGGACTCTCGCGGGACGATCGCGGGCTGCGTCTCTTCTGGATCGGCTGGATCATCGGAACCGTTTCGATGGTCGGCCTGATGCTGACGGGGTGGGCTTCGGGCGCGATGTACTATCTTCCGGGCCGCGTGGACTGGTCGCTGGCCGGGAAGGTGGTCAGCTATATGTTCGGCGCCGTTGTGGTGGGGGTTGTTGAGGAAATCCTGTTTCGCGGCGCCGCGCTGGGCATGCTCCGCCGCGGGCTGCGCCTGCTTCCCGCGGCCCTGCTGCTCAGTTTTGTTTTTGCGTTAGCGCATTTCGCGACTCCGGAACCGGCCGTCGGCGTGGTGCGCGGCCACTGGGATTCCGGCCTGCGGATGCTCCCGTACCTGATTTCTGTCGAAGACATGCGCTGGGAATATGCGTTCATGTTCATCACGGTGTTTTTCATGAGCATGACCCTGTGCTTCCTGTACGCCGCGTACGGGAATCTCTATCTGGCCATCGGGCTTCACGCGGGGTGGGTCTGGCTGATGCGCATCGGCGGGCACCTGCTGGAGCGCGATGACAATGTGATGATGGTGCTGTTCGGCCCCAGCATGTCTGTGGCCAAGAGCGGCATGGCCATCATCGAAGTGCTGCTGTTTTTCGCGGCGGCTCTGTTTCTTTACGGGCGCAAACGCAGAACCGTTCCGGATCCGGCATGAGCCTGAACCATATCCTGGACATGGTATATCCCCGCGCCTGCATCGGATGCCATGCCCGGGCGCCGGAAAATTCACCCTATCTCTGCTGGGACTGCCAGTCCTCAATCATGTTCGTGCAGCCGCCGTTCTGCTCGCAGTGCGGCGATCCGGTTTCGGGCTATATTGACCATGATTACATCTGCTCCTTCTGCGCGGAAACCCGTCCGGCCTTTGACCGGGCGCGTTCGGTGGCCCGCTATGAGGGCGTGGTCCGGCAGATGCTGCGCGATTTGAAGTATAACGACGCGATCTGGCTGGTCGGGGACCTCGCGCGCATGCTGGAGATCTGCGCCCGCGCCCATTACGACCTCGCCGCTGTTGATGTCGTCTGCGCCGTGCCCCTCTACGGAGCCCGGCAGCGCCAGCGGGGCTATAATCAGTCCCGGGTGCTGGCGGAGGCGCTCGCGGAAAGAATCCACAAGCCTTTCATATCAAAGGGATTCCGGCGCATCCGCCCGACGCCGACGCAAACGGATTTGACAGCAGGGGAGCGGCTGGCTAACGTGAAAGATGCTTTTTCGGCCGTCAGCCGCGGCTGGATTGAAGGGAAAAGAATTCTTATGATTGATGATGTCATGACCACCGGAGCCACGGTGCATGAGGCATCCCGGGCACTCAGGAAATGCGGCGCCTCCAGAATTTATGTGCTGACGGCGGCCCGCGGTTAACGAGGTGATAAGATGTTTCCGTTTTTCAGGAAGAAAAGCTCAACGCTGACGGCAAGAAAAAGAGATGTCCCCGACGGATTGTGGACAAAGTGTCCCTCGTGTTCGGAACTGGTCTACCGGAAGCAGATGCATCGCGATCACGGCATCTGCGCAAAATGCGGCTTCCATTTCCCAATCGGCGCGGCCGAACGCATCGAAATGCTGCTAGAAAACAAGTCCTTCGAGGAATGGGATGCCGGCCTGGAATCGG
>Ga0116142_10001327_pt1 | contig 30001 bp, 23 predicted proteins | sample AD_UKC033_MetaG_FD_89785 | JGI IMG/M metagenome (GOLD analysis project Ga0116142, IMG submission 89785) | Active sludge microbial communities of municipal wastewater-treating anaerobic digesters from USA - AD_UKC033_MetaG | ecosystem: Engineered > Bioreactor > Anaerobic > Digestate | place: USA... | reverse complement strand
GCTTTCAGCCTGTCAATTGCGCCGTGAATGATGAAATCAAAGACTGCCAGCCACCACAGGGCGGGCGCAAAAATCATTATAACAATCAGGGTTGCCAGCGCATGAATACCCGCATGGGTCGCCAGTGCCTTGTATCCCTCGGCTCCATCTTTGCCTTTTGTCAGAGCCATCCACTTTGTCTGCAATAGAAAATCGCAGGCAAATTGCTTTGCCCGAAAAGCCAGATAGAGCAGCAAAAGTGAAATTAGAGTCATGTTCTTTATAATCCTCCCCCCCAATTCAAGAATAAAAGGCTGAAGATTTGGTAAATACAAAATTTTTAGGCCTTTCTCCGCCATTAACTTACTGCTAATTATTTAAGGGCATGATCTTTAGCAAAGGATTGCTATATCCCCGTTCTACTAAAACACTTCGGATTGCCATGTTTGAAAACCTCAAAGCCATATCTTCCGGCGAAGTCCTGATCCACCAAGGGTCTTTAGGACAATCGGCGTATATTATCGAGCAAGGCCGCGTTGAAATCTGTCTGGAAAAGCCGGATGGTAGCCGTCAGATTGTCGGAACACGCGGACCCGGAACTATTATCGGCGAAATGGCGTTGATTGATGAAGCGCCGCGCACCGCGACTGTTGTTGCCACAGAAGATTGTAAATTGATTGAAATTACCCGCGACGATTTCGTTCGCCGTTTGTCTTCAAGCGATCCGGTCATTCAAGCCGTACTTCGCGTCTTGATTACCCGTTATCGCGATACGCTGGCCCGTTCGGTCATTATTAGCGAAAGCCCCGGCTATCCCCCTCCCGAGGAAGTCGAACGCAATTTTCTGGAAGCCACCGATACGATCTCCGGCCTGCGTATGGAAAGTGAGTTCCGTGCGGCTCTGGCGAACAACCAGATATCTCTTAACTATCAACCGATCGTGTCCCTGACAACGGGTGAAATTCTGGGGTTTGAAGCATTGATGCGCTGGATTCACCCCGAAAAAGGTTTTATTTCTCCGGCGGTCTTTATTCCCATGGCCGAACGGTCGGGCCTGATTATCGACGCCACCAAGTGGGCATTGCGCGAGGCTTGCAATGCCTTGAAGCGGATTGACGCGCTGAATGTCTCCGGTCCGCAAAAATATATGAGCGTCAATTTCAGTTCCAAAGACCTTGCTGAGGCGGGTTTCCTTGATGACATTCGCGCGGCTTTCGCCGAGACCGGCGTCGGTGCCAACCGGGTCCAGCTCGAAATCACCGAAAGCCTTTTGATGTCCCAACCGGAGCGCGCCAGAGAAACACTGGAGGAGTGTCGGAATATGGGCTTGAAAATCGCCATTGACGATTTCGGGACAGGGTATTCTTCCCTCTCCTATCTTCACAGCTATCCAATCGCCACGCTCAAGATCGACCAGTCTTTTGTCCGCGATATGCTGAAAAACCAGAATAGCATGGAGCTTTCCAAATCCATTATAGCTCTGGGCAAAAACCTGAACATGACCATCACCGCCGAAGGTGTCGAAGGCATTGAAGAAGCCAGAGTTCTGAGTTCCCTCGGCTGCGAGACCGCGCAAGGATACTATTTCGCAAAACCTCTGGCGGAGAAAGACTTGCTTGCCCTCCTCTCGGAAACTCCCGATTTTTCGGCAAAGCTGGCCTAACTAGATCAAATTTTAGCCTTTTTTAAGCTTATTCTAAGTAAAAATCTGATACCCTTATCGGATGTTCAAAAAATGCGCGAAGACGCATGGTTTTGAGTTATAGTACATTTGGTTGTCATTTCGGGAGCTTATGGGGTATTTCATGGCACAAGAAAACGGAACACAAGTCGGCATTGCCGCTGAAGTCAAAGGTGAAGCCACCATCACCCACGCCAACGGGGAGCATGAATCCCTTAAAGCCGGCATGCCCGTCTTTCTTGACGATACGATCGAGACCTCTCAGGACGGCGGCGTCAATATCACGTTCAATGACGAGACCGTTTTCGCCGTTTCCGACAATGCCGTCATGACCATTGACGAATTTGTTTACGATCCGGCCAAAGATGGCGAAGGACGCGCCGATATTTCCGTCGAACGCGGCGCATTTGCCTATACCAGCGGCTTCGTCGGCAAGGAAGACCCGACCGATGTGACCATCAAGACTCCTGTCGGGTCGATTGATATCCGTGGGACGATTATTACCGGTTTTGTTCCCGAAGCAGGTTCGGATCAGCCGATGCAAGTCACCCTGATCGAAGGTGCGATTGCCGTGTTCCCGAATGCCGGTGGCGAGTTCTTTATGAACCAACCGCGTGATACAATCCAGATTGACGCCCACACCCATGTGGGCGAGCGGTTGGGTCAACTTCCCGCCGAAGATCTTCTCGATACTTATACCGTTACGCGTTCGGTTGCGCCGAAACTCTACTCTACCCTCTTGGAGGGTGAACATTCTGGTGCGCCATCGCCCAACGGGGTTGGTACCGATGGTGTCCAGCCTGAAGGTCATGACGCGGTCGCGCCTGACAGCCAGACCACCCCGACGACGGATGACAGTTCTTCCGATACAAATTCCCCTACCGAGAGCGAAACAGTTGCTCTTCAGGACGCGGCTACACAAGAACCGGTTGTTCAGCAGGATAAGCCCCTATTGCAGGATAATTCCCTGACCGGAGATTCCCTGCTCCAAACCACTCTTGATCATCCTATTCTTGATTCTGTAGGGGATGGAGCCCTTTTGCCCCTCCTTGGAGACGGCAAGTTGGTCACTCTTCTGGACAGCCCGCTTCTTCCGTTGTTGCAAAGTGCAACGGGGGGAACGGACACCACGGTGGACGGTACGACAGGCACGCCCCCCACTCTCGGTGACGGTACCGTTGTTTACGATCCAAATGCCCATATCAACCACAATCCGTTCGCCAGAGATCCGGCCAGCATGCACCACGCCGATGATCAAGGCGGCCTAGCCGGAGGCACATACTATTACAATGTTTCAAGCTTCTTCGGTGATATTGACGGTGATCCGCTGCATTATGCCGTCGGCGTTGTGGGTGGTGTCGGGGTTCCTCCTGTCTCTAATGTCTCGGTATCAGATGCGGGGCTTCTGAAATTTACTGTTGATGCGGCCTTAGGCGCGAATACGACCGTCCAGTTTGCGATCAAGGCCATCGACGAACTGGGGGCCGAAAGCGCGGGCAAGACTTTTGATTTCAAGCTGTTTCAAGACAACCCGGCTGGCGTCACAGTCACCAACCCGACCATTGTGATTTCGGTAGGACAACACCAGTTTTCGTCGGGCGCCGGGGACGACAGCATCACAGTGCAAACAAACAACAATGCTATTTTTGCCGGAACAGACAATGATACAATCAACATTCTCAATAAATCCAGCAACAGTGTTTACGGAGAAAGTGGCGTTGACACAATTTATCTGTCTGGTGCAAGCGCCACTAACAACATCCTTTCCGGCGGAATTGGAGATGACACCCTTGTCGCCAGTAGCTTGAACACCTTTACGAGTCATGGAAACGCGCTGTTTGGCGGGGCTGGAAAAGATGTCTTCAAACTTGATGACAGCGCTGCCACTTTGTTGTCGGGCAGCAATATGACGATTGACGGCGGGACAGGCGTTGACAAAATCACCCTCCTCGATGTTAACAACCTTAATTTGATCGGCATCAACGGTTCCAAGCTTTTCGGAATTGACAAGATTGCCGTCGACGGTGTAGCGGACAGCACACTGACCACTCATATCCGTCTGGATCTGGATGCCGTGTTGAGAAATACTGATGACAAGAAAATGACCATTGATCTGGGCGATGCGTTCGGGAACGATATACTCCACATTGATGATCTGGCAAATTGGACTGTTGCGAGCCACACTTCCGCGGGAACAACTTTCAGCACTACCTATGAGAAAGGCGGCGCCACCTTGTATGTCAGCGGTCATATAGGCGATACAGTCGTCGCGGCTTAAAAAATTACAAATAAAGAGGCCCGCACTTTGGTGGCGGGCCTTTTTTATTTTTTGTTTGGCGTCTAAACTTACATGGACAGTTCTCTTTTACGAGCGGCATAACCCATCCCGATCAGGCCGAGACCCAACAAGCCCAATGTTCCCGGTTCAGGAACAGTGTTTCCACCGTTTCCGCCGTCACCGCCACCGGGGGCTACATATTCGGAAATCTCAAGGTTATCATAACCAGCCGTCAACCACGGATAATTCGCATTCCCGAGAGTCTCGAGGGTTGCTTTGGCCAAAACATTGAAGTCATCGCCCAATGAAACGAGAGATGAAATATCATTAAGACCAGACACGAGTAACGATGCAATCAGATTATTATCTACATCGTATCCCTTGATTTGCACAGACGAGGTGCCAAAGAAAATTGCACCAGGTCCGCTGATAGAGATCTCATCAAAGTCGAAAAGGATGCCAGGCGTTGTCCCAGTGATTGTCACGATCTGATTTTGGATACCCAACATACTTTGGCTGTCGCCAACACCATATGCCGTGTTCAGGATCACATCCGCATCGGCATTCGTGATTTTATCATACGCGTCGAAGACAACGAGAGGATTATCCGGAGAAACATAATTCGGCACACCTGTATCGTCATTCACATCGCTAAACGTGATCGGGGTTGCTTGTGCGTTTACAGTTGTGGCCAGCGCGACTGCGGCAAATAAGGGCTTCATTCCGGTCATAAAAATCTCCTTATATATGTTCCGGTTGGGGTATTCTGTGGGGAGTTGTACATATAATTACATAATTCCGCAAGATAAAAATGCAACTCCGCTCGAATTTCTTGAAATCACTTGCTTTGGGCTGTATATACGCCATCCCAGCCCCCTTCAAGGGGGAATTTCATCAAATCCTCCATTCTTTCCTTCATCATGGCGTAATAAGCGGCCAGTTTCCGTCCAGTTTCCGTCTTCAGGCAATCTTCAACCGTTGCCAAGGCCTTTTTAAAATCCCTGGCCCTGTACTGGCGGAGCATAGTTTCATGAATCCTCTCAAGATTTTGAAACTCTTCGGTTTTTTCCTTGGCCAGCAACGTAAAAATGCGAGCCGGCTCGGTTTTTCCCTTTACCCGCAACAAGTCAAGTTCGAGAATAGCGAAGTCCGGCACGGCCCTTGCCGTCTCCTCACCCATCAGGATTTCGACGCCGTAGGATTTGGTCTGGCTTTCGAGGCGAGACGCCAGATTGACCGTGTCGCCCAGAACAGAATAGGCAAAACGTTGTTTTGACCCCATATTGCCGACGGCTCCGGGTCCGCTGTTGATGCCGATGCCCGCGCGGAGGGTGATGGGCTTGCCGCCCTGCTCTGCCGCTCTCGCGGCCAGTCGTTCGTTGATGGGGCTCAGAGACTCGTTCATAGCAAGGGCCGCGATACAGGCATTACGGGCGTGGTCGGGGTCTTCCATCGGGGCGTTCCAAAACGCCATCATCGCATCGCCCATATATTTGTCGATGGTGCCTTTGTTTGACATCACGAGGTCTGACATGGGTGTCAGGAATTCGTTCATGAGCTGGATCAATTCCGACGGGGCGAGTTGTTCGGAAATTGTTGTAAACCCCCTGATGTCGGTGAACATCACGCTGATGTCGCGGATCTCCCCTCCAAGACGAAGCTGGTCGGGATTTTTCGTCAGCTCTTTCATATAGTCGGGAGAGATATAAAGTCCGAAAGCCTGTTTGACCGCACGGCGTTCCATTTCGGCGCGGATATAGGTCATCAACGACGACAGGACAAACATAATGAAAATCGTCAGCGACGGGAATACGGGGTCGATCAGTACGCCCTTGTGGAACATCGAAACCGAGGTGTAAAAAATCATGGAGATAATGGCAACCACCACCGCGCCAAGCGAGACCGCTCCAATAAAGGGGGCGATCAGGATGATCAAAAGGCCCACAACACCTGTTGCAATCCACTCTGCCCCCTGAACGATTTGGGGACGAAGCAAATATTTTTCCTGAAGAATCTGTTCGATAATATTCAGGTGCATTTCCACACCGGGGATATATAAATTCAGCGGGGTCGATCTGATATCTTTTAATCCTCCCGCACTGGTCCCAATCAGAACAATCTTGTTCTTTATCTTCTCTTGCGGGACGGTTCCCTGCACGACATCCCAAGCGGAAATGTAGCGGTCCATTCTGGCCGGAGCGTAATATACGTAGAAATCCGCACCGTCATCCACCGGTACGTTATAATCTCCGACCTTGAGAAGGTATGATGGCGACAAACTTTTCAGTTCGTTTGCCTTCAACGGGCGTATTTTGTGTGAGATACGCGGGTCAATTGCCACTCTCAGCCCTTCCAACGCCAGAGAGGGGTAAACATACCCCTTCCCGTCCTTATCCGATATGCGAAAGAACAATGGAACCTGACGCACAATCCCGTCGAGCTCGGGGCTTACCCCAAAACATCCGTTTCCCGCCGCCATGTCCTCCAGAATGCCTATATTAGATGTCACCCCAGGCGTTCCGGGCAAGCCACGTTGAAAACCCTCCATGCCCTTTGCCATGACTACAGGCTTTGACAAAGACGGAAGATGTCTGGTTGCATCTGTCGTTTCGGCCCATATAAAGCCCGTGACAACATTTCCCGCAGTCCAGATTGAGTTGGCCAGAACACGGTCATGATCCGGAAGGTTTTCGATTTTACTTCTCTCTTCAGGCATCAGAACATCAGAGGAAATATTTTTCAGCACACTATTGGGAGATGTGCGGTCTTTTTCAGCGAAGACCATATCGAAGATAATAGCCTTGGCATCCATTGCTTTCAAATTATCAACCAGTTTAGCCACATCGGTACGCGGCCACGGCCATTGACCGAGATGATCGTCCTGAAGAGATTTTTCATCAATATCGACAATGACCACCTGATCCGTCGGTGTGCGGGGCCAAACCTGATTGTATGTGTCAAAAGCCAAATAACGGATAGATCTGACCCAGTCGGAATCCTGCGCCCTGACATATAGAACCCCCGACAAAAGAAGAAACAGTAAAACCGTATGAACTATGCGGCTGGCCCAGAGTTTTTTCATCTCCTGCCCCTCTATCTTTCCTGAAAGGCACGGTCTTTGAGGCGCAGGAGCGGTTTCATGAAATATTCAAGAATGCTGCGTTGTCCAGTGATAACATCTACTTCGCTGACCATGCCGGGCATGATAGGTAACGGATGGTCTTCCGCGCCCAGAAAGTTTTTGTGGGTATGGACTTCGATTTCAAAGAGGACGCTGCCGTCTTTCTGCGGAATGCTGTTGGCGCCGATACGGGTCAGCTCGCCATCCAGATAGCCATAACGGGTCGAGTCGTAGGCGGTGATTTTGACGCGCGCGGGCTGACCAATTTTCAGAAATGCGATATCGTTGGGCGAAACGCGGGCGATGATTTTCAGGTCGTCATCGACGGGGACAATTTCCGCCAGACGCATTGCCGGCTCCACAACGCCGCCGATGGTGGTCAGGGATAGATTATTGACAATACCATCGACGGGGGATTTGATTTCGGTGCGGTCGACGCGGTCGCCAATGGTTTTGAGACTTTCCTTAAGTGCCGACAGCTGCGTTTCGGTGTCGTTCAGTTCACCCAAAGCTTGAGAGCGGAATTTATCGGCCTGATCTTTCTTTTGTTGCTGGGCGGCGGAGAGGTCGGAGGCGAGCGAGCTTTTTCTCTCCCGTGCCGCTTTCACTGCGCCTTGCGCGTCACTCAATTGACGTTGCAGGCGGATTTCCTCGATCTGCGGGACGGCTTTTTGCGCGACCATGCGCGAGGTAATCCCCAATTCCTTTTGCAACAAACCGATAGACTGGCTACCGCTCGAAATTTGCGCGTCCACTTCCGAAATCTGGGCGTTAATGCTGTCGATTTTGCTGTCGAGCATATCGAGCGCGTTTTTATATTCGGCCTTACGCGAAACAAAAAGGTTTTGCTCGTTTTCCGCAATCTTTGGCATTTTGGTTTTGATGTCGTCGGGAATGACCAGATCAGTGTTATTGGCTTCGGCTTCCAGACGGGCCTTGCGCGTCTGCAACGATATCAATTTGGCTTCGGTGCCGCGTTCCTCGGATGCAAAGGCGATATCGCTGAGGCGCATCAGAACCTGCCCCTTTTTGACATGATCGCCCTGACGGACCAGCAATTCCTGTAAAATACCACCTTCCAGAGACTGGACAATCTGGGCGTTTTGCGAGGGAACGACTTCGCCACTGCCGCGCGTTATCTCATCCACCTGCGCAAAGGCCGACCAAACAGTGACTGTCGCTACGAATGCCAGAACGGCGTATAAAAACGCCACCGACGCGCGGTTGAGTTTGGTGTATCTCATCGCATCGAGGTCGTCCATAAACTCTGTATCGCGGGCGAATTTCCAGCTCATTGCGAGCCCCCTGCTTTACTATTTCTGGCCAGAGCCGCAATTACCTGATCGCGCGGTCCATCGGCCAGAACGCGCCCCCCATCAATCAAAATCAGGCGATCAACCAGCGGCATCAACGATGTGCGGTGTGTAATCAGGATCAAGGTTTGGTCTTTTGATTGTTCGTGGATCATGCGAACGAAATGTTCTTCGGTCTGGACGTCCATGGCGTTGGTCGGTTCGTCACATATCATGACTTTGGGTTTGTGGAGCAAAGCACGGGCCAGTGCGATACATTGTTTTTGTCCGCCTGACAGACCGTCTCCGCGCTCGCCGACAGGCGCGTCGTAGCCCATCGGGTGACTGGAAATAAAGGCATGTGCGCCGGCAGCGGTCGAGGCAGCCAGAATTTCTTCCTCGGTTGCGTCGGGGCAAGAAATGGTAATATTCTCACGCACCGTTCCGCGCAGCAGGGTTACGTCCTGCGAAATACACGTCATATTACGGCGCAGGTCCGCTGGGTCGATCTGGCGGTAATCAGTGCTGTCCACCAGAATGGTTCCGCCCGACGGCTCGTAAAGCCCCATAATTAAACGGGCGATGGTGCTTTTTCCCGACCCGATACGGCCAATGATCCCGACCTTTTCACCGGGATTGATGGTGAAGCTGACATTATCCAGAACCTTGCGATCCGTGTGTGGATAAGCAAAAGAGACGCGGTCGAATGCAATCGCTCCTTGCAAAGACGGACGATGCAGAAAATCTTTTCCGGCCGGACGCTCGACAGGGGCGGTCATGACGCGGTTCAAAATGCGCAGGCTGGAGCGCGACTGGTGATAACGGCTCATCAAATTTGCGACTTGCGTTACCGGAGACAGGGCGCGGCCCGAGAGCATCACACAGGCGATCAACGCGCCCATCTGCATATCCAGATCGCGGATCATATAGGTTCCCCAGACGATAATCACCACGGAGGCGATTTGCTGGATCAGAGTCGAGATGTTGACGCTCAGCGCGGAATAGTGGCGGGATTTCATCGATTCATTCGCGTTTTCTGCAACGTGCGCGGCGTAACGTGCGCGCAAACGTCCGTCACCACCCGTCATTTTGATGTTTTCCAGACCGTAGATCGTTTCCACCAGAAGGCCGTGCTTGGTTTCGGCGGAGTGCATGCTTTTGCGGACATGGCGGCTTAACGGAATCTGGATCATCATGGAGGCAACAAGTGAGGCCACCATCAGTAGTAGAACCGCAGCGCCCATCGCCCCCCCCAGAATGAAGATCACCAGAATAAAAATAATGGCGAAGGGCAGATCAACCAGCGTCACCAACGTTGCGGAGGTCAGGAAATCACGCACGGAGTCGAATTCGCGGAGCATGTTGGCAAAGGCCCCGCTCGATGTCGGACGGTTGGCAATCTTCATATCCAGTACGCGGTCATAGAGTTTGCGCGTCACCTGCACATCAATATTGCGACCGGAGAAATCGGTGAAATACCCGCGCAAGGTCCTGATGATAAAATCAAAGGCGTAGACGAGCAGCACGCCGATGGCCAAAGCCCAGCCGGTTTCAACCGCATTGTTGGGGATCACGCGGTTGTAGACATTCATGATATAGACAGGACTGACGACCGCAAAAATATTGATGAGGAGCGAGGCCAGAAGCACCTTGGTATAAATAGAACGGTTTTCCCGAACGACGTTCCAGAACCACCCGAGATTTTTTTTGTCTTCGGAAAAGGATAATTGGCGGTCAACAAATTCGGATTTCGGGCGGACCAGAATGACTGTGCCGTCCATGTTTTTCTGGACGTCCGCGAGCGGGACTTTTTGCTGGGCTTTGGCGTCGGGGTTCCAGATCGTCGCGGCCTGATCCGATTTCGCCAGCAGAACACAAGCCCGCCCACCCTTCAGGATCAGTACGCACGGCAGAGTTTCGTTGGCGATATCTTTCAGCGAGAGGTCGCCCTTTTTGCGGATGTTGATGCCTTCGCGGTCGGCGGCCTGAATAAAGCGCGTCAGCGAGAACCCGCCTTCGTCCTGAGGCAATCCCGATTTAAGAGAGTCAGCCGATTTCGACCGTCCGTAAAAGCCCGTCAGAAAGACAAGACATTGCAGCAGATCGTCCGGTTTTTGTCCTTGATTATTGGCCATTGTTATTTGTCTGTGCCATTACGGGCGCCAGAAGGCTTTCTTGCAGTGCGCCGATACTTCCCAATACGGAATATTGGGCCGCTAGATTGCGGTATTCGGCATTGAGCAGATCGACGCGGGAGTTCATGGTCTGGTTTTCCGATTGCAGCAGTTGGAGAATGCGTACTTTTCCGGCCTCGAACTGGGAGCGGTAGGCGCTCAGGAGTTTGCTGGTGGCGTCCAGTTTGCGGGTCAGAATATCGCGTTGTTCCGCTGAGGTCGAAAGATTGGCATAGGCTGTGCGGACGCCAGATTCCAGAGCCCTCAAAACCTCGCCTTTTTTGGCTTCGCTTTGGGCCTTTTCCTGCTTGGCTTTACGGATGGCCGCCAGCTCCGCTCCGCCGGTCGAAAATTCCCACGTGGCGCGAACAATTGCGCGGTCGTCATCAACTTCGCCGCCGATCAGGTCTTTGACATCTTTGCGGTAGGTTGACAATTCTCCCGTCACATTCGGGAACAGAGCCGACTCCCGTGCGTCCGCTGTCATGCCTGCGGCCTGAATTTCATGTTCGGCCATTTCCATTTGCGGATGTTTGCGGGTGGCCATGGCAATCGCATTGTCTGCCGTTGCCGGAAGTTGCGCGGTGATATCCGTGGGGCGAACCATTGCTTCGTCCGCCATATGTCCTGTCAGGCGGGTAAACTCCGCATTGGCCGACAGCTCCTGCCCTTTGAACCCGGTAATCAGGTTATCCAGTTCCAGCATGACGACTTCCGCTTGTTGCAGCTCGGAGTCATCCGCTATCCCCTCCCCGACCATCTTGCGGATTTTATCGGTATAGAAGGCGAGTTGACCTTTATAGTCTTCATAAATCTTCAGGCTTTCGCGCGCGCGCAGCACGTTCATATAAGCCAGCGCGGTTTGCAGAGCCAAAGCTTCACGCGTTGCTTCAAGCGTGGCTTCAGCAACGCGCTCTTTCTCTTTTTCTGCCCCGACCAAGCGCGGGGTCTTCAATCCGTCGAAGAGCATTTGGCTAACCGTCAAAGACCCTTCCCACATGCCGGAATATCCGGCGCCACGAGTCACGCTCAATCCGCGGCTGGTGGCGTTGTCACCGTAAACCCGTCCGGCAGACGTCGAGGCTGAGAGCTTCGGGAAATAATTCGAACGCTCCTGTACGACGGCTTCGCGGGCGGCTTTCTGGGCGGCTACGGCCTGATCCAGAGTCGGGTTTCCGTTGATTGCGGATTGCACGGCTTCGGGCAATGTTTCCGAGCGGGCCGCATTCCCAAAGAGTACGGAGGACAGACAGCATACTGTTGCCAGCAAGATATTGAATGGTTTTGACAAGATATTCCCCTGAGACGGTTGGAGAGGCAGATTCTGGTTACAGAGGATACTCTATTTTGTCGTATTTTAAAAGGCCGCGTGCCGCTTTTACCGGTTTTTAGACTCCAGCCCCGACACATAGGTTTCGATCAGGCGCCCGATCATGCCCTCAAGAGTCCGGCTGCCGTCTTTTAGCGGCAATTTTCCGGTCAAAGCCAGATAAACCAACCCATGGACCGACGACCACAAAATACGAGCATCGTCCGACACGTTTTTTGCATTTCCACCCTGATTCTTTACTTGCAATAAACCTTCCAGTGGATTGAAAAGATTCTGAATTTTATCGTCATACCAAACCTCAGCGCGGCGTTCCTCTCCCAAATCTACGGAAAACAAAGCCATCCAGTACGGGCGGTATTCCTGAGCGAAGTTTATATAGCGGGAAGCCATTTTTTTCATGCCCATAATGAAATCCTCACCCTTTGGCGGCGGCACATTCAAGCGTTCAAAAAGAATGTCGATCGTTCGGGCATTCAAATGGAGCATCAGAACATTCATCGAAGGGAATACATTATAGATGCTGCCAGGGGCATAGCCTATATGCGTCCCGATGCGGCGCGCCGTCAGGGAGGACAACCCCTCTTCCCCCACGATCCGCCACGCGGCGTCGAGAATTAGGTTCCCCAACTCTTCTCTGGTGTGATCCTTTCGGCGAGCCATTTTTCACTCCTCTTTTAACCTTTTCAAAGATAAGGATAATTTATTTTTGAACATTGTTCAATATTTTATTGCATTTATACTCAACCCTGCGCCATACTTAATATTGAACGGTGTTCAATATTTATTCTGGAGATGGAGAACAGGTGATCTTGAAATGTTGATTTCTCTTATAATTTTGCTCGTGGCCGTTGTTGTCATTCTTCCTTGGGTGAATTTTTTCCGTATCGGCAGACTCACTGATGATGTCGAGCGTCTTGTTCGTGACATGGAGCGAATGAAAGAGGATATCTCCTACAAACTCTCCAAGATTTCTTCTCAAACCGCACCCGCCCCTGTCGAGAAAACTCAAGCGGGACCAGAAAAAACTGCTCCACAACTTATCAAAACAGAAAAGCCGGATATTATAGAGACTCAGGACTCCGCCAAAGACATCGACTGGAACAATATCGAGTGGAGAGAGGAGGATTCCGGGCCCGCGCCTTCGGAAATTTTTTACGACACACCCTATTGCGAGGTTCCATCAAAAGACTCCTCACGTATTGAATTTAATATGGGAGCGAAGCTTCCTGTCTGGATCGGCGCAGTGTCTCTGGCTTGTGCGGCCTTCTTTCTGGTCAAGTACACGATTGATATCGGGCTGCTCGGCCCCGCGACGCGTGTTGTTCTCGGTTTGATTTTCGGGATGGGGCTGGTCGCCGCCGGACGTTATATCTTTCAGTCCGCCAAGATCGCCAACAACGAACGTGTCGGGCAAGGCATGGTCGGCGCGGGTCTGGTTAGTTTGACCGTTTCGCTTTATTCGGCCGTTCATCTCTATCACATCTTCCTGCCGACAACCGGTTTTCTCGGGATGGTGGCTGTGGCGGCGGCCACCATGGCCCTCTCGTTGCGTATGGGCGCGCCGGTAGCTGTGTTCGGCATCATCGGCGGATATCTGACTCCGGCATTATTCAACACAGGACATGAGAACTTTATCGGTTTGTTCTCTTACCTCTTTGTCTTGTACGGCGGGTTGCAGGTCGTCCTTGCGCGGAAAAAATGGTGGGGGCTGTCGCTCGCGACGCTGGCTGCGTCTTTCCTGTGGGCGTTCCTATCCCTGTTCAGTCACGACATTCACGCTTACGGTTCCGTGGTGGTGATGTTTGCGGTTTCCGTTTCGTCCCTGACCCTGTTCCTGACGCGGCCCATGTGGAAAGAAGAAGAAAATGTGGATGACATTCACGCGTCTTCTTTTCTTCTTAACTTTGTTGCCATCGGAGCGGCAACGCTTTTGATTATCCTATTACAGACCCGCATTGATTTCGGGCTGTTCGAATGGGCGATTACGTTGTTGCTTTCTCTGGCGACGGCTCTTCTCACTTACGTTCGTCCGACGCTTTACAGTCCGGCCTTGTACGGCAAGATGGCGGCTGACCTTGTGCTGCTTGCTCTGTTCGCCTCCCATTCCGGTTTTACCGACGCAGCTCTGGTTGGTTCCGGTATTGCCGCAATCTATACAATTGCCCCTTGGTTCGCGCAACGTCGGTCGGCCTCCCCTACCCCTTGGGTTGTTGTGCAGACGATCTCGGCGTTGGCGCTTTATCTTATTTTCTGGGCCCAGTTCAAAGAAAGCGCACTTTTTACCACACTGGATTTCCGTTATAAAATCTGGGGTGTGACAGCCACGCTTTTTGCAGCGGCTGCTGTTTCCCAAATTCCTCATTGGCGGAAAAAAGGACATGATTTCATTGTGGCGGCCTATGCCTCGACCGCGACGGCATTTTTGTCGGCGGGTATGGCCATCGAGTTGCCACACTCTTACCTTCCCGCGGCCTTTGCCGCCGAGGCTGCAGCCTTGCTGTGGATTTACCGTTACGTGCCAATTGCCTTTACGCAAAAAATTGCCGTTGCTCTGACCTCTCTCGTTGTTTTGTTGAATATTCCTATAATCGGGACATTTCTTATCAATATCGCGCGCTCCGTTCTGCACTTGGGCGTCCATCTTTCTCCTGAGATGCTCTCCCTCACCTTTGCTGCCGGAACTTATCTGATCCCGTCGGCATTCCTCGGGGCGGCTTTCTATCTCTACCATTTGCAACGGGAGCAAGACTCAAAGTTCCTCTACATTTTATTCATCCTTCCGTTACTCGGTATTGCGGCAACACTTTATACGGTGGTGAGGACGCACGGGTTCGAGATTACAACCCGAATTTCGGGATATACTCCGTTTTTGGAGCGCGGGATCTATACCTTGATGGTTGCAGGTCTGGGATGGGGGCTTTTAAAACCTTCCAAGACAGATCCTATTTTTAAACAATTCGGGAGCGGGCTTCTCATGCTGGCCTTGGCACGGATCGTCTATTTCGACGGGTTCCTCTATAACCCTATACTCGACGGCAGCCAGAATGCTGGCGAAATCCCCATCTTCAACGGCCTGACGCTTACTTATGGTACGGGTTTGCTGATCTCCATTTATGCCTTGCGAAACAAACTGTGGATGGGTCATTCCGCCTCCATGGCGTCGCTCTTTAAAGGGTTGGTGGCCGCATTTCTCTTTATCCTTATCACTTTCAATATCCGGCATATGTACCACAATCCGATTCTGACCAGAGGGTATACCGAGAACTCAGAACTATACACCTACTCCGTTGTGTGGTTGTTTGGCAGCCTTCTGCTTCTCGGTTACGGTATCAAACTCTCTAATATTGCGATCCGCAAAGCCGGATTCTGGCTGCTGTCCCTGACTATTGTCAAAGTATTCCTGATTGATGCCGCTCATCTTGAAGGACTCCTCAGGATTTTCTCCTTCCTCGGTCTGGGCGCGAGCTTGATCGGATTGAGTGTATTTTATACGCGCTTCCTCAACCGCGCAAAACAGGAGGACTAAGTTACTCTCATGAGTTCACGGAAAGAAATTGTCGTTCTGTTGCACGGGATTGCGCTCAGCAAGCACACGCTGTGGCCGTTCGAACTTTACCTTAGGACGCAAGGTTATAGTACGCTCAACATTACCTACCCTTCGCGCAATATGAATCTGGATGATCTCGCCGGTTGGCTACACTCCCATTTTTTGACTGCCTCTTTCTGGGACGATCATCCGAAAGTCCATTTTGTAACCCATTCGATGGGTGGGCTTTTGACGCGGCGCTATTTGTCTTTTTTTAAGAACGATATTCCGACTGATAAAATCGGGCGGGTGGTGATGATCGGCACGCCGAACAAAGGCAGCGAAGTGGCCGATGCGCTCAAGGATTTTTCGCCTTATAAATTTGTTTTCGGTCCTGCAGGGGAAGAGCTTACAACCTCTATACAGGAACAAAACACCGATCCACCCTATTATGATGTCGGGGTGATTGCGGGGGATGCCAAATGGTGGTCCGATCCGTTTTCCGCTATCTTTTTCCCCGGCCCCAATGACGGAAAAGTTTCTATTGAGCGCAGCAAACTTGAAGGAATGCGCGACCATATGATTGTCAAGTCTTCCCATACTGCTATGATCTACCGACCATTCGTCTGGAAGCAAACGGTCCATTTCTTGAAACACGGAGAATTCAAACATGATGCATAACCAGTTCCTGTTGATGAAGGACCGTCGTTTTCTGCCGTTGTTTATTACCCAGTTTTTCGGCGCGTTTCACGACAACCTGTTCAAGAATGCTCTAATTATCCTGATCCTATACGGCGTGGCGACCGCCGAAGGGTTTGACGAACAGACGCAATCGCTTCTTACCACAGCGGCGGCAGGCATTCTGGTTTTACCGTTCTTTATTTTCTCGGCAATGGGCGGACAACTCGCCGATAAATTCCCGAAATTCAAGGTTATCCGCGTTATCAAATTGGCCGAGGTCGGCATTGCCTTGCTCGGTGCGGCGGCGTTGTGGTCGGGATCGCTTGTTCTTTGTTTTATCAATCTCTTTGCTCTCGGTGCGCAATCGGCGTTTTTCGGGCCGTGCAAATACTCGATCCTACCGGAAAAACTCCGTCAGGACGAATTGATCGGCGGGAATGCGCTCCTTAACACGGGAACATTTCTTGCTATTTTGTTGGGGACGATTGCTGGACTTTCGATCATGGCGATGGATCATGGAGAAGTTTATATCGGCTTCGGCATGGTTACGATTGCCGTTATCGGCTATCTTGCTTCTCATTATATTCCTGCGCATCCGGCGGCCAATTCTGCAATCACATTCAATCCGAACCCGCTTGGCGAAACGTGGGCGGTATTGAAATACAACTTTTCCCAACGGCGTGACATCATTCTTTCGATGCTCGGCAAGGGGTGGTTTTTCTGTATCGGCAGCTTGTTTATCTCGCAATTCCCCAACTATGTGAAGAATACGCTGGTTGCCGAAGAAGATGTACTGACCATGTTTACGGTTCTATTCTCCATCGGGATCGGTGTTGGCGGGCTGTTCAACAACCGCCTGCTGCGCGGCGAAGTATCGGCAATGTTTGTGCCGCTGGCCGCGATTGGCCTGACGCTTTTCAGCCTTGATCTTTATGCCGCAACCGCCCATGCCATCCGTCTGGAAGATGGCACGTTGATGCCCCTTTCCCAGTTTATTTCCTATGCCTCCCATTGGCGGATTATTGCCGACGTGGTTTTGATTGCGATGTTCGGCGGGTTGTTTGTTGTTCCCCTTGCCACCATCTTGCAAGACCGGACGGAAGAATCCACGCGCGCCCAGATTATGGCGGGGAGCGCCATTGTCGATTCCCTGTTTATGGTTTTGTCAGCTGTGGTTGCAGGTGTGCTGATCTCGACGGGATGGCAAATCCGCGACTTGTTTTTGGCTTATGCGCTCGCTAACGTTGCCGTAGCCATTTATATCTGCGACCTCTTACCGGATTATCTGTTCAAGACCGTTTTGAGAATCCTGTTCAAGTTCCTTTACAGGGTTGAATTGCGAGGGCTTGACAATGTTGCCAAGGCCGGCAAACGCGCGGTGATTATCGGGAACCATGTGTCGCTACTCGACCCTCCCCTTCTCGCTGCGTTTCTTCCGGGCAGTCCGATGTTTGCCGTCAAGACGCAGGTGTCCAAATGGTGGTGGGTGCGGCCATTTCTGAGGTTGGTCGATGCGTTTCCGATGGATCCCACCAATCCTTATTCGATCAAATCCCTGATCCGTAAGGTTGAAGAAGACCGCCATATCGTGATCTTTCCCGAAGGGCGGTTGACCACCACCGGAAGCCTGATGAAGGTTTATGACGGCCCCGGATTGATCGCCGATAAATCCGATGCGATGGTTCTTCCGGTCCGGATTGACGGGGTCCAATATACGGGATTTTCGATGCTCAAAGGTCTGATGCCCAGCAAACTCTTCCCTAAAATCACGATTACATTTCTGGAGCCGTTCAGTTTTAAAATCGACCCGCGTCTCAAAGGTCGTGCGCGGCGGCAGGTGGCGGCACAAAATTTGTATGACGTCATGGAGGATATGATGTTGGAGACCACGAATTTCGACCGTACATTGTGGGATGGGTTGCTGCAAGCACGGGCCGTCCAAGGGGGAGATTTCGTGGTAGCGGAGGATCCTGAATTCGTGCCTCTGACCTATTCAGGTTTGATACAAAAATCTCTGGTTCTTGGGTCCTATTTCAAAGGCATGAGCAAGCAAGGCGAGGCTGTGGCTGTGATGTTGCCCAACAGTCTTGGGGCTTTGGTCACATTCTTTGCCTTACAAGCGCAGGCGCGGGTTCCGGCGATGCTCAATTTCACGACAGGTGAAAAGGCCTTGGTCTCCGCTTGCAAAACGGCTGATGTCAAAACGGTTATTACATCACGGCGTTTTGTCGAGATGGGGCATCTGGAGACTCTGGTGAAAGCCATGTCTGCCAAATGCCGGATTGTATATCTTGAGGACATTAAACCCGCACTCTCGCTCAAACACAAACTTGCAGGCATTTGTCCCGTTCCGTGTGCGGGTAGCCGTGTCTCCCCTTACGAGCCTGCGGTGATCCTATTTACATCGGGGTCGGAAGGGCCGCCCAAGGGTGTGGTTTTGTCCCATGCGAATTTGACGTGCAACATCACTCAACTGGCTTGCCGTGTGGCGTTCAATCGCCGTGATATTGTATTCAACTGTCTGCCGATGTTCCATTCCTTCGGGCTGACGGGTGGAACGTTGCTTCCGGTGCTTTCGGGTGTGCGGACATTCCTTTACCCCAACCCTCTTCATATCCGCATTGTTCCAGAACTGGTCTATGCGACCAATGCCACTATCCTGTTCGGGACGGATACGTTCTTGTCGGGATATGCGCGGGTGGCCAATCCTTATGATTTTTACGGTGTGCGCTATATCTTTGCGGGGGCAGAGAAAGTTAAAGAGCAAACCCGCAAGGTTTATATGGACAAGTTTGGCGTTCGCATCCTTGAAGGATACGGCGCGACGGAAACCTCCCCTGCCATTGCGGTCAATTCGCCGATGCACCAGAAAGAGGGCACTGTCGGGAGGTTGTTATCCGGTATGGATGCGCGTCTGGAGCCTGTCGAAGGCGTGGATCGCGGTGGGCGGCTTTATGTGCGCGGGCCGAATGTGATGCTCGGTTATTACAAAGATGAAAACCCGGCGGTGCTGCAACCACCAGAAGGCGGGTGGCATGATACGGGCGACATTGTCGAGATCGACGAAGAAGGGTTTATCCGCATTCTGGGTCGCGCCAAACGATTTGCCAAGATCGCGGGCGAGATGGTCTCTCTGGCTGTTGCGGAATCCATTGCCGCTGCGCTGTGGCCGGACCATGCGCATGCTGTCGTTGCGGTCGCCGATGCCAAAAAGGGCGAGCAATTGGTTCTGGTGACCACCTGCCCTGACGCCGTGCGCGGCGCGATGACGGAATACGCGTCAATTAACGGTATTCCGCCATTGGCCGTTCCTGCCACCGTTCTGATCGTCGATGCCCTCCCCGTTCTCGGGACCGGCAAAACCGATTACCCCGCTGTGAAGACTATTGCTGAAAGCGGATAGAAACCGAACGTCCGTGCGCGGACAGACTTTCCATTTCGGCAAATGTTTCTGCGGCCTCACGAAGCCCTGAAAGCGTTTCCTTATCAAAATGTTGCAGGCTGATTTTGCGCATAAAGTGTGAGGTATTGAGGCCTGAAAATATTTTGGCTGCGCCGCCCGTCGGCAAAACGTGACTTGCCCCCGCCACAAAGTCACCAATCGGTTCGGGCGTCCACGGTCCCATCATGATGGCACCTGCTGCGGTGATGGATGGCTCCAGTTTTTCCGGATTTTCCGTTAGAATTTCAACGTGTTCTGGGGCGTAGGCGTTACAAATCTCCGCGCATTCTTCAAGCGTTTGTGCTTTGATGATAAACATTCCCGTTTTGATTACACGGTCGGTCGATGCACTTTCGGGCAAGAGTTTGCGTTGTTCCGCGACTTTGCTTTCGATGGTATCGAACAGGGTTTGCGATGTCGTTGCCAGAACAGCTTGCTCCAATCCTGTGCCGTGCTCGGCTTGAGACAGGAGGTCGGCAGCAACGAAGTCCGCATTGGCCGTATCGTCGGCGATCACCATGATTTCAGAAGGCCCCGCCAGCATGTCGATATTGACTTGGCCAAAGACCTGTTTTTTGGCTTCGGTGACGTAGGCATTTCCGGGGCCAGCGATAAATTGTACGGGTTTTACCGTTGCCGTTCCGAAGGCTGCCGAAGCGATGCCATAAACCCCGCCCAATTGCAGAATTCGGTTTACGCCGATGATTTTTGCTCCATACAAAATCGCAGGGTGAATACCGTCCTTCTTACATGGCGTAATGATGGTGATATCCTTTACTCCCGCCGCCTTCACAAAGGCACAGGTGTGCAACACCGTCGAGATTAGGGGAAAGGCCCCTGAAGGCACATAACAAGCCACACTGTCATACGGCACATATTTCTGTGCAACGTAGTTACCTCCCCTTTCGCGGGCAGAATCCTGCGGCTTGGTTTTTAGCGCAAACTCATAAACACGTTTGAAGGCAAACTTGATGGCCGATGTCTCTTTCTCCGAGAGTGGCAGGTCATCTGCATTGATTTTTGCCAAGTCGATATAAAAATTTTCGGGCGCGATGTCTACACCGTCGAATTTTTTGGCGTAACGGATGTTGGCATTATCTCCGTTTTCACGGACATCCTTGATGATGGACGCGACACTTGATGAGATATCGTCCGTTTCTTTTTTTGCTCTGGCCGCGTTTAACAGCTTTTGGGTTGCTTCCGGATCTGTCTCGGTGTTGTAAAAAATCATGTTACTTGCTCTCTTTTTGTGTGTGACGGGATTTAAGGACTTCACAGACCCGGTCCAATGACAGTCCTGCATTTTCGAGCAGAACTGTTGTATGAAACAACAAATCCGCCGTTTCGTTCAGGATTTCATCCTTGTCGTCTTTCATATGGGCCAAAGCCAGCTCAACTCCCTCCTCCCCGACTTTTTGCGAAATACGCGAACGCCCCGATTCAAAAAGTTTGGTTGTATAGCTGTTCGCGGGGCGCATTTTGTTACGCTCAGCAATCAGATTTGAAAGTTCCGAGAGAAAGGATATAGGAGACGCCGTATCCCCATCAAAGCAACTGATCGTACCCGTGTGGCATGTCGGCCCCGCGGGTTTGACAAGGACCAAGAGTGTATCGGAATCGCAATCGAGATACATATTTTCAAGCTTCAGAATGTTCCCGGACGTTTCACCCTTGGTCCATAATTCCTGCCGCGTGCGGCTGAAAAATGTGACATGTCTTGTTGCCAGTGTTTTATTCAGTGCTTCGCGGTTCATATAACCCAACATCAAGACCTGTCTGGTTGTCGTGTCCTGCACAATAGCGGGGATCATCCCATCTACTTTTTGCCAATCAATTTTGTCTGCCAGATTTGTCATTGCCTTACTCTTACGTTTTTGTCTTTCAGATAGGATTTCAGTTCACCGATATGGATCGCGCCGGTATGAAACACCGAGGCCGCCAATGCCCCGTCCACATGCGCCTGTTCAAATGCATCGTAAAAATGCGGCATTTCCCCCGCTCCACCCGATGCAATCAACGGAATTTTGAGGACGTCGCGGGCCGCCTTTAATTGATCCAGATCATATCCATCGCGTTTGCCGTCTTGCGACATGCAATTCAAAACTATTTCTCCGGCCCCGTATTTCTGTGCGGTTCGGAGCCAATCCATTGTTTTGCGTTTGGCTATAACGGTCTTGCTTTCGTCTCCGGTATATTGATAAGCCACCCAATCGCCATCCTCCATCCGCGAGTCAACACCCACCACCACGCATTGAACGCCGAATTTTTCTGCGAGCTCGGTGATAAATTCCGGTCGCTCCAGCGCGGGTGAGTTAATTGATATTTTATCCGCGCCTTCGTTCAATATTCTCTTGGCATCCTCGACCGAACGAATGCCACCTGCGACGCAGAACGGCACGTCAAGCACACGGGCCACTTTGTTGACCCATGATTGATCGACGACGCGGTTGTCGCTGCTAGCTGTGATATCGTAGAATACCAGCTCATCCACACCTTCGTCACGGTAACGCCCGGCTAAATCAAGAATATCACCCATCACGGTGTGATTGCGGAACTGGACTCCCTTGACGACAACGCCGTCTTTGACATCCAAACAGGCAATTATCCGTTTGGTCAGCATGAGGAAACCTCTAATGCTTCTTTCAGACTGATTTTGTTTTCGTACAGGGCTTTGCCGATAATAACGCCACCGACACCAACATCGTTCAGATTGATGACATCCTGAAGACCTCCCACTCCGCCCGAAGCCTGAACTTCAAGTTCCGGAAATGTTTTCTTCAATTTCCTGTACAAGGACACATTGCTTCCCGCCATTGTTCCGTCACAGGAAATGTCGGTACACAAAATATGTTTTAATCGAGTTCCTTTGAATTCATTCAGCAAATCTTCAAGACGTATATTGCTGTTTTCCTGCCATCCGGAAATGGCAACATTATAATTTTCGCTTTGCTCTGATGCGGGAGCGACATCCACCGCGATACATACGGCTTCGCTGCCAAATTCCTCCAGAGCGAATTTCACGAAGTCAGGGGATTTGACCGCCATCGACCCGATCACGATCCGCTTGATGCCGATTTCGAACAATGTCTTCATATCCTCGACCGTTCTGATTCCGCCGCCACTCTGGACATTCAGACCCGATTTTCCGACCAGTTGTTCGATCAGGATTGTCTGGCGGCTGCCCGGGTTTCTGGCGCCGTCGAGGTCTACAATATGAATCCATTGCGCGCCCGCATCGACGTAGCCTTTTGCGACTTCCAGCGGCGGCACATCATAGGTTCTGGTGGCGTCGAATTTTCCCTGAAAAAGCCGAACGCACTTTCCATCAATCAAATCAATAGCCGGATAAACAATCATTTAAAGCCTCGAAAAGTTTTCTAAAATTTTACTGCCGACCGCGCCGGAGCGTTCGGGGTGAAACTGGCATCCCATAAAATTATCCTGCGCAACGATGGCCGAAAATTTTTCCGACCCGTGACTACATGCCCCCACAGTATAATTGCCAAAAGGCGCATAGTAGCTGTGAACGAAGTAGAAAAACGATCCACTGTCTATGTCTGCCACCAATGGGTGATCCTTTTGTTCAAGCGCGACGACATTCCACCCCATATGCGGAATGGTTTTATCCGGTTCTTCGCGAAATTTGACAACGGGGGACTGAATAATGCCCAACATCTTCGCATTTCCCTCTTCTGATGTCTCAAAGAGCATTTGCATCCCGAGGCAAATCCCCATGACCGGACAGGTCAGGGATTTTATGCATTCGTCAAGTTCGAGAGCGTGCAGTTGTTTCATGGCTTCGGCAGCTGCGCCGACACACGGCAACATCACGCGGCTGGCCTTTGCAATTTTATCTGCGTCTGCGGTCCATTCCGCTTTAACGCCGATCCGTTCCAAAGCAAACAGGATCGAGGAGATATTGGCTCCGCCGCTTTCGACAATCGTAATCATAATGCTCCCTTTGTACTTGGCAAATTGTCGCCGTCTTTTCGTATCGCCATGCCCAATGCACGACCAAAAGCCTTGAAGCAGGCCTCTACCATATGGTGGGTATTTTCCCCTTTGACTTTGATGTGGCAATTCATCCCCAGATTTTCCGCCAGTGAACGAAAAATATGTTCTACCATATCAACCGGCAATTCGCCGACCGCTTGATCGGAAAAATCCGCCTCAAATGAAAGGTAATAACGCCCCGATAAATCAATGGCGACTTCGCACAAGGATTCATCCATCGGCACAACAAAACCGTAGCGACCTATACCCCGCTTATCGCCCAAAGCCTGTTTGAGCGCTGTTCCCAGAGCAATGGCGCAATCTTCGACCGTGTGGTGCGGATCAATCTCCAGATCCCCCTCGCAAGAGAGTTGTAGGGAAAATCCACCGTGGCGGGCGATTTGTTCGAGCATATGATCGTAAAAACCGATGCCCGTTGCAACCAATACAGGATTTTGTTTGTCGAGATTGATTTTAACCTCAATTGCGGTTTCTTTGGTTTTGCGCACGGTGCAGGAAGTGCGGTCGTCTTTGATTGGTAAAATTTCCCTACCTTCTACCGCGGCGAAAAGCCGTTCCATATCCTCATCCGAGCCGATGGAGATGCGGACACAGTTTTCAAGTCCGATCTGATAGGATTGGTCGCGGATGATTACCCCCGCTTCACGGCATTTTTCAACAAACTCAGCGGCATTTTTGACCTTAACCAGAACGTAGTTGGTTGTGGTTAGGAAAACTTTCTCGACATCCGCCAATTTTTCCAGTCGCGGCAGGCATAAATCGCGGCGGTTAATGGTACTTCCAAGTTTCTCTTCCAGTTTTTTACGATTTTTAGGTTCCAGAATAGTTTCGATTTCGCGGGCAACCGGTTGCGGGATCGGGTATGGCGCCTGAATCTTTATCAGCAGTTCGATAATTTCTGCATCCGCGATGGCTCCCCCCGCCCTGACGCCCGCGGCAGCGTAGGCTTTGGAGATTGTCCTTAGCACCACCAGATTGGGGTATTTTGAAATTATGCCGATACAGGTTTTTGTCTTGGCGTATTCAATATAGGTTTCGTCCACCACAACCAACGATTTTCCTTTAAAGAACTCGCACAATTCTACAATTACTTCGACAGGGATAACGTTTCCGGTCGGGTTGTTGGGCGAGCAAATGAAAATGATTTTGGTGGTCGGAGTTGCGCTGGTCTTTATTCCATCAACATCCAACGCAAAATCCGCGACCAATGGAACATTTATCATTCCTGCACCCTGAATGGTGGCAGCCTGTGCGTACATCGGGAAAGTTGGCGGACAGATGATCACCTGATCTTTTCTGGCGTCGCAAAAGGCCCTCACCAAAAGGTCAATGGCTTCGTCCGCTCCACGGGTCAGGATCAGGTTCCGACTTGAAACATCGTACAGACGGCACAGAGCCTCGACCGCGCCTTTCGGTTGTTTGGCCGGATAGCGGTTGTTACCCATTGACCCGATATAGGGTTCATAGGCGCATTCGTTGGCATCCAGATAGACGGTATCTTCGCTACCCTGATAGAGGGAGCGTGCTGATTTGTAGGGCGGCATGGCAAGAATAGCGGCACGAGCCAGATTTTTTACACTCATTTTCTTCTCAATCAATTCAGCATTTTTTCAATCGGGACAACCAAAATATCCGTTGCGCCACGCGATCTCAGATCCTCCATCGTTTCCCAGAAAATTCCTTCGTTACAGACGGCGTGGATGGCCACTTTGTCATTACGCCCCTGCAACGCCAGAACGGTTGGAGAGTCAGAGCCCGGAATAACCTTGCGGATGTCGTCAAGGGCGGCGGCAGGTGCGTGCAGCATGATATACTTACTGGCCCCCGCTTGTTGCACCCCCTTGATCCTGAGCAACAAGCGATCGAGTATTTCCACCAGTTTGCTTGAAATATTTTCGTTGCGGATCAAGGACGCTTCGCTTCTAAAAATCACCTCTACCTCTTTCAATCCGTTGACAGCCAAGGTACTGCCAGTCGAAACAAGATCGCAGATAGCATCGGCCATGCCCACGCGCGGCGCAATTTCGACCGCGCCGCGCATATCAACGATTTCGGCGTTGACATTGTTCTGTTTTAGAAATTCGGACAACAGGCCTTCATAAGACGTTGCAATTGTTTTTCCTTCGAGCGAACAAACACCCTCATATGCAAAGCTGTGCGGTACGGCAAGCGACAGACGACATTTGCCAAATCCCAGCGCCATAATTTCTTTGACGCTTTTGAGTTTTTGGTTGGGCGATGAGATCATCTCTTCCGAAAGGACATTCCGCCCCACAATCCCTATCTGGCAGACGCTGGACGCCACAAAGGCCGGAATATCGTCATCGCGTACGAAAAACAGGTCGAGCGGGAAATTTTGTGCCTGACAAAAAAGCTGATCCTTGCTCTTGGTGAATTTTATGCCGCACTGTTCGAGCAGATCGCGGCAATCGTCCGCCAGACGCCCCGATTTCTGGATTGCCAGTTTTAATCTTACATTTTCCCTCATGATTTATTTTCCATTCTTTCAATAACTGTTTTGTATCCGCTATTTCCATTAAAGAGAAAGCGCGCCACCCGTGTCACCGTGGCGAGGGAAACCCCTGTTTTTTCGGAAATCTCGCGATACGGCATTCCCCTAACCAAAAGCTTGGCCACTTGCCAGCGGTCGGCCATGGCCTCGATTTCCGCGGGGGTGCAAATATCCTCGAAAAAAGCCCTGCACTCCCTACGGTCTCGCACCGTCAAGATCGCTGCGAAGAGCTCCTCTTCTATATTTTTTCTATTTTTTTCCAGATGTTTTTTCATGTTTTTCCGCACTTCTGCCCGTTTACCTACACTTTACCAAATCTTGTTTTAATGTTCTATTATGCTAGAACAACAAAACAGAAGATAACAACCCCGTTTTTTGCCGTCAATATTTTTTTGACAGCCAACAGGGATATCTCCTAAAACTAGACAAACCATGAGCTTTATGTCATAAGGGCGGCGTTATTTTTGACCCAAAACATTGCGATCCGGAGGCCAAACCTCGTGACCCACCCCTATAAAAAAGTGCGCAAAGCCGTTCTTCCCGTTGCCGGATTGGGTACCCGTCTTCTGCCAGCAACGAAAGTTATGCCGAAGGAAATGCTGACGATTGTTGATCGCCCCCTAATCCAGATGGCTATTGAAGAAGCCCTTCAGGCAGGCATCGAGGAATTCATTTTTGTGGTCAGCGATGGCAAAGAAATTCTGCTTCGTCATTTTGAAGAGCCAAAAGCGATGATGGAGATGCTCGAATCCCGCGGCAAAACCAAAGAAATAGACAAGGTCAAGGCATCAACGCTTTCCCATGACAGTGTCAAGACAGCTTATCAGAAAAAAGCCCTGGGGCTTGGACACGCTGTATGGTGCGCCAAGGATCTGGTCGGCGACGAACCCTTTGCCGTTATTCTTCCCGATGATACCGTGCGCCACACTGAAAGCTGTCTGGCCCAGATGATGCACATTTACGATGCGCATGGAGGGAATATCATTGCCTCCTGCCGTGTTCTGCCGCAAGACACGACCCGATACGGTATGTTGGCTATAGAAAAAGACAATGATGCCGTGCGCATTAACGGTCTGGTTGAAAAACCGAAGCCGGAGGATGCCCCCTCCGACATGGGGATTTTCGGTCGTTACATTCTGCAACCCGAAATTTTCGCCCATCTTGAGCGTCATGAAAAAGGAGCGGGCGGAGAGATCCAGCTGACGGACGCCATGGCGCATCTGGTCAAAGAGCAACCATTTTATGCCTGTGAATTTAAGGGTGAACGTCTTGATTGCGGAAACGACATCGGCTTCGTCAAGGCACAGATCGCCTACGCCCTTGACAAGGACAATCTGGCCGCCGATCTGATCGAGTATATGACGGCCAAATTGAAAGAGTACAAGGCCTAAGCTGCGCCAGATTCTTTCCCGGCAGTCAGCTCGACAAACTGGTCATAAGCGCGGAGTGCGTCTGCTGCATACATCAGGTTTGGCCCGCCACCCATGTAAACCGTCATGGCCAGCATTTCGGAAAGTTCCTGACGGGTTGCCCCCAAATCCACGCATGCCTTGGCATGAAAACCGATACATCCGTCGCAGCGCATGGCCACACCGATGGCCAGAGCGATCAACTCTTTAGTCTTTTTATCCAGCGCCCCGTCTTGTAGCGCGCCTTTGGCCATAGCAGAAAACCCCGTCATCGCATCGGGGACTTCCTTGCGCAGCTCTCCGATATACTGGGTAATATCCTTGGTCATTTCCTGATAATTCTTTGTCATCTTGACTCCTCTAAGTCCTTCAAATAGGTTGGTCCGGCTCGGTTTGAGTATAGAATTTATAAGGATTACTTCAACCTTTTTCGATCTGCGACATGTTGCCATTTTTTCAAAAAATCTTCGGACAAAGGAGTCCTCGCAAAATGATTACGAATATCGACGTCGAAACACTTGACCAATGGCTGAAATCCGGCGAAGCCGTCCTGATAGATGTCCGCGAAAAGGACGAATTTGCCTCCGGCCACATCCAAGGTGCGGTTTCCCTGCCCTTGTCGATTTTTCCAGTGACCTACAATCATGACAATTACCCGAAAGGCAAGAAACTGGTCTTCCAGTGCAAAGCCGGCGGACGGTCGATGAACGCCTGCAATATCGTCAAGCAAATGACCGCTACGGAAGATGAAGTCTATAATCTTGCGGGCGGGATCGGCGCATGGATGGCGAGGGGCAAACCCGTCACCCGCTAAATTTCCTCGGTCTCGTAAACGACATCAATAATTTCGATTGCAATGACGCCACCAACCGCATTAATGGTGGCGTTGTCGCCTATACGCTTTTTAAACAAGGCTTTTGCCACTGGAGATATCCAGTTGATCTTCCCCACCGCAAAATCGGCCTCATCGACGCCCACCAGCTTGACGGTCGTTTCATTATCCTCGTCATCGACGTAAGTTACAGTGGCACCGAAAAAGACCTGCTCTATCCCCTGTTGACGTTTGGGGTCAACTATCTCTGCCGTCTCAAGGCGTTTGGTTAAATAGCGCAGACGGCGGTCAATCTCGCGCAGTTTCTTTTTATTGTAGATATAGTCTCCGTTTTCTGAGCGGTCGCCATTGCCTGCAGCCCACGACACGATTTCAACGATCTTCGGGCGCTCGAAGCGGATCAAATGCTCCAGTTCGTCGGACAAGGTTTTGTGTCCCAATGGGGTCATCAGGTTCTTGATATCAGCCGGAAGCGGATCGACCTCTTCAAAGTCGTCTTCCGCACCGTTTCCGCCGTCATCTTCTTTGGTAAAAGCTTTGCTCATCGCTCGCGTTCTTATGCTGGAAGCCCGTCAGGGCGTTTCGACCACAGAATAGCAGAAAAGTTGATAATGTATATCGCAAAGCAAGCCGCCCACATGTAGGCTGAAATTTCCATTGATAGCGCCAGATCATCGGCCATTAAAACAGGCCCAATTACCCGCAGCAAGCCCGCGCCAATCATAATAAAAAACGCCGTGAGCATCAGCGGATTTGCAATCAACTCCCTGCCCGTGTGGGCCAACGCCACGCGCGTCATCATGGAAATGGTCATCGTGCCAATAGCACCTGCGGTCAGTGCGTGGATTGCCGCCGATACCGGAAACCCCCAGAATGCGCTGGCCGAAAGCGATGCCAGACCTACAACCAACCATGAATACCCCACGTGCAACATCCACAACATCGGGTCTTTCAATGACGGAAGCAGGTAATAGTTTTTCATTCTGATCGCATGAAGAACAGATGAAATCAGTGCGATGGTTCCGGTAATTATATGTTCCGGCCCTACTACAGCCATTGATATAATCAACACGCCGAGCGACGCTACAGCCGCAAGATCAAGGCTATATTGATCCTTTTGATATACCATCATTCCCTTGCGGCGCAATGCGGCCACGGTAAAGGCGGGAATAACGCGCCCACCGATCAGGGAGATCATAATCATGATAATCATCAATGCCGGATAAAGCGGCCATTTTTCTGCGAAAGAATAAAATAGAACATTGCAGGTAAAGAAGGCCGCCAACAAAAACAGGAATACAAAATTCCTTTTGTTCCGGCTTTTGACTAAAGGAATGGATAAACTAACCGCCAGTACGGGAAGAAAACTGCAATCCAGTATTGCCACGAACCATAACGGCAGATCATCTGCACAATTTATCGCCACACGCCCCCCCAACCACAACAGACTCAGAACAAGCAAATGGGCTTGACGCGTCGGAGCTCCACCCGTCCAGTTGGCGACTGCGGTCAGTAAAAAACCTGCGATGATGGCCACGGTAAAGCCGAATATCATTTCGTGGGCATGCCAGAGAACAGGATCACCGAATAATGTCTGCGATATGCCACTTCCGCCGTAAACCCCTCCCCATACTGTCATTACATAGACGGCATATATGGCCCCCATCAGGAAAAACGGCCTAAATCCACGGCCCAGAAACGGCATTTCTAGAAATTTTTTCATTATTTTC
>Ga0116142_10001323_pt1 | contig 30015 bp, 29 predicted proteins | sample AD_UKC033_MetaG_FD_89785 | JGI IMG/M metagenome (GOLD analysis project Ga0116142, IMG submission 89785) | Active sludge microbial communities of municipal wastewater-treating anaerobic digesters from USA - AD_UKC033_MetaG | ecosystem: Engineered > Bioreactor > Anaerobic > Digestate | place: USA... | reverse complement strand
GTCTTTCCGGCCCAGATTCAGGATTGCAATCGTGCGGTTTCATTCCTTATTGATCATGCCGATCAATATGGTTTTGATAAAAACCGGATCGCAGTAATAGGCTTTTCGGCTGGCGGGCACCTGGCTTCGCTTATGGGTCTGTCAAAGAACAATAACATTGAGTCTTTCTTCATGACCGGAACAAACAAGTCGTTCGCATTCAAAGCGGTGGTGGATTTTTACGGTCCCGCTGAGTTGATATTGTTTCCCGGAAACGATGATCCAAAATCACCGGAAAGTCTTCTGATCGGGGCAGCTCCATTGGCTCGTCCTGATTTAGCGAAAGCGGCAAGTCCTGTAACCTATGTTGATAAAGACGATCCTCCCTTCCTGATCATTCATGGAGAGAAAGACGATCTCGTATCTCCAAAACAATCGAAGTTATTGAGTGCGTGGCTGTCGGCAGTAGGCGTTCAAAACGAACTTATCCTGGTAAAAGATGCGCCTCATTTCGGAGAGATGTTCTATACGGATGACATCAGAAGCAGGGTAATCGGGTTTCTTAAAGAGAAATTGAAATAGAAACAGGTGTTCCTTAATGAGGACAATACCTTAACACCGATTGCAGTATGTGTTTTGGAAGTAATAAAAATATTGGACCTTTGTTTAAGAGGGGCACAGCAAGTTTCTGGTGTTCGGTAAGGAGTAACCGGATGATGTAATCGAAAGTTGGGATGAGTGATAAAAAGTCAGATATTTTTGAACGACTGCGGAACGGTGAAACCATTCCTGCCGGTGATCCGCAGGCATACAAAATGCGGGATGCTTCGTATGCCACAAAGAAATTGCTGCTGCAGATGAACAATTCGTCTGATCCTGCGGAAATTAGAAAAATACTTGGGCAAATTACCCATTCGGCTATTGATGAAAGTACTGCCGTGTTTACCCCCTTGTATATCAACTATGGCAGACACACCAAAATCGGGAAGAACGTCTTTATTAACTTTGATTGTGTCTTCCTCGATTTGGGTGGTATCACGATTGAAGATGATGTATTGATTGCGCCCAAAGTGAGTTTGCTCTCAGAAGGGCACCCGGTATCGCCTGAGGGCAGGCATTCATTAATGGTTGGGCATATTCACATTAAAAGGAATGCATGGATTGGTGCCAATGCTACCATCCTGCCGGGGGTAACTGTTGGTGAGAACGCAATTGTTGCCGCTGGTGCTGTTGTTTCCAAAGATGTTCCCGATAATGCTATTGTTGGTGGTATTCCGGCAAGGGTCATTAAAACAATAGATGAAATCTAAAGGAGAGAAAATCTCCCATAGTGTTTGTGATGCAATCACAGAATTGGTTCCGGTTGTTTTATTAATTAAGAGAAGCCCGGTATTCTTTTGGTGAGTGGCCTACATGCTGCTTAAACATTCTGGTAAAGTGAGAGGGGTATTTAAAGCCCAGCGCGTATGCCACCTCACCCACTGATTTGGTCACATCCAGCACCTTCTCCTTGGCCACTTCAATCACCCGAAGTTGAATGTACTCCTGCGCTGTTTTACCGGTTTCTCGTTTAACCAGATCACCAAAGTAGTTGGGTGAAAAGTTCAACTGCTCCGCACAGTAACCAACGGTAGGCAGTCCTGAAGTTTGCGGCAGATCAGAATCAAAGTAGTTGGTCAGTAATTTTTCGAATCTTGACAGCACGTCTTTGTGCGCGAGCTCGCGGGTAACAAACTGGCGATCGTAAAACCGAACACAGTAGTTTAAGAACAACTCAATGTTACTCGCTATCAACGTGCGGCTGTGTTTATCAATATCTCTTGATAATTCATATTTAATTTTTTCAAAGCATTGAAGTACGATATTTCGCTCGGCATCTGAGATATGCAAGGCTTCATTCGCTTCGTAAGAAAAGAAACCGTATTCACCAATGTGCTTTCCAAGATGCGTGCCGTGAATCAGGTCAGGATGAAAAACCAACGTCCATCCGGTTGGCTGAACCATCGTTTGGCGGCCATCAAATCCGAACACCTGTCCCGGAGCAATGCAAAGCAATGTTCCCTCTTCGTAGTCATAGTGATTCCTTCCATATTTAAATTCTCCGCACTTAACATCCTTCAAAAAGATAATGTATAAGTCAGCAGCATAGCGCCCTTCTTTAACAGGGGTTGATTGCGAGTTGTCAATTACACTTGCAAGCGGGTGTAATGTTTTTTGGCCCCGGTCCCGGTTGAACTGTGCCACACTTTCTATCTTGATGATTTCTCCCATGGCTGTTGATTTTTTCTCATGTAAATGTAGTTGGCCTCCAGCAATTTTTTCAATGCCGGCACCTGAATCGGGAATTTTGGTAAGTAAAACCGTAATCTGTATAAAGATGCTAGTGGAAATCCGGAGAACTTTGTACTCCCGGTAAGGCAGATTGATTAGCTTGAAGGGTATTACAACCTGTATTGTTCAGGCAATGTTGGCAAATTAGCCGCGGCAAAAACTAATGTACTATGAGACGCACAATTTTAATGATCCTGTTCACTTCGTCATTAGCCAGTGCAATGGCGCAAGTAAACAATAGTAAACAAACTAATACTACAGATATGAACCGAACGGAACGAGCAGCAAAGAAATTCAAAGAGCTCTTTGCCACGGATATCACAGAAAGCAAGACCGATCCTGAACTCATGACCATCCTACAACGCATGATTTTTGGTGAAGTGTTTTTCATCGGCAATCTCGATGACAAGACGCGAGAACTTATCACGATTACAGTTCTCACCACTAATCAGACACTGCCTCAATTGCAGGCACACACCCATGCCGCATTGAATATTGGTGTTACTCCCATTGAAATCAGGGAAGTGATTTATCAGTGCGCTCCATTCATCGGTTATCCAAAAGTTCTGAATGCCGTAGAAACCATGAACAAAGTTTTTGAGAGCAGAGGGATTAAACTTCCGCTTCAGAAGCAGGGTACCGTCAAGGAAGAAGATCGATTTGAAAAAGGTAAGGAGAAGCAAGCCCCGCTTTACGGAGATAAGATGAAAGAGTACATGGCCGGTCTGCCCGATGCGTTGGGCATACAAATACCTACACTACTTACCGAATCTTGCTTTGGTGATTTCTACACGCGAGGCGGTCTTGATACGAAGACAAGAGAACTCATGATTTTTTGTTCACTGGCTGCTTTGGGCGGAACGGAAAGGCAGATGGCTTCGCATGCTGTGGGCAATTTGAAAATAGGTAATACAAAAGAAACCTTGATATCAGCTATGGTTCAAGCCTATCCGTATATGGGTTTCCCGCGACTATCAAATGCAATTGCTGTTATAAAAGAAGCGAAAGTTGAATAGTAAAAGATGAGATCATGAAAAAGAGAAAACTTGGACATAATGGTTTAGAAGTATCAGCGCTTGGCCTGGGATGCATGGGCATGTCATTCGGTTACGCACCCTTTCCGGAAAAGAAAGATATGATCCGGCTGATTCATCGGGCTGTTGATCTGGGTGTCACGTTTTTTGACACGGCCGAAGTGTATGGTCCTTATTCGAATGAAGAATTAGTCGGTGAAGCGCTGGCGCCCATTCGTGATAAAGTGGTGATCGCGACAAAGTTTGGTTTTGCTCCGGCCAATGAAAGCGAAACAAACGGCCCGCGATGGAGTGCACTCAACAGCAGACCGGAACACATACGACAGGTGGTGGAAGGCTCTTTAAAAAGATTGAGAACAGATTACATTGATCTTTACTATCAGCACCGTGTCGATTTGAACGTACCGATTGAAGAGGTAGCGGGTGCGGTGAAGGAACTGATTCAGGAAGGAAAAGTAAAATACTTCGGGCTCTCGGAAGCATCAGCAAATACGATACGAAAAGCGCATGCCGTGCAGCCCGTTACTGCACTACAAAGCGAATACTCACTTTGGTACCGTGAACCGGAGAAAGAAATTATACCAACGCTGGAGGAACTCGGAATCGGCTTTGTACCCTTCAGTCCGCTGGGCAAAGGATTTCTCACCGGAAAAATTACAGAAGACCGGAAATTTGATACTGTTGATATACGAAACACCACGCCAAGATTTGCTCCTGAGGCGCGGAAAGCAAACCGTGTTATTGTTGAACTGCTGGAGGATATCGGAAGAAAGAAGGATGCAAGCCCTGCACAAATCGCATTGGCCTGGCTACTTGCACAAAAACCCTGGATCGCCCCGATTCCGGGTACGACAAAATTGGAAAGACTGGAAGAGAATGTGGGAGCCGCATCGATTGAACTTTCCGCAGAAGAGCTAACGAAGATTGAAGATGCGGTATCACAAATCACGATACAGGGTGCGCGTTACCCGGAAGCTGCTGAGAAAATGACTAACCGGTAAACCAGGATGGTTGATCAACTAGTGAAAGGAGTTGATATATGGATACTTCATTTAACCAGACCAAGTCCATCAACTTACTTTAACCATCTCTTGTTTATGGCACTGCAACAAGAAGTGCAACGTTCAGTGAAAAATACTATGTACTCCCTCTACAATATTCACCTGCGTTTTGATTTGATATATTCCAAAGGTGTTTGGCCTGAGTGCGATTTAAAAAATCTGCTCAAGGACTGTTGAGAGCCAAAGCCCAGGTTGAACGCAGCTGCACTAACGGAATTATTGGACATTAATTCGCTCTTGGTCTTATCGATGATGAAATTATGAATGAAGTGATTAGGGGAATTTCCTGTTTCTTTTTTCACCAAATCTCCAAAATAATTAGTGGAAAGAAATAATTGCTCAGCGCAATATTTTACTGTGGGTATGCCTTCTTTCAACTGCTTTTCGTCACGATAATAATTCTTTAGAACCTGCTCAAATCGTACTAAAATATCATGATTCTCCACTTTCCTATCGGCAAATTGTCTGTTATAAAACCGGAGGCAGTATTCCAGAACAACTTCGATTAAACTAGCGATAATCGTGTTTTGATTTAGCTTGTCGGCATTTTCCAGCTCTTCTTTTATAAGTTCTAAGCATTTAATAAAAATCTTTCTCTCATCAGGCGTCATTTGCAATGCCTCGTTGATGTGGTAAGAAAAATACGTGAACCGGTCCATTTTTCTTTCCACAGAAGTGCCGCGCAATAAATCCGGATGAAAAAGCAAAGCCCAACCTTTTATATCAAACTTTTCTCCATTGTCCTCCACACCACCGATTTGCCCGGGAGATACGGCTATTAAAGTTCCTTCGTCATAATTATAATTCCCCATTCCGTAGGTAAGTTCTTCTAAACGGTCGTCACGCAGAAAAAGGGCGTAAACATTAAATTTTGTGCGACTGTGGCGAATAGGTGTCACAGCCGAAAATGGTATCACACTTACCAGAGGATGCAGGTTTTTGTGCCCTACATAGCGCTCGTAATCAACTACATTGTCTACCTGTAAAATTTTAGTCATCGAAAACTTCAAAATCATGATAAAGTTAACACAAGCTCTCCAAAAAACAGAACTCAGTAAAACAGCTACTAAATACAGTAATCCATATACAGCCAGCCCCACTTTTCAGGCGGACCTTTGCTCTGCATTAAAACAAAAATGAAATCAAATGGAAATCGTTGAAACAAAAGTAGCAGTATTGGATGGTATTGAATTGAACGATGCATCCGTCAGTAAACCATTTTGGAGTGCTGTTTTCTCTATGGCAATGGGTGTTGCCGGTTTAATCGTGGCAGAGTTTTTACCCATTAGCCTGCTCACCCCTATGGCAAATGATCTGGCCATTTCAGAAGGAACGGCCGGACAAATGGTAACCGCTACCGCGGTCATTGCCTTGTTGTCGAGTTTACTAACCGCAGTAGTGACCAAGAAGATCGACAGAAGAACCGTGATCTTGGCGTTCTCTGTCATGCTTATCGCATCAAATTTGCTGGCGGCATTTGCCAATAATTTCTTTGTCCTCTTAACAGGTCGGCTTTTGCTCGGGGTTGCACTGGGTGGTTTCTGGGCAATAGCCGCTGCGGTAGCCATGCGGCTTGTACCCGGTGACCAGGTTGGAAAAGCGTTCTCTATCATATTCGGATCTGTTTCTATAGCCACGGCAATTGCAGCGCCATTGGGAACGTACCTGGGCGAACTGATGGGCTGGCGCGGTACCTTCATGCTGGCGGCTGTTCTTGGTGTTCTTGCTTTTATATGGCAGTTCTTCGCAATGCCTTCTCTTTCTCCGCAAGGCAATACAAGGCTCAGCACCTTGCTGGTAGTAATGAAGCGCCCGCAGATTGGAGCCGGAATGCTTGCGGTGTTGCTGGTATTTGGAGCGCACATGATGGCGTTCACCTACCTGCGCCCATTTTTAGAAACCATCACACATATGTCAGTGCCGGGTATTTCAGCCGTGTTGCTTGCCTTTGGTATCGCCAGTTTTATGGGCACCACCATCAGCGGACCATTGCTCAAAAAATCGTTGAGAGTTTTCCAGGTTGGCGCTCCCGTTGTATTGGTGATGTTAGCCATCGGCCTGGCGTTGTTGGGATCCATTGGGTGGATCGCTTCTTTACTCGTTGCCCTGTGGGGATTTACCTTCGGAAGTGTGCCTGTGGCTTGGTCCACCTGGCTGAGTAAGGCAGTAACCGATGAATCCGAAAGTGCAGGCGGATTGCTTGTAGCAAATATTCAATTAGGAATGGCGATTGGAGCTGCGGCCGGTGGTCTTGTCTTCGACTTCAGCGGTGCTCAATCCATTTTTCTGGCAGGTGCTGTTGTTTTCCTTGCGGCCGTAGTCATCATTTCCAGGGGCATAATACAGAAAAAACACATTCCTGGCAGATAAAACCGATTGTATTCCCGGCCTGCCAGTAATAGTGGTAAATCTTTCAGTAATCCATATAACAACTCACAATCCTAACAGCGTGAAATTTGAACCATCAAAAAAAGCAAAACAAAAACTTAACGCTATGAACATTTCATTTAAAGATAAAGTAGCATTAGTTACGGGCGGTGCATCAGGTATTGGATTCGCAGCCGCAAAAGCATTTGCCGAGGCCGGTGCTTCCGTTGCTCTTGCAGACATCAACGAAAGTGCTGCATTGAAAGCTTCCAAAGAGTTGGAATCACTTGGATATAAAGTACTAGCCATTAAATGTGATGTAACCAATGAAATGGAAGTAAAAGCAATGGTGGAAAAAACCGTTGCTGTTTACGGACGACTCGATGTAGCCTACAACAATGCAGGCATGCACGTGCCGGTTGCAGAAACAGCCGATGCGCTGTCGGAGGATTTTGACAAAGCCATCGCCATTAACTTGAAAGGAATCTGGAGCTGCATGAAATATGAATTGCAGCAAATGCGAAAACAAGGAAGCGGAGCGATTGTTAATTGTTCTTCGCAAAGCGGACTGGTTGGTACGGCAAACCTGGGCGCCTATACCGCAGCAAAACATGGCGTAGTTGGATTAACGAAAGCAAGCGCGTTGGAATATGTAAGCAGAGGTATTCGCATCAATTGTATTTGTCCGGGTACCACAGAGACCCCCATGGTTGCCAATGCGGTTGCCGACAGGCCCGAGCACATGGACGCCATCATTAGCGCGATACCACAGGGACGAATGGGCAAGGCCGAAGAAATTGCCAGCGCTGTGCTTTGGTTATGCAGTGAAGGTGCAGGCTTCATGATCGGTCAGGCTGTAACACCTGATGGTGGCTACACGATAAAGTAATGCAATGAATATTCCACTATCCAATTAAACATTTAAAACTATGGCAGAAAATAATGATTGGAAACGCAGAACCTTTTTAAAAGCTTCTGCCTCTGCGCTGGCTTTACAATTTGTAAATCCGTTCTCCGGAATTTCACAAAATTCTTCAACCTCAAACAGTTCAAAAATGATTTCTGATACAACACCATTCACCTTGCCGACCCGTAAGCTGGGCACACTCGAAGTGTCAGCCATGGGCTTTGGCTGCATGAGTATGCAACATGGATACGCTCCACGTTTCAGCAATGAAGAAACGGCAAAAGTAATTCGTGCCGCTTACGATAAAGGCGTAACATTTTTTGATACAGCCATCAACTATGGACCATTCATCAATGAAGAGTCGGTTGGGTTAGCACTTTCTCCGGTCAGAGATAAGGTAGTTATTGCGACCAAGTTTGGATATGGCTATGATGAAAACGGAAAAAATATCGGGTTGAACAGTCAGCCTGGTTATATCCGGAAAATGACGGAGGGTTCTCTCAAAAGGCTTAAGACCGATCATATTGATTTATACTACCAGCATCGTGTTGATCCCACCGTTCCGATTGAAGATGTGGTTGGAGTCATTAAAGATTTAATTAAAGAAGGAAAAGTCCTTCACTACGGTTTGTCGGAAGTAGGCGGAGCTACCATTCGCAGAGCACATGCCGTGCATCCGGTAACCGCTGTTCAAAACGAATATTCATTCTGGACCCGCGACCCGGAGCATGAAGTGTTACCGGTTTGCCAGGAATTGGGAATTGGATTTGTACCCTGGAGTCCGCTTGGCTCGGGATATCTTACCGGGACCATCACACCCAATACACCATTTGACGATAAACTTGACTTGCGTGCACACAGGGCACGGTTCACTGCTGAAGCGCAGAAACACAATTGGAAACTCATCGGATTACTTCAGCAAATTGGACAACGCGTATATGCTACTCCCGGCCAGGTAGCCCTCGCCTGGTTGTTGGCGAAACACCCATCGGTTGTTCCGATTCCGGGAACTTCGAATCCAAAACACATTGATGAAAACCTCAATGCACTGAAAGTAACACTTTCGGCAGCAGACCTGGCAGCATTGGAGAAAGGTTTTGCGGAAATTAAAGTAGAAGGCCCAAGAACTACGGAAGCGCTCTTTGCCAATCATGACATCGGAGCCAATCTGGGTGAGAGTTCTAAAGGAACACACGGGAAATCGCCCTTGCCAAAAAAATGAGATTAAGGTTATGTAAGAAATGAAGTATGAAAACAATAGAGAGTAAACAATTCACTGCAAGCGAATTGAAAAAGATAGACGATGCGGATGATTTGAAAATATCTCCTTTTCGTGAAGATGGAAAAACCTACGGAACACCTACATGGATTTGGGAGGTAGTTGTCAATGGCGAGTTATACGTGAGAGCTTATAACGGTGTGTACTCACAATGGTACAATGCTGCATTGCAGCAAAAGGGCGGGCGCATTATTGCCGCAGGCATGACGAAAGAAGTAGAATTCGAACCAGTTCAGGGCGAGGTGAACAATGCCATTGATGAAGCTTACAGGAAGAAGTACAGCAGCAGTCCTTACCTCGCACCCATGATCAGTAATCGCGCTCGTGCTGCTACGGTGAAAGTGGTTCCGAAGTGAAATTTTTTTAACGTAAAAAAACTATCATGATCTTAGAAGAAAAATATACACTGCCAAATGGCGTGAAGATTCCGAAACTTGGTCTGGGCACCTGGTTTATCAATGATGATGAAGTAGTACAGGCTGTGAAGGATGCAGCCCGCATCGGTTATCGTCATATTGATACAGCACAGGCTTACGGAAATGAAAGCGGAGTTGGGAAAGGTGTAAAAGCATCCGGCATCGGCCGTGAAGAAATGTTTGTGACCACCAAACTTGCCGCGGAAGTAAAGTCATACAAAGAAGCCGTTGCTTCCATTGATGCTTCGCTTAAAAAGTTAGGACTGGATTACATTGATTTGATGCTCATTCACAGCCCGAAACCCTGGACTAAATTTTTAGAGAGTGAACCTTACTTTGAAGGCAACCGCGAAGCCTGGCGTGCGCTCGAAGAAGCTTACAAGGCCGGTAAACTCCGGGCTATTGGTGTTTCCAATTTTGAAATTCCGGACTTGAACAATATTCTTAAAAATTGTTCGGTAAAGCCCATGGTTAACCAGCTTTTGGCCCACATCAGCAACACGCCAAAAGAACTGATTCAGTTTAATCAAACAAATAAAATTCTGGTAGAAGCTTATTCTCCGTTTGGTCATGGCGAGTTGTTTAAGAACAAGGAAGTGCAGGCTATGGCTGAGAAATACAGCGTATCTGTTTCACAATTGGCAATTCGATACTGCCTGCAACTTGGATTACTTCCATTACCCAAGACGGCAAACCCGCAACACATGAAAACCAATGCTGCGGTGGACTTTACAATCCAGGATGCCGACATGGGGTTATTGGAAAATGTACAGTCAATAGAAAGTTATGGAGAGCACAGCAGGTTTCCGGTGTTCGGGAAGGTATAACCCAAACTGCACTTGGATAATCTATCGTCAGAATACTGAACATTGCACTATAGGATTATAAAGCACAAGCCAATGAAAAAGATCAGAATCAACACACTGCTTTGTATTAGCATCTTTATTTTATCATGCAATTCAAAAACAAAAAATATGGAAGACATGACAACAAATAATCCTGAGAACAACCTTTTTGCCAAAGGACAAAAAGGCTCGGCAGATTATTTTACGGGAACCGTTTGGGTGGCACCCTTACTCGCCAAAGACAGCATCAACAATTTTTCCATAGGGAATGTCGAGTTTGAACCCGGTGCGAGAGCTAACTGGCACACCCACCCACGAGGTCAGGTATTGATCGTTACGGACGGTCAGGGTTTTTATCAGGAAAAGGGTAAACCTGCACAACCAATCAAAAAAGGAGATGTGATCAACATTCCGCCACATGTGGAACACTGGCACGGTGCCGCTGCCAACAACAGATTGGTACATATTGCCATTACCAATTTTGAGAACAATGAATTTGTTACCTGGCTGACAGCTGTAACAGATGAAGAATACAAAATTGTAAATCAAACAAAATGAAAAAATATCCTCCATTGCAGAATAGAAATGTCGAGGAGGGATTCTATTTTAAAACAAACAATACATGATACTTACAATTGTTGCCTGGTTCTTGATGGTTTTTGCCGTATGGTACATACCGTACCGATTAAGAACACTCCAAGTATTTCGCAAAGGGTGGCTGTGGAACATTGCTGTTGCGTTGGCATTCATCAGTTATATGCTATTGGTTTACAATGGCATCTATACCCGCAACAATTTCATTGTTGGTGTAATGTATAATGTCCTTGGGTTACTCTTTGTCTTTTTGACTTACTTATTCTTTTTCCTTGTTCTTACTCATCCTTTGGTGTTGTTTGGGTCGCTTCACAAAAAAAGTATTGGATACGTTGGTATTATTTTATCAGTGCTTCTGGTGGGTTGGGGATTTATCAATGCACAAGGCTTTACCGTTACCCATTATAGCCTGCAAATAGATGGGCTGGAAAAGACTGTGAAAATAATTCACCTGCCGGACATTCATTTAGGCACGCAACGAGGTGGACGATACCTTAATAAAATAATTAAGACCATTGAACAGGAGCAACCTGATATTGTACTCTACAATGGCGATTTGGTAGATAGTGATATCGCACTTAAGCCTGAACTCTTTTCCTTATTTAAGAAGGTAAACGCAGAGCAATACTACACCACGGGCAATCATGAATACTACATGAATACCGATAGGGCACTGCAATTGATTGATGGAGCCGGAATTAAAATATTACGGAGTGAAATGATAGAAACCCATGGCATTCAATTAATAGGGTTAGAGTACATGAATGCAGATCGGGAAACCTATGATGCCCATGTTGTGAATGAACTTACCATGGAAGAGGAGTTACCAAAAATTCAAAGAGACAAAAGCAAACCAACTGTAGTTGTACATCATAGCCCTGTGGGTATGCAATACATGGTGGAGGGAGGAGTCGGGCTGATGTTAGCCGGACATACCCATGCAGGTCAATTTTTTCCAGGAACAGCCATCATTCGGTTTAGATTTCCAATGAACAAGGGATTGTATGAGATGGGTAAAACCAAATTACTGGTTTCGCAAGGTGCTGGAACATTTGGTCCAATGATGCGACTGGGGTCGTCTAACGAGATTCAGGTGGTCAATCTTACGCCTTGAATCGGGACAGATATGAATGAACAAACAAAAGAAAGGAATAGATACTAAACGAATTACTTAAAGCAATTAAAGTTATGAATAGAAGCAGTTTCATAAAATCAACGGCTGGGATAGCCGGGGTTTTAGCATTGGGAAAAATTTCTAAAGCATCCGCCATGGTGGGTGATAAACACGCGTTACTTTCTGCTGACAGCAAGGTACCTCTTATAAAATTGAACAATGGCTTGTTGATGCCTCAACTTGGTTTTGGTACCTGGACATTAACCGACAAGCCTGCCCAATATGTACGGGAAGCGATTGAGGTTGGGTTCAGGCTGGTGGATACTGCGCAAGGCTATCAAAACGAAGCCGGAGTAGGACAGGGAATTAAAGACAGTGGCATTGCCCGAAAGGAAATTTTCCTCACTACTAAAATCGGCCCGGATGTGATGCGAAACAGAACGGTAAAACAATCCATCGATACCAGTCTCGAAAAACTGGGCAGTGAATACATTGATCTCATGCTCATCCACTGGCCGGTAAAAGAGCACATTCAGGAGACCTGGAGCATTATGGAAGATTATGTAAACAAAGGATTAATAAAATCCATTGGGTTGAGCAATTTCAACCCCCACCATATTGATGATCTTTTGAAATATGCCAGGATAAAACCGGTGATCAACCAAATTGAAATTCATCCCACTTTTTCAAATATGGAAAATGCGGGCAGAACGTTATACAAAGATATTCCGGTACAATGCTGGTCGCCATTAGCAGCTGGCAAAGACCTGGGTAATCCTGTGTTAGCAACTCTTGCTAAGAGGTACAATCGAAGTGTAGCTCAGATTATTTTGAGGTGGGACATCCAGCGGGGATTATTAACAGTAACCCGCTCTACAAAAGTTGCCCACATGAAAGAAGACTTTAACATTTTTGATTTTGAACTTTCTCCTGTGGATATGTCCATTATCAATGGCATTAACATCAACGAAAGGACCTACGAAAAAAATGATCCGGATAATTTTCCCTGGTAGTTCATGAATGATCTTATAAACAGTATTGTCGGCAATTATTTGGAAAATGAACATGTATATCATAAATAAATGAACCGGAGAAATATAACATCCTCGAGAAGAGGCTTTTTGCAACAAACAGCACTAGCCGGAGCGAGTTTAATGCTTACCAATCCGTTGAGTCTTTTTTCTAAAACCACTAACTCTCTAACGATGAACAAGACAAGCGGAAGCTCAGGCAAACGAAAATTGGGCACTCTGGAAGTTTCCCCTATAGGCCTTGGGTGTTTGCCTATGATTGGCTATTACGGCAATGGTGTACGTGAGAAGAAAGCAATGGTTGCACTCATTCGTGCAGCGTATGAACAAGGCGTAACTTTCTTCGATACAGCTGAAGTGTATGGCCCATACATATCGGAAGAGTACCTTGCTGATGCGGTCGCTCCATTCAGAGATAAGATTGTCATTGCTACAAAATTTGGTTTTGGTGTAGAAGAAAGACAACCCACTGCATTGAACAGTGAACCAAAACACATCCGCAGAGCGGTTGAAGGTTCTTTAAAACGACTAAAAACGGACCGAATTGACTTACTGTATCAACACCGTGTGGATCCCAAAATTCCGATGGAAGATGTAGCTGGCACTGTAAAAGATTTGATTCAGGAAGGAAAGGTGCTGCACTTTGGTTTGTCAGAAGCCAGTGCAAAATCAATTCGCAAGGCGCATGCCGTTCAAGCAGTAAGCGCAGTGCAGAGTGAGTATGCGATTTGGTGGAGAGAACCTGAAACGAAAATTTTTTCTACCCTCGAAGAACTCGGTATTGGCTTCGTACCTTACTGTCCGGTAGGGCGTGGTTTTTTAACCGGTTGTATTAATGCTCAGCATCGATTTTTAAAGCCTGAAAGAAGAGCAACACTACCCCGTTTTGAACCCGAAGCGCTAAAACAAAATGAACCTTTGGTCGATTTACTGAGACGCTGGGCAAAGGGAAAAGATGCCAGTCCTGCGCAAATTGTTTTAGCCTGGACATTGGCGCAAAAACTCTGGATTGTTCCCATTCCCGGCAGTACACAGTATCATCATTTAACCGAAAACAACGGGGCGGTTAGTGTAAGTTTCTCGCCAGCCGAACTAAATGAATTTAATTCAGAAGTTTCAAGAATAAATTTGGTGGGCCACCGGGCGGATGCATTTACAGAAAGTCAGATTGATAAGTAGGTAACTTAAACGCTATGAAAAACAAGAAAGAAGACAATCATTCTTCCAGAAGAAAATTTCTGGAGCAAAGCGCATTTACAGGTGCCGGTCTAATACTGGCCGGACCATTGCCAATGTTTTCACAAACAACAGAACAAACTTCAACAATTATGAGCAATGTAAAGTCTAAAGGCTATGCCGGCAAGAACGAGCACAGCAAACTGGAACCGTGGAATTTTGAAAGACGCCCGGTTGGTGATAATGACATCCTGATTGAAATTAAATTCTCGGGGGTTTGTCATTCCGATATTCACACGATCAGAGGGCATTGGGGAAAACAAATATATCCTCAGGTAGTCGGTCATGAGATTGCCGGGATTGTTACGGCAGTGGGTAAGAATGTTACCAAGTTCAGAGTGGGTGACAAAGCCGGTGTGGGCTGCATGGTGGACAGCTGTATGCACTGCGACAGTTGCAAAAACGGTGAAGAACATCATTGCGAAACACCGGGAGGCCGGGTATTAACTTACGGTGCACCCGACAAAACTTCACCAACCGGGATTACACAAGGTGGCTATTCCAACAATCTGGTCGTGACTGAACATTTTGCAATTAAAATCCCGGAAAACATAGACCTCAAATATGCAGCACCATTATTGTGTGCAGGCATCACCACCTATTCACCTCTGATGAAAGCTAATTTGAAAAGAGGAGATAAAGTAGGTATAGCCGGAATTGGAGGTTTGGGACACATCGCTATAAAATTGGCAATTGCCAAAGGTGCAGAAGTTTACGCATTTACTACATCTCCATCAAAAGTGAATGATATCAAAGCTTTTGGCGCAAAGGAAGTAATTGTAGTGAACAAAACTGAAGATCTGCAGCCCTGGTACGGAAGACTGGATTATATGATTTCCACTATACCCTATGCGTATGATTTAGCTAATTATATTTCTTGTGTAAGACCGTATGGATATTTCACTCAGGTAGGTCAACCCATTAATGGAGCTTTGGAACTGAATAATTCATTGATGATGAACAATCGGGTTAACTTCAATAGTTCTACCATTGGCGGCATCCCTGAAACACAGGAAGTGATGGACTATTGTGCTTTAAACAAAATTTATCCACAGATAGAAATCATTTCGGCCAACCAACTTAATGAAGCCTGGGATAAGGTTGTGAACAAAGAAGCAAGGTACAGGTATGTGATTGATGGTGCGACACTTTCATAATGTCAAACACAGAACAAATAACTGACGCGTTTACAATCTTAAACAGGAAATATTCGAAAAAATGAAAAACGTAACATTAAACAACGGAGTAGAAATGCCAATTCTTGGATTTGGCGTATATCAGATGAACGACCTCAAAGAGTGTGAGCGAAGTGTGCTCGATGCCCTTGAAATAGGTTACAGGTCTATTGATACAGCAGCCGCTTACCACAACGAAGAAGCAGTGGGAAAGGCCATTAAGAATAGTGGTGTGCCCAGGGAAGAATTGTTTATCACCACAAAACTCTGGATACAGGATGCAGGCTATGAAAAAGCAAAGAAAGCGTTTGAAACATCCTTGAAGAAATTAGGACTCGACTATCTGGATCTGTATCTGATTCATCAACCCTTCAACGATGTGTATGGCTCGTGGCGGGCTATGGAAGAGCTTTACAAGGAAGGAAAGATAAGGGCCATTGGTGTAAGCAATTTCCGGCCCGACCGGTTAATGGATTTTATTTTATACAATGAAATAGTACCGGCAGTTAACCAGATAGAAACTCATCCCTATTTTCAACAAATAGATAACCAGAAATTTCTAAAAGAAAATAAAGTGCAGCATGAATCCTGGTCGCCTTTGGGTATGGGGAAATTGAATGTTTTTGAAGACAAACTGCTCCTTGCCATTGCTGCAAAACACAACAAGTCTGTGGCGCAGGTAGTATTGCGCTGGCTGATACAGCGTGATATTGTTGTTATTCCAAAATCAGTTCACAAAAACAGGATAGAAGAAAACTTTAATGTCTTTGATTTTACGTTGACCGAACAGGAAATGGAACAAATCAAAACGCTGGATCAGAATGCCAGCAGCTTCAAAAATCATACTGACCCTGAAGTGGTGAAATGGTTTAGTGAGTTAAAATGATTTAACCTGAGTTAGAGGTTGGCAGTCATTGTCTGCTCTACGCAGATCGTTGACCGCCATTTCTATTGAAGAAGAAAGATTGAAGCATCTTAGATCTTCAGAGGTTTCATTCATTGCCATCGTTTACAGAATCAATAACATCTGGACTATTCCCATTCCGCGAGTCTGCCTGTTTCATGGTAGCAAACCCAAAAAAGTAATATTGGTATAAACATCCGTAATCCGTATAAAACGGCTCTGGCCATTCTGACCCACCTTTGTATCACGATTCGCGGCTATCCCAATGCCCGATCGGATTTAAGAAAACAAAAAAATGATTACGGAAAAAATGAACTGCAAAGCAAAATATACCATGCTCCTTTTTCTTGCTATTGCCTTATGGGTAAACGCTGGCAAAGCTCAACCATTATCAATGAACGATGCCGTGGAAAAAGCAGTGAGCAACTACGGAAATATTAAGGCCAAAAAAAACTATGTCGTTGCTTCCTACGAAAGAATTGAAAAGGCAAAGCGGGACTATTTACCCAATTTCAATTTATCAGCGCAGCAAAGTTACGGCACTGTAAACGGCCAAAACGGACCGGCTTATGGCTTAGGTGGTTTGGGCGTTGCTTCATCGGGTCTTCCCTCAGCCGAACAAAATTGGGATGCAGCTTTCGGAGCGCTCTACCTGGCCAATATCAATTGGGAGTTCTTCTCCTTCGGACGAAACAAACAACGCATTGCGCTTGCCAGGGCCGAAGCGAATCAGGTGAACGAAGAATATCAACAGGAAATATTCGAACATAAAGTAAAAGTGGCATCCGCGTACTTAAACCTGTTGGCAAGCCAGCGTCTTTTAATATCGCAGCAAAAAAATCTGGAACGCGCAATTGTTATTAAAGACAACATTGCAACCCGGGTAAAGACAGGCATGTTGCCGGGGGTCGATTCTACCATGGCAATGGCAGAAGTATCGCGGGCGAAGATCACGCTTAATCAGGCATTAGCAGAAACAAAAGCGAGGAATAATGACTTAGCACAACTCCTTGGATCAGAAATATCAAGCATAGAATTGGACAGCAGCTTTTTGTTTACCGGGCCTTTCCAGATTCAGCAAGCATTGAATGCTGATGATAGTATAAGTCACCCTGCAAGGCAATATTTCAAAAGTCGAATTGATTATAGTAATCAAACTGCGCAACAATATCGAAAGGATTACATGCCGTCATTTTCAATTTTCGGTGTCTATCAAACCAGGGCTTCAGGGTTTAGTTCAGACTATGCAACAGACCGAACTTCATTCACGAGCGATTACCTCCAGGGCATTAACCCGACACGACAAAATTATCTCTTTGGTGTAGGCGTAGTTTGGAATCTGACTTCCATCTCGCGGGCTAACAGAAATATTGCATCACAAAAATTAATTACAGCCGGATTGGAAGAAGAGTATAAAGCAATTGACCTGGAGTTGAGAAGTCGTGAAGATGCGGCCAATTCAAGAATTGCTTATGCCCTGGAGAATTACAGAGAAGCTCCGAACCAGGTGGAAGCTGCACAGCAGGCATACACCCAACGACTTACTTTATACAACAACGGATTAACCAACCTTACTGATGTAATCACAACACAGTATGCACTTAACCGTGCCGAAACTGATGCAGACATTATAGCTGTCAATTTATGGCAGAGTCTATTGATGAAAGCAGCGGCCGTAGGCGATTTCAATTTATTTATCGACCAGTTTTAATTTAAAGAATATGAACCTGATACGCTTTGCGCTACATAAACCCATTAGTATCATGGTATTGGTAGCCACCTTATTCTTCTTTGGAATAAGAGCGGTAAACAATGCCAAGATTGACATCTTACCCCAAATGAATTTGCCGGTTATCTACCTGGCGCACCCGTTTGGCGGATATACTCCCGATCAGATGGAAGCTTATTTCGGCAAAAAGTATGTGGGCATTTTCATCATGGTAAATGGAGTAAAGTCCATCGAATCGAAAAACATTCAGGGCTTAACGTTGATGAAACTTACCTTCTATGAAGGAACGGATATGGCTCAGGCTGCTGCGGAAGTTTCAGCGTTTTCCAACCGCATGCAGGTAGCATTTCCGCCAGGTTCAAGTCCTCCGTTCATTGTTCGCTTCGATGCTTCGTCATTACCGGTAGGACAATTGGTTTTAAGCAGCAACACAAAATCGAATAATGAATTGCAGGAGCTTGCAAACACTACCGTTCGCTCCAGTTTTACGGCAATACCCGGCCTGCTTTCATCCCCTCCGTTTGGTGGTAGCCCAAGAACGATTGAGATCAATGTACACCCCGACCAATTGCGCGCGCATAGTCTTACCATTGATCAGGTAGTTGAAGCCATTCAGATCAACAACCGTACTTCTCCTCCCGGTGGTGCCCGGATTGGCAGGTACAATTACATCACACCAACCAACAATACAGTAAGAGCGGTTAAGGATTTTGAAACGATTCCACTTTTCAAAGGAAATGTCAACAACCTGACGATCGGAGATATTGCAACCGTAAAAGATGGAGCTGACCTGGTGCAAGGGTACGCACTCGTAAACGGAAATCGCTCCGTGTATTTAAGTGTAGCGAAATCAGCAGATGCCTCTACGTGGGATGTGGTAAAGCAATTAAAGGCAAATCTTCCACGCATTCAAAGTATGTTGCCGGCCGATGTCGAATTAACGTATGAGTTTGACCAGTCGGTTTACGTAATGAATTCGGTTGAAAGTCTTCTTACCGAAGGCGTTATTGGAGCCATACTTACCGGGTTGATGGTGATATTATTTTTAGGCGACCGCAGGGCAGCGTTGATTGTCATTCTCACCATTCCAACCTCCGTTATTTCAAGCGTCATCTTTTTGCAGCTATTCGGGCAAACCATTAACCTGATGACCTTAAGTGGGCTGGCGCTATCCATCGGGATATTGGTTGATGAGAGTACGGTGACCATCGAAAACATCCATCAACATTTGGATATGGGTAAATCTAAAGCAAGAGCGATCTGGGATGCCTGTAAGGAGATTGCACTTCCAAAGCTGTTGATCTTAATGAGTATTCTTGCCGTGTTTGTTCCGGCATTGACTATGGATGGAATACCAGGGGCTTTGTTTCTACCCATGTCGCTTGCTATCGGCTTTGCTATGATCACCTCTTTTCTTCTATCACAAACATTTGTTCCGGTAATGGCAAACTGGATCATGAAGGGAAACGATCATACAAAAGAAGAAGACCATAAAGTAAGTCGGTTCGATAAGTTCAGAAACAAATTCATGAACCTTCAGGAAAGATTGTTGAGCAAAAGAAGACTAGTATCAGTAAGTTATTTAATCGGTATTTCTCTTTTGGCAGTATTGGCCATCAATATCATTGGAAGGGATGTATTTCCAAAAGTCAATTCCAGTCAGTTCCAGCTTAGAGTGCGCGCCCCGGAAGGAACCCGAATGGAGCAGACCGAAAAACTATCACTGCGGGTGTTGGATGAGATTGAAGGACTTGCCGGAAAAGAACACATCGGCATTACCTCTGCCATGGTAGGCATGCACCCTGCACAGTATTCGGTATCTCCAATCTATTTATTTATGGCAGGATCGCATGAGGCCGTTTACCAGGTTTCTCTAAAAGACTTGCATACCGATATGGATGACTTTAAAGATGAACTGAGAAAGCGAATCAATAAAAATATTCCCGAATTGAAACTTTCCTTTGAGCCCATTGAATTAACGGACAGAATCCTTAGTCAGGGTTCAACAACACCCATTGAAATCAGAGTAAGTGGTGCAAACAAGGCAAACAATGCAACCTACGCAAAACGATTGGTTGACAGCCTTAGCACGATTCCTTATCTAAGAGATGTACAAATCGCACAGTCGTTTAGCTACCCGGCATTAAACATTGATATCGACCGAACCAAAGCTGCCCAACTTGGTGTGGATATGAACGACATCAGTCGCTCACTTGTAGCTTCCACATCTTCTTCAAGATATACCGCTCAAAATATGTGGGTGGATGAGCCGTTCGGTCAGACTTACAATGTGCAGGTTCAGATTCCAACCAACCAAATGAAGAGCATAGATGATATTATTCAAATCCCGCTGTTAAACAATGCTACCCGACCGATTTTGGGTGATGTGGTACAAATTACCAATACCACAACAAACGGTGAGAATGATAACATCGGTACCATGCCTTTCTTGTCAGTCACGGCTAATATTGATCACAACGATCTTGGTACTGCATCCAAAGCGGTGCAACAAGTGATTGATAATTTGGGTGAACTACCCCGAGGTTTGTTTATCGATCAGGTAGGACTAGGAACCGTGCTGGAAGAAACCTTGTCGAGTCTTGAAGGCGGATTGTTTGTAGCGGTTGTGGTTATATTCCTGATGCTGGCGGCAAACTTCCAATCGTTCAAAGTTTCGCTTACCATACTCACGGCAATACCCGCGGTAGTTTTAGGTTCTTTACTGCTGCTATTGCTTACCGGTTCAACGTTAAATCTGCAATCATACATGGGCATCATTATGTCAGTAGGCGTTTCCATTGCAAATGCCGTACTGCTGATTACAAATGCTGAACACATCAGACTGGAAACCGGCAATGCGCTGGAAGCTGCGAAGAAGGCAGCTTCGTTAAGGTTACGTCCTATCATGATGACAACCGTGGCCATGGTAGTAGGGATGTTGCCCATGGCAATCGGTCATGGAGAAAGTGGAGAGCAAGTAGCTCCATTGGGTAGAGCCGTGATCGGTGGGCTTTTGTTTTCAACTTTTGCCGTGCTGGTGATCTTACCGCTCATCTATGCATGGATTCAGAATAGAACAAGTACGCAGTCTGTCTCCTTGCATCCGGATGATGAGCATAGTAAATATTTTGATAACGCTAAATAAATTATAGACAGATGAAAAAGATTTTGATTTTGTTAATGGTTGCCTGTGCCTCCATTGCATTTTACTCCTGTAGTAACAGTAAGGCCAATGACAGCGCAAGTAACGCCATACAGGAGGTAGAAAAGACCGAAGTATTCGCGGTTAAAAAAAGTGAAGTATCTGCACAAGTATCGTTACCTGCTGAACTTACGGGATACAGACAGGTGGATATCTTTGCCAAGGTAACTGGCTACATAAAAACACTGAACGTTGATATTGGTAGTAAGGTAAAAGCCGGCCAACTCATCGTTGTGTTGGAGGCACCTGAAATCAACTCGCGGCTATCCGTGGCTGAATCTCATCTAAAATCACAGGAGGCAATTTATCTTGCTTCTGATGCCACCTATAACCGAATACTCGAAACAAGCAAAGTGGCAGGGACCATTTCTGCCAATGATCTGGAACAAGCGTTGGCAAAGCGCAATGCGGATCTTGCACAAGCGGAAGCTGCACGTGCAAATCACAGAGAGATCAGCAACATGCGTAACTACCTGGAAATCCGTGCGCCATTTGACGGAATTATTACCAACCGGAATGTGAATGTGGGCGCATTTGTTGGCGGAAGCAATAATCAGCCCTTGATTACGATTCAGCAAATCTCCACACTCAGACTGAGCACCTCGATTCCGGAACAATACACCGGCTACTTAAAGATTGGTGACTCGCTGACCTTTAAAGTGAATTCAATAAAAGGGAAAGAATTTTACGGAAAGGTAAGTAGAATGTCGGGTGCATTAGATAGCCGTTTGCGTTCTGAACGAATGGAGATGGACATTGAAAACACACATGGCAACTTATTGCCAGGTATGATCGGACAGGTTAACTTAGTTATGCAAAGCAGAACGCAAACCCTCGTTGTTCCAAAGACGGCTGTGATGAATACTTCCGAGGGAGTGTTTGTGATTAAAGTTGTGGCCGGCAAAGCTGCCTGGCTACCGGTAGAGACGGGCCTGGAATCAGAAGACAGTGTTGAGATTTTTAGTGGCGATCTCCATGAGAATGATACTTTGATCTTAAAAGCTAATGAAGGTATTCGTGATGGCAGGTCAGTAACAATCTGATTTGTTGCTGTCTTCGATTTTAACAAGCAGCATCAGAGATAACAAAAAACAACAAAAGAATATGAACAAACCACGGGTAATATGTCACATGGCTTCCACAATTGATGGCAGAACGATTGTGGACAATTGGGGTGATAGTTATAAAAAGTTTTCAGGGCTGTTTGAGCAATGTCACAACAGCTTTAATAGTCAAGCCTGGATGGTAGGAAGGGTTACGATGGAGAAGGATTTTACGGAAGGGAGGAAACCCGACCTACCCAAGCCAGGCAAAACGTTTCCCAGAACTCCGCATGTGGCAGATAAAGAGGCCAAGTCATTTGCAATCGCGGTCGATTCCAAAGGCAAACTTGGCTGGGATGAAAATGAAATAGACGGAGATCACATCATTGAACTTCTCAACGAGTCCGTCAGCGATCAGTATCTTCAATACCTTCAGGACAAAAACATCTCTTACATTTTTGCTGGTAAGGACTCCATTGATTTCGCCTATGCGCTCAGTCAACTGTATGACGTTTTTGGAATTAAGACATTGATGCTCGAAGGAGGTGGACACATCAATGGTTCTCTTCTTCATGCACGGCTGATTGATGAAGTCAGTATTCTCGTGATGCCATTTGCCGATGGCACACCCAACACGCCAACCTCTTTCGAAGTGGCTGCGGGTCTTCCTAAAAAGGCTATTCAAGAATTAGAACTAGCCGATGTAAAGACGTTGGATCATGGAGTAGTTTGGCTGAAGTACACAGCAAGATGATGAGGTCAACTGTATTGGGAATAAGTGTATCCTGAGTAGTAACCACAAAAACACGGATGGATTCCTGTTCCTTCACCAGGGTTGGAGATAACTTTATCCGTTGAAAGTTATTCCTTAACCATTTCCTGGTTTTTTAAAAACGGGTTGGTCGAGTGTCAGGTGGTAGGCAGCTATAGAACATAATCTTTATTATCGTTCCGTATGGGTTCCCGATGTAAGGTGTTCTGGTTGACTCAAAAATCGTAATAGCACTTAAGCAAATCAGTCCGCTTGTTTGTTTTCAGATCGATGTATTCAAATCGTTTATACGAACAGAACGATCCCATTTCCCGATCGCCATTGATGAAAACCGCTCCAATTAATATCAGGTATTTGCACGGGTAATCGGTTTTAGCCACCAACTCTTCTATGCGCGTGTTGATGGCCTCATACATTACTTCGGTGGCTTCGAAAATCTGATTGGATGCTGATTTGATCCGGTCGGCCTGCTTCAGAAAAATTTGCTCGATCGTATTCATCTGGTAGTCCAGGTCTGTTACAGCACCGTGTTGTATCTCATTTTTCAATAATTTGCCAAGCGCGGCTTTTGCTGCACCACAGCATCCGGAGTTTTTGCTTTGTCCGATGCGATGAATTTCTCCAATGGTACCATCCTTCGTTATTCCGATATGCGGTGCGTAAAAAACCACCACCGCACCATCTTCGGGTACATGATGAGCAAAGGCATTCATTCCCGTTACACCGGCAAATGGAAACCCGTTGAGTCCGCCCATCTTAAACGGTCCTAACATTTCATAAGCACGGGGCGGATATTGTATGGCGTTCACATCATCACAACACATACTGTCGGCATGCATGAGTTGGTTTGGTTTCAGGTGGAGTTTTTCCTCAATTACATCCAACAATCTGTTCACGGTATCTACCGTTGTCATGGCGTTTGGATACCATTTCTTTACTGTATCAAGATAAGGGCTTGGCATAGGGTTCAGGTTTAAAGTAAAATATTATTGACAGGAGTTAACGGCTCAGGCAGATCTGTTTCGCCCAGCATCTCGCGCAGATCGATTTCGATCATGCGACTGATTTGCGTGATGGGTATGTCGTTCGCACTTCCTTCAAATGGATTTTCCGTACTTTCTCCAATTTGCTCCAGCACCAGGAACACCCAACCTAACAGCACGCTGAACAGAATGGTAAACCAGATGATGTGTTCACCGTGTTTTTCCATCAGCTTTGAAAACTCTCCCAGAAATCCCAACGGGATCAGGAAGCACAGGATGTTGGTGAAAAATAAATTGATGCTCGTAAACTGCCGTGGATACGGAAAGTTTTTGATGCGTTCGGCTCGGCCCTGGTGATCGTATAAATCCTTCAATTGATTTTCCAGCGACACGTAGTTGAAATCCGTAATCGCACCTTCTTCATTTAATTTCCGGAGCCGGGCCGACTGCTTCGCTAAAATTTGTGTGGCTCTGTTTTTGGTCGCCAGCGTATGCTTTAGTTCTTCGTCATCAATAAAAGACTTCAACTCCTCATCAAGTTTGTTTTCCCATTCGGGTACTTTATAATATTTCAAATACTCGCGGTTATAACTTCGGATCTTCACGTACTCCCACGATTTAGTTTCACGCAGTTGAAATCGCAGGGCCGTTAACCACGCGAAATGACGGTAGATCAATTCTTTGTGTAAAGACGCTTCTTTCGTTTTGTCATTCACGCGCACAAAGTCGCGTATCAACATGCCGAACGTGCGACTGCTGTTGATGATGGACCCGTAGATCTGGCGTGCCTCCCAGGTGCGGTTATAGGTTTGTGTATTTCTAAATCCTGAAATGAAAGCCGTTGCCGTGCCGATGAGCGCTACCGGCACCCAGGGAATGGCCAGCCAATGCCATCCTAAAAAATAAAACAACATGGTTGGCACCGTGCTCAGCACAAGCATTTTATAAATCTTGGTGCGTGTCCACGGTATGAAATGCTGCAACCTGTAATGACTTGATACATTCATTTTGTTGAAGTAAAATTATTCTTGTGAACCCGTAATTTTCATTTTAGACGAAAACTGCTATGCTACGATTTTAAATTGTTTTTAATCCAGAGTTTTATTTGATCAAACTTCACTTGTCCGCTAGCTGCTTTAATAACAAAGTCATATTTATCGTTTTGTACTGAGTGAATATCAATGCCATAATTTTTAAGCGTAAGTCGCATGAGTACGTAGGCGGTTCGTTTGTTACCATCAATAAACGGGTGATTCGCAATGATACTTTCAAAAATCGCTGCAGTTTTGTCTATCGGGTGTGGATATAATTCCTGTCCGTCAAAGGTTTGAAAGGGTCTGTTGATGGATGATTCAAGTAGTCCTTTGTCGCGAATGCCTTTTACGCCACCAAACTTTTCTATTAGAATATCATGTATCTTTTCGACCTCGACAATATCAATCATTTAGCAAGTCTTTCAAGGAGTTCTTTGTCTTCCATCAATATATCCCGGAAATTTCTTGCCAGGTTCACCTTATCTGCGGGTTGATTTTCCACCTGCTTTAAAAAATTCAATACGTCCTGAAGTACACTTTCGGGTACGTTGTCCAGCGATTTTTGAATCGCTGATTTTATGTCTTTCGTTGTCATCTCAAAAGCGGCTATTTCAGTTCTAAGGTACTAAATTTTTTTTGTGCCAGGCCAGTAAAAGGTTGCTGCAATTTTGGTGTTTAGGGTTGTGAGGTTGATCCCAGTGTTAATACTATTCTTGCGCGCCTGTTATTTTCATTTCGTTCAAATCCAACTGCAACTCGGCTTTTCGGATTTCTTCATCACTGAAAACTTTTTCCTTCCGCAGTAAAAAGAGTTCTTTTCGTTGCAGCGAGTAGATTTCCAGAAGCACGCGGTGATACAGGTCAACCTCATACTTTTCTGTTTCATCGCAGGTTAACGATTCGAGTTGCTGACTGGCTGAGCTTATTTCATTCTCAAGACGCGTTTTCAAAAATCCGATCAGTTCATTTGTCTTCGCCTCCTCCGTATATTTTTTGGTGATGAGGTCGAGCGCAACACGATCGATTCGTACTTGTATGCCGGCCTGTTGTTCGTCTTCCGATGCAATCACGTCTATTTCCTTCAGGCGGATCAGTTTGATAATCAACGGCAATGTTAATCCCTGAAACACCAGCGTGACGAAAATCACAACAAAGGTGATGAAGATAATAAGGTTGCGATGTGGAAATGCAGTGCCATCAGTTAAGAGCAACGGAATGGATAACGCAGTAGCCAATGACACCACCCCGCGCATACCGGCCCAACTGATGACCAACGGTCCTTTCCATCCGGGTGAAGGATCTTTGCGCGCAGAGGCAAAAAGCCAGCGCGGAATAAATGCGGAAGGATATACCCAAAGAAACCGCAGAAGGATGGTAAGGACACTGATTAGTAATCCATAGCGAATACCATCGGCAATGGAATATTCTCCAAGTCCCTTCACAATTTCAGGAAGTTCGAGACCAATCAATACAAACGTAAGTGCATTCAATACAAAGATCAGCGTAGTCCAAACACCCAGCATGTTCAATCGGGTACTACCTGTTTGAAATACTTCATGTGAGCGATAGGAAATAAACAAGCCGCCCGATACCACGGCCATGATGCCAGAAAAGTGAAATTGCTCGGCAGCTAAAAATAACAGGTAGGGAGTCATTACGGTAAAAGCCGCATCGATAGCTGCAGTGGTGGGAAGAAACCGATGAATCGCATACATGATGTGGGCTCCGATCAACCCGACCACAATGCCCATACCCGCCACGATAAAAAACTGCTGCGTGGCCTCCTGCATCGAAAAGGCTCCGGTAAGTACCGCAGCCAGTGCAAACTTATAGACGATGAGCGAAGAGGCGTCATTCACCAGGCTTTCGCCTTGCAAAATTGTTATCAATCGCTTCGGCACGCGCATCCCTTTTAACACTGTTGACGCTGCAACCGCATCGGGTGGAGATACGATTCCACCCAACAGAAATCCTAATGCCAGGGTAAAGCCGGGAATAAAGTATGCTGAAGCGTACGCCACGATCATCGAGGTAAAAAACACTAAGCCGAACGCCAGCAACACAATGGGTCGCTTCCATTTCCAGAAATCATTCCACGAAGTGTACCAGGCGGCTTCGTACAACAGGGGTGGAAGAAAAATTAAAAAGATCAGTTCGGGATCTAAATGAACCTCGGGTGCTCCCGGAATAAAGCTGATGCTCAAGCCCGCAATAACCAGAAAGATGGGATAGGCAACACGGATGCGGTGGGCGAGCATCACCAACAGCAACACCGCAAATAATAACCCCAGAACGAACAGTAAATTATGGTGCATCAGTACGAAGCTTGTCCGATATCCAGTTTGTAAAACTTGCCATCGGCATTTTGGTGAAATTTGAAAAAGACCTTAAACGTTCCCCAGCTTCCGGCTTTAAAATTTCCGTACACATCGTGGCCGTTGTTTTCCACCTTATCGATGGTCAGGAATTTTTCAGTACCCAATGCTTTGGAGAAAAAGCTTTTAAAGTTGACAGAATTTCCATCGTCCGTCATCTCCGGGTTTTCAACGAAAAAGGAATACCATCTTTTGTCACCGGCTTGCAATGCTTCGATGGCATCCTTCACGGTTTTGTTTGTTAGTTTAGACAGGTCCATGGTTTTTGATTGCGTGTTTGTTTGTTGGGCGTTCGTTTGTCCGAACATCCCCAAAATAAAGAATAGAATTATTGCCCTCATTTTTTAAGGGGATGCTGCAGGTAGATGATGATCAGATTCAATAGGAGAAACGGCAGTTCGATGGCCACGCCTTTAAAATCTTTATCCATCAAATGAAAACAGATAATCAGCAGGATGCCCGCGGCCATCAAAAAATTTCCCCATACAAATGTTTTGGGAAACAAAATCAACACGGCAGCCAGCATGGTAATGATGCCATTGATCATAACGCCTGTTTTAGTAAAATCCCATTTACCAAACATTTCGAGCATCTCGGGTTTACCCATGGCCATGGCTGAACCTTGCTTGAGGCCCATGAACACGGCTGCGAGAATGAGTACGGCATTTATTATTTTAACGATCATAGTATGAATGTTTAGGTCCACCAAAATAAACAACCTGTCTCAGGTTTCCAATGTGAGGGATGGCTCCCAATGTCATCGCTGCAGGAAAAATCAACCGCATACCAGTAAAATTGGTAGATCAATCTGTAATCTGTATAAGTTTAGAGGCTTGGATTGGGAGCATCTTTGCGGGGTAGCGTGTCTATTTTGAAATTCATCAATTTTCTCAATGTACCGGTTTGTTTTTTTGCTAAATTCCATCTTCAATCTAAAAATCATTACTTATGGCAGCCTTTAGTCTTACTGTAAACGGTAAAAAACATGAGGTAAATGTTGATCCGGAAACGCCTGTTTTGTGGGTACTTCGAGATCATCTTGATCTGGTGGGAACCAAGTATGGTTGTGGTATTGCGCAATGTGGCGCCTGTACTATTCATTTGGATGGCCGTGCCATGCGGTCGTGTGTACTTCCGGTTTCGTCTGTGGGAGAGCAGAAAATAACAACCATTGAGGGGTTATCTAAAAATGGAGATCACCCGATACAGAAAGCGTGGCTCGAACATGATGTGCCGCAATGTGGCTATTGCCAGGCAGGCCAAATTATGAATGCCGCTGCCTTCCTGGAAGAAAATCCTGATCCAACCGATGAGCAGATTGAAGAAGCCATGAATGGAAATATTTGCCGGTGTGGTACCTATTTGCGAATTAAAGCAGCTATTAAGACTGCCGCTCAAATCAATTCCTGAAATAAATCATCTGAATCATGACTCTTGTAAAAAATACCATTGATCGAAGATCATTTCTGAAAGTATCCGCATTGGCGGGCGGTGGCATGATGCTGAGCTTTAGCTGGCTGGCCGGATGCAAACCTACTGCCGAAGAATTATTGACGCTTCCAAAAGAATGGTTTGAGCTAAACAGTTATATCAAGATTGGCGAGAATGGTGTGGTTACGTTAATGTCACCAAACCCGGAGTTTGGTTCGAATGTAAAAACATCCATGCCCATGATACTGGCCGATGAGTTGGATGTGGATTGGAAAAATGTAATTGTACAACAGGCTGATTTTTTTCCGGAGCGTTTCAACCGGCAGTTTACCGGTGGAAGTCAGGGTATTCGCCAGGGCTGGAAACCATTACGTACAGCCGGGGCAACGGCCCGGCAAATGCTGAAAAATGCCGCAGCTCAAACCTGGAATGTTCCGGCCAACGAAATCACTACAGAAGCAGGTGTGTTGTTTCATAAAACAAGTGGTAAGCAGGCCGGCTATGGCGCAATGGCTTCGATTGCTGCCAAGCTGGAGGTGCCAAAAGATGTTCCGGTAAAAGAAATCAAAGACTTCAAAGTAATCGGCAACTCTAAAAAGAATGTAGAAGGTGCCAACATTGTAACGGGCAAGCCCCTGTTTACAATGGATTATAAGCAGGAAGGAATGTTGATTGCCATGATTGTGCATCCGCCTGCATTTGGACTAAAAGTTAAATCGGTTAATGATGCCGCTGCGCGTGCAATGCCCGGAATAAAAGATGTGTTTGTAATTCAAACGTTAGCCGATGATTACGAACGCAACGGGTTTGATACAACAACCTTTACCGAACTGGTTGTGGTTGCAGGAACTTCCACCTGGGAAGTATTGAATGCTAAAAAATCCGTGCAGGTTGAATGGGAAAAAATTACGGATAAGAACGTGGTGGTGGCCGGATGGGGAGGCAAACAGACGGTAACAATTCCAGCAGGGCTTGAGAGCACATTAACACATAATGCCATGATGGCTGAGCTGAGCAAGAAGCCCGCCAGTGTGTTGCGTAGAGATGGCAACCCTGAAGCAGCCTTTAAGAAAGCAGCGAAAGTGCTGGAGCGCACGTATTCGGCACCGTTCCTCGCACACAATTGTATGGAGCCGGTAAATTGTTTTGCCTACGTTACATCAGATAAAGCTG
>Ga0116142_10001319_pt1 | contig 30069 bp, 21 predicted proteins | sample AD_UKC033_MetaG_FD_89785 | JGI IMG/M metagenome (GOLD analysis project Ga0116142, IMG submission 89785) | Active sludge microbial communities of municipal wastewater-treating anaerobic digesters from USA - AD_UKC033_MetaG | ecosystem: Engineered > Bioreactor > Anaerobic > Digestate | place: USA... | reverse complement strand
CGGCGGGCTGCTCTGGTTGCATGGCTTCCAACTGCAGAAAGAGATCAACCTCGTTCAGCAGGGCATCCACCCCACGACGTTCGGGCGAGATGGACTTGAGCCGAAGAAAGCTCTCCCTCGCCTCCTGCCACTCGCGTCGCCGGTAGTGCGTCATGCCGCGAGAGTACAGGGCATCGGCGGTATCCTGCAGGTCGATGTCTGTTTGCTTAACCGTGTCCAAATCGTCCGGCAATTGCTGCTCCTGCTCCCGAGTGTGCTCTGACTGTCAGGGCGTGCTAACGCTCTGGCTCGCGGCGCGGCCTGTCGGCAGGCGCTGCCGCGGAGGCGGCCTGGAAAGGCCTGACCTTATGGATCACCGGAAGCGCAACTCGATATTCCTGATTCTTGATCCTAATGTCATCTACGAGGGTCCACGTGTTGTAGATACCGTCGACCCTGGTAACATTGGCCAGGCAGACCTTCATGGCGCGGCCGGCATAGGGGCTCAGGTCGATGGCGCCTTCGCGCCAGCCCATATCAAGCAGCGAACCATAGTTCGGCCCCGGGTTACCATCAGTATAGACATAGGTTGGCGCGATCTGGCCCACGTCGCCCAGCCCCACGTGGAACGAGTCGTAGAACTGCTGCGTTGCGGGACCCCAGATCACGTCATAGGTGTAGATGTGATAGCGGAAGAGCAGAATGGGCGCCGGCATATCATCGGCGCTGGGCACGCTGATGCTCTGGCAGATCATCGATGGGCCAAAGAGCCGGCCGTCGTTCGGGTCGGGACAGCCCAGCACCATCACGTTGGTGTTGGCCGCCGAATAGGACGGGGCCGCCGTTCTGTACGGGAGACACTGTCCCGAGCGCTCCCACTCTGTGCCGATCTCTCGTTCGAAATCGCCGTTGACTATCGCATCCACCGACACGTATGTGTCGGCGACGGCAGGATACGGCTCGGCGTTGCCTGCCTTGTCGACAGCGCGAGTCCGAAAGTAATACGTCTTGCCGCGCTGGCCGTTGAACAACTTGGAACGCTGCAGCGGATCTACGCCAATCGCCCAATCCTGCCACGCGCCGCTTGCTCCGGCCCGGTATTGTACATCAAAGTAGGCGATTCCCGATGTAGCATCGCTCCCGTCCCAGCGTACCGTGAACGATGGCGAGGGACTCGAGCTGTCAGAGTAGGCGTATGACGAAGGCGGCGAGAGGTCCACCCGTATGGTAGCAGTGCGGATCACCTCCGCGTTACCGGCAACATCGACCGAGTGGTAGGTGAAGCTAACCGTGCCCTCGCTGGCAATAGAGAACGAGGCACCAGTGACCCAGTCACCATCACCGAGCCGGTACCGCGTTCCGCCATCAGCACAGCCCGAGTGGGCGTCAGAGCAGTTCAACAGGACCGTGACGGGAGAAACGTACCAGCCCCCCAGACCGGTCGAGCCGAGGGCAGCGTAGGTGGTCGTGGGTGGCGTCACGTCGTAGCGCAGCGTAGCCATCGCCCACTGTTGATAGTTGCTGTTGCACGCCTTGTCGACGAGCCAGATATAGGCGGGTATTGCCCCTTCCTGGGCGGCGTTCACCGCCAACGACGACTGAACTCCGTCATGATAGACGCCGTCAGCGGGGGAGACCGGCGGGCTGCCTAGTTTGAGGTAGACCCCGCCCAGACCAGAGAGATCGGAAGGATTGACCCAGTGCACCGTGAACTGGCCCGTTTTGGACCAACCGCTGGGCTCGACCCAAACCGATGGAGGAGCGTCGGGAGCGGTGCGGTCCAGCTTGAGCGAGCGCGTGACGATTTCTGTGATGTTGCCGGCGACGTCTTGCGCGCGAGCCTCGATGACGTAACGGCCGTCCCGGTTCTCCACGTACCTGGAGCCAGTGATCCAGCCGCCTCCGTTCACCTGGTAGCTGATGACGCCTCCCGCCATTCCTGAGAGGTCGTCCGTGGCAACGAAAGTAACCGTGATGGGCGAGTTGTACCAGCCCGCCGTGCCGCACTGAGTACCGGCTACCTGTGGAACAAGCTCTGGCGGAGCCCGATCCAGGGCAACGACCACGGCATGGCTGGTCAGATGATCACTGTTTCCGGCCTTGTCACGCAGCCACACATAGACTGTCCTCAGGCCATCTCCCAATGAATCAGGAACCTGGATGCAGGGGATACTGGTCAGGTTGTCGCCCAGTACCAGCGTACCGTCGGTCGCCGAGACCGGCACGGCAAAGCTGTAGTAAGCTCCAGCAATGCCAGAGCAGTCCTGGGGGTTCTGGAACCAGCGGATGTCAAAGCAGTTGGTGCGGGTCCATCCGCTCGGCAGGACGTATGGTCGGAAAGGAAGAGCCAGCGGGGCTTGATTGTCGACCCCGATGCTCAGGCTGTGCACGGGCTCTGTGTTGCCCGCATTATCAACGGCATAGTACTCGACCAGTCTGGTGCAATTGGCCTGCCCGGGTGGCACCGTTACCGCAAAGCTGGTGGACGCTCCACGAATCTGCCAGGGGCCCCCGTCTACTCTATAACGCACGCTTTCGATTCCGGAGTAGGCTGAGACGCCGGTCACGGCGTCGGTTGCGGTCAGGGTCACCGTAACGGGCGAAGAAGTGAACCAGCCGCCATCGCCGGCCTTGCCTTCGAGCTGGTGAGTGGTGGAGGGGTGGGTCTTGTCGATCTTGAGGGTTGCCGTGTGTACGGCTTCCTGGTTGCAGGCCAGGTCGACGGACAGGTAGCGCAGCGTGTGCTGCCCGTCTGCCTCGATCACCAGCGAGTTGCCAGAGCGCACCGTGTCGGTGTTGACCTGATACAGGGTGACCGAGATCCCCGAAGTCGTGTCCAGGGCGGTCAAGCTGATCGATACGGGAGAACGATACCAGTCGTTGGGGCCAAGCGTACCGGTGTAGCTGGGCGGAAAAGTCGTTGGCGGTACCGAGTCGATGCGCAGGGTTGGGCTCACCACGCGGGTGGGTTCGCGGTTGCCGGCTACATCTACTGAATAGTACTCTACTGTGTGTGTACCCTGATCCGGCACCTCGATGGTGCCTGCGGCCACCGCCTGCCAGGGCCCTTCGTCGAGGCGCCAGTACGTGGCGCTAATGCCTGAGGTCGCATTGACCACCGACGGATTGGGGTTGACATCGGCCGCCAGCAAGCTAATGCGCACTGTAGACACGAACCAGTCGTTGCAGCCGTGCAGAGCATCCAGGTTGGAGACGCTGGTGTTGGGCGGCGTTGCGTCCCAGCGAAATGCAGCCACGCTGGTGGCATTGCGCGTCTGATAGCTGACGTTGCCGGCCCTGTCCTCCAGCCACAGGAAGAGCTGGTGTGTGCCCTCGACCGGCACCGCAATCGAGTTCAGGGCACTGATCCCTGCACCCTGGGCCGGAGATCCCGGCGACTCGTCCTGATCACTGGTCGGGGCGGCATCCCACTTGAAATGGGCGGCAACGATGCCGGACAGGTCCGGCAGACTGCTCCACGTCACGGTGAACGCGTTGTGTGGGGTCCACTGAGCAGGGGTAACGACCAGGCTATAGGGCGATGCGGGCGCAGTAATATCGTAGACAAAGGTGGCCACATGCGGGACGGTCTGCACGTTGCCGCAGCGGTCCTGAGCGCGTGAAGTGACGGTGTAGGTGGTTTCCACGGTCGGTGAGAAAGCAAGGGACCAGGAGACCGTACCGGTGGCCGTTACCCAACGAGGCGAAGCAGTCCACGAGTCACCGGTATAGTAGAAGCCATCTGCTGCCCGCTGGACCCGGACCTGCACGGCATCGAGGCCGGACGTGGCATCGCTGGCGAAACCGGTGATGGCCGTGCCGAATGAGCGCAGGTAGCCGGAAATCTGGCTTTCCGCCAGAGGAGGTGTCTTGTCATAGGCGAAGGTGGTCTGGCTGGGAGTCGTCTGCACGTTGCCGCAGCGGTCGACCGAGGTGACGGTCACGGTGTAGAACGACTCGACCGTCGGGGTGAAGGGCAGGGACCAGCTTTGCGTGCCGCTGACCACCAGCCAGGTAGCCAGCGCTGACCAGGTCAAGCCATTGTAGTACTGGCGGTCCGACGCTCGCTGGAGCTGCAACTGCACCGTATCCACGCCAGAGACGAGGTCGCTGGCAGTACCGCGAATGGCCCCCTCCCAGGTGGAGTAGCAGCTGGCAAGCGTCGCTGCAGCCTGGGGTGGCGTAACGTCATAGACAAAGGTGCTCCTGGATGGCTCTGGCTGCACGTTGCCGCAAACGTCCAGGGCGCGCGAGGTGAGAGTGTAGAAGGTCTCGACGCCGGGAGTAAAAGGCAGGAACCAGGAACCTGTTCCTGTGGCGGTGAGCCACGTACTCGCTACGATCCAGGTCGTCCCGTTCCAGTAACGGTTGTCTGATTGGCGCTGCAGGCTGATCTGAACAGCCGCCACGCCCGAGTAGTTGTCGCTGGCTGTTCCCTCCACCCTTCCAGGCCAGGAGTTGAAGAAGCCACTGGTGGTGGGGCTGGATTGAGGGGGAGTAAAGTCATAGACAAAGCTGGCACTGGTGGGTATAGCTTGCACATTGCCACAGGCATCGGTGGCGCGCGATGTAATCAGGTAGGTGGTCTCGAGCGGTGGTATGAAGGGCACTGTCCACTGGATGGTGCCGCTGGCCGTGATTACAACGGGAGCCGCTACCCAGCTGGTGCCATTGTAGTACTGCATGTCAGATAGTCTCTGTACAGAGACCTGAACCAGGCTGACCCCGGACGAGTTGTCCTTTGCTGAACCGGTGATTGCACCAGGCCACGAATTGAGATTGCCGGTGGTGGAGATGGTCGACTGGGGCGGGCTGATGTCAAAGGTGAAAGCCGCGGTTCCTGGCACCGTTTGAACGTTGCCCGAGCGGTCGGTGGCACGGGATGAAACCTGGTAGGTGGTTTCGCGGGTGGTGGCGAAAGACAGACTCCATAGTTCCGTTCCCAGGGCCGAAAGCCACGTGGGTACGGGAGTCCACCCCGAACCGCTGTAGAACAGGTTATCGGACGCCCGCTGGATGGTTACCTGAACCACGGCCACGCCCGAGACGGCATCGCTGGCCGTTCCGGTGATGACGCCGGTCCACGAATCGTGGCAACCTGCGGTGCTCGGGGACGACAGTGGTGGCGTATCGTCGTAGGAGAAGGTGACAATCTCGAGCTGATCCTCGATGTTCCCGACGTTGTCCGTAGCGCGCGACGTAGCACTGTAGTGTGCTTCGGCTGAAGGCACGAAGGGCAGAGACCACGTGTCCGTGCCGGTGGTGGTAATCCAGACCGGGCTGGCACCCCACCCTGCCCCCTGAAAGAAGAAGCCGTCTGGCGACCGTTGCAGCCTGAGCTGAACCACCGCCAGCCCCGAACCTTCGTCGGTGGCCGTTCCCGAAATCGCCCCCGGCCACGTTGCGGAGCGATAGTCGCCTGAGGTGGCGACAGTAGACTGAGGCAACTCTACGTCGACAAAGAACGACGCCGTAACCGGCACGCTCTGAACCAGCCCGACCAGGTCGACGGCGCGAGAGGATACCGAGTATTCCGACTGCACGGTAGCGGTGAAAAGGAACATCCAATTGGTGGTGCCGGAGGCGGAGAACCAGCACTCTGTGCCCTGCCAGTCCGAGCCGTTGAAATAGGCTCCGTCTGTCTCCCTCTGCAACTGGAGGTCCACGCGCGCTACGCCCGAGCCAACGTCCGAGGCAGTCCCGATAATCTGAACCGGAGACGCGTACCAGCCGGCTATGCCAACCGTGGAAGTAGGTGGAACAGCATCGACGCGAATGGGATAGACCGGGCTAAGCAGCCACTGGTCCGCCGATGACTTGATCCGAAACTGGATCTGGTTCTGGTCTTCGGTGACCGAATGAGCAAAGCTGAGGCCAGATACCGTGAGCCCCCGACGGCTGGGGCTGATCTCCACAACCTGGAGGTTCAGGGACGTCCAGCCGCTCCAGGTACCGTTGACGGCAGTCTGATAGAAAGCGCCCGTGTGGAATCCGGCCTCGTTATGAACCTGAACCGAGCTGGTGATTGGCGCCTGAGCGACCCAGGTGCTGGGCTGGAAGCTCTCCCAGGACTCGAGGGAGGCCAGCGCCAGATGTATCTCTGCCGGGATTTGCGCGCGCACCGAAAGGGCGAGTAGAGCGAACAGCGCGCCCAGGGTCAGAGCGACGCAGAGCGTCCGACGAGCTGCGGTTCCAGCAAGGGCGATTGCCCTCATGATCCAATTCCCTCCTTCACCAGCTCAACGTACCTTGATGCCAGAGCGATACCAGCGCGGTACGGCAGAGACAACGGAATATCGGCCCGGCGGCCACCCGTGCAGGCCGGCGTCAGGCCGTTCCTCGTCTGCCGTTAGAATCGCTCTAGATGCGTTCGAACTTGTAGCCGAGGCCGCGCACCGTGCTCAAGTACCTGGGACGTTCGGGATCCTGCTCCAGCTTGAGTCGTAGACGGTGCATATACACGGCAATCTGGTTGCTGTACCCCTCATAGTCGTAGCCCCAGACAGCGTTCATCAACAGGTCGTGGCTGAGGATGCGCCCTGCATTGCGCATGAGGCAGTAGAGCAGCCTGAACTCGATCGGTGTAAGGTCGACCTTTCGTCCGTCGGCAAACAGCACCCGGTTGCTCAACGGCTCGAGCGACAGTTCCCCTACGGTAAGCTTGGTCTGCGCTTCATCCGCGGTAGAGCTGTCTGCGCGTCGCAGGACTGCCTTGACCCTGGCCATAAACTCGGCCGGCTCGAAGGGCTTGGCCAGGTAGTCATCGGCGCCCAACTGCAGGCCCGTGACCTTGTCCGCCGTCTCCCCTTTGGCCGAGAGGAAGATGATAGGCACATCCAGACGTTGGCGGATACGCCGGCAGACCTCAAACCCGTCCATGTGGGGCATCATCACGTCCAGGATGATCAGGTCTGGTCGCTCGCGGTCCACCAGTTCCAGGGCGGCGGGCCCGTTGTCCACGCTGACAACGTCATATCCTTCCTCGCGCAACAGGAAGGAGATCATTTTCACGTTGGGGGCATCGTCGTCGACGATCAGGATGCGCATAGTTGCACTCCCTTATCCTTGGAGACGCATTGGCCGGTCAAAAGGATATGAGCTCAAGGGCTAATCGCCATTATACCCGCCAGCGGCTCGTCAGGCAAACGGTTTTTTGGCCCGGGGCCGTCTGGCCGGGATTGCCTCCTGGTGCGGGCAATTGGTATAGCGCCGCGTCGCCGCTATAATGGAACGGTAGAGTGGAGGTGTCAGGCTGGTTGCATCTATCGCGGTTGTCATAACGGTCAAGAATGAGGCGGAGAACCTGGAAGGGCTGCTCGAGTCGCTCTGCGCGCAGACCCGCCAACCAGACGAGGTGGTGATCGTCGATGGTGGCTCCACGGATGGCACCCTCGAGATTCTGCGCACCTGGGAAGAGAGCCGGAGGCTGCCACTGCGGATGTTGAGCGAGCCCGGGTGCAGCATTTCGCGCGGCCGGAACCGGGCCATCGCGGCCAGCGAGTCGAAGCTGATTGCCAGCACCGACGCCGGCGTACGGCTTGACGCTGGCTGGCTGGATAGCCTGGCCAGGCCTCTGATCGAGGGGAGCACTGCCAGGCGTGTCGCCTGTGGTTTCTTCCTTCCTGACCCGCGCTCTGTTTTTGAGGTGGCGATGGGAGCAACGGTGCTGCCGCGACGCGAAGACGTGCGACCGGAGCGCTTTCTGCCATCCAGCCGCTCAGTGGCCTTTGCGCGCACGGCCTGGGAGGCAGTGGGGGGCTATCCAGAGTGGCTTGACTACTGCGAGGACCTGGTTTTTGACCTCCGTCTGCTGGCCATGGATTATCGGCTAGTGTTTGTGCCCGAGGCACTGGTGCACTTTCGTCCGCGGCCTGACCTCCGGTCCTTCGCCGTGCAGTACTATCGCTATGCCAGAGGCGACGGCAAGGCGGACCTGTGGCGGGTGAGGCACCTGGTCCGCTATGTCACCTACCTGGTGGCCCTGCCGGTGCTCCTCGCCCTGGCGGCCAGGGCAAGCCCGGCCTGGCTGGGGGTTCTCGTGGCTGGCGCAGCGGCGATGCTGTTCACTCCCTACAAGCGGCTCTGGCCTGAGCTGCGCCCTCTTTCGTCCGCTGAACGCGTTGCGGCGGTGCTGTGGGTGCCCGTGATCCGTGTCACGGGGGACCTGGCCAAGATGGCCGGCTATCCCGTTGGTGTGCTCTGGCGACTGAAGCGCCGCGACCAGCTCCCGAACTGGCGAGCCGTCGATTCGACCAGGGAGAATCTCGCCTGACCATGGACCTCTCCATCATCATTGTCAACTATAACACCTGCGACCTGTTGCGTGACTGCCTGCGTTCGGTCCTGGCCAGCCAGGTCGAGCTGTCCTACGAGATTCTGGTGGTAGACAACAAGTCGCCAGACGACAGTGTGGCGATGGTGCGCAGCGAGTACCCGCAGGCGCGGTTGATCGAGAGTCCAGTCAACGGTGGCTATGCCTACGCCAACAACCTGGGTTTGAGAGCGGCCAGCGGTGCGCATTTGTTGCTCCTGAATCCGGACACAGTACTGCCGCCCCGGGCGCTGCAGGACATGTATGACTTTGTGCTCAGCCACCCCGAGGTCGGGGTAGCGGGTCCCAAGCTCGTGCGGGCCGATGGCAGCCTGGATCTGGCCTGTCGGCGCAGCTTTCCAACCCTGGAGGTGGCTTTCTACCGGCTGATTGGCCTGAGCCGGCGCTACCCCCACAGTCCTCGCTTCAACCGCTACAACCTCTGCTACCTCGACCCTGACGAGATGACCGAAGTCGATGCGGTGGTCGGCGCCTTTATGTGGATCAGGCGAGAGGCGTTGGAGCAGGCCGGCCTGCTGGACGAACGCTTCTTCGCCTTTGGCGAGGACATCGACCTGTGCTACCGCATCAAGGTCGAGCAGGGTTGGAAGGTGTACTACAATCCGCAGGTGGTGGTCACGCACTACAAGAGCCAGGCGATGCGCAAGGACGCCCTGCGCATGAACATCCAGTTCTACCGCGCGATGTGGTTGTTCCACGAAAAGCACTATGCCAGCAAGACCTTCTTCTTACTCAACTGGCTGACGGCTCTCGGGACGGTCGGGTTGTGCGCGACGGCCCTCGTGGTGAACCTGCTGCGACCGCCGGCAAAGAGAAAGGTGGGCTTGTGAAACTCATCCTGCTGACCAATGACGACGGAGTACAGTCGCCGGGGCTGCTCGCTTTGAAGCAGGCCCTTGGAGCCGTCGGCGAAGTGGCAGTGCTGGCACCGGACCACAACTGGTCCGCGGGCGGCCATGCCAAGACTATGCACAAGCCGCTGCGCGTCCAGGAGGTCAAGCTGGCAGATGGCAGCACCGCGCTGGCCTCCAATGGCGGACCGTCGGACTGCGTCGCGCTGGCTGTTCTGGGTGTGCTCTCGCGTGCACCCGACCTGGTCATCTCCGGGATCAACCCTGGTTCCAACGTGGCGCAGGATATGACCTATTCGGGGACCGTGGCGGCGGCTCTGGAGGGTTGGATCAGTGGCATCTCGTCGATGGCCCTCTCGGTGGCGGTCGAGGAGGGCACTCCGCCCGAGTTTGCCTGCGCCGCCCGCGTGGGAGCGATCATCGCCGGGCGTATCCTCGAGCAAGGGCAACACCAGGTGCTGCTGAATGTCAATGTCCCGGCGCTGCCGTTCGAGCGGCTAAACGGTGTCGAGATCACGCGGCTGGGACGTAGGATCTACCGCGACAAGCTAGTCGAACGCAGTGACCCGCGGGGGCGCAAGTACTACTGGATCGGTGGCGAGCCGCCAACGGGGGTAGACGATGAAGGGACCGATGTCGGCGCACTGGCGGCCGGCAGGGTGTCAGTTACGCCACTGCAGCTTGACCTGACCAGCTACCCGATGATGGATGAACTGCGGGCCTGGGACCTGGGTATTGGCGGGTGAGGAGATGGATTTCTGGTCGGTGCTCGAACGGCGGCACAGCATCAGGGTGTTCCAATCCGCCCCGGTGAGTGACGAGGCCGTTGAACGCATCCTGGACGCGGCCATACGCGCACCTTCGGCTGGCAACAGGCAGCCGTGGCATTTCGTCATCGTTCGCAACCTGCAGGTCAGGGCAGCGCTCGAGCAGGCTGCCTACGGGCAGAGCTTTGTTGGTGAGGCCCCGGTGGTCATTGTGGTGTGTGCCGAGCCGGAGCGGTCGGCCGCACGATACGGGGAGCGAGGCAGAAGACTTTACTGCCTGCAAGACACCGCGGCTGCGGTCGAGAACATCCTGCTGGCAGCTACGGCACTGGGATTGGGCGCGTGCTGGGTTGGGGCTTTTGACGAGGCGGCCGCGGCCAGGGCAGTGGCACTGCCGGCGCACCTCAGGCCGGTGGCCCTCGTGCCATTGGGGGTGCCAGCAGAGTCTCCAGAGGCTGCACCCAGGCGCACGCTGGACGAGGTGAGTTCTAGACTCGACTAGGCTTTGACAGAGGCTGACCGCCGCAGCTATAATCTTGCCCGGGAGCGTTGCCTGGTGACACAGCGGTCCGGGCAGAAGCTTGTTGCCTCGGAGTAACCCGATGAAGGGATCAAAGGAGGTAGAAGTGCCCGTAACGAAACACGCTTTCTTCGACGGCAAGTTCGTGCGCATCGAGGACGCCAAAGTCAGCGTCATGGCCCATGGCCTCAATTACGGTACAGGCTGCTTTGAGGGCATTCGCGCGTATTGGAATGAGGAAGAGGAGCAGCTCTTGCTGTTCCGGCTGGCCGAACACTACCAGCGCCTCCACAACTCGGCCGCGATTCTGCTGATTGACCTCCCCTACACGGTACAGCAGTTGTGCGACGCAACGGTCGAACTGCTGCGGCGCGAAGGCTTTCGCGAAGATACCTATGTCAGGCCCCTGGCCTTCAAGTCACAGGAGGGCATTGGGGTGCGGCTGAAGGGCGTCAAAGACAGCCTGGCGATCTTTGCCACTCCTTTCGGCAAGTACATCGAGAAAGAGGAAGGCGCCAAGGTCTGCGTCTCCTCCTGGCGCCGCATCTACGACACTTCCGTCCCGGCTCGGGCCAAGTGCACCGGCGCCTATGTCAACTCGGCGCTGTGCAAGAGCGAGGCCGAGATGAACGGCTTTGACGAGGCCATTGTGCTGACCAGGGGTGGATCGGTGTCCGAAGGCAGTGCCGAGAACTTTTTCATGGTGCGCAACGGAGTGTTGATCACTCCGGGTGTCACCTCGGATATTCTGGAAGGGATCACTCGTCAGACCATCCTGCAGTTGGCCCGCGACGAGCTGCACATCCCGACCAAAGAACGCACCGTCGACCGTACCGAGCTCTACGTGTGCGACGAGGCCTTCCTGTGCGGCACTGGCGTGCAGATTGCCGCTATTGCCAGCATCGATCACCGGGTGATCGGTGATGGCCATATTGGGTCAATCACCCGGCGCCTGCGGGACCTGTACTTTGACATTGTTCGAGGTAAGGTTCCCAAGTACAGGCACTGGTGCACGTCAGTGTACGATAACCAGCCGGTTGCCAGCGGAGCGAGTGCCCCGGCCAGCGTTGGTGCGCCGGCCTAGGCGACTGCCCCTTCCGATCAACGCAGGGCTCTATCAGAGCGGGACGTCCAAGTGCGCTCTCGCTCTGGTTCCGTTCGCACCGTTTCCCTGGTTGCGTGTGCTATAATCCCCCGGCAGTGAGGTCTGCCGCGTTATGGATGAACGAATCATTTCTCCCCGGCGTTTGGCCGACGAGGTCGCTCAGGACACAACCCTGCGCCCCAGACTCCTTGTCGAGTACATTGGACAGGAGCGGGTGAAGCAGAACCTGGGCATTTGTCTTTCTGCCGCCAAGGCCCGGGGTGAGTCCCTCGACCACGTTCTGCTCTACGGGCCGCCAGGACTGGGCAAGACAACGCTGGCGCACGTCATCGCCAACGAGATGGGCGTGAGCATCAAGGTGACCTCCGGGCCAGCCATCGAAAGGCCCGGCGACCTGGCGGCGATTCTGACCAACCTCCGCCAGGGCGATATCCTCTTTGTCGACGAAGTGCACCGGCTGGGCCACGCAGTCGAGGAGGTGCTCTACCCGGCGATGGAGGACTATGCCCTCGACATCGTCATTGGCAAGGGCCCCAGCGCACGCAGCATCCGTCTGAAGCTGCCTCACTTCACCATCATCGGCGCTACTACGCGGATCGCAATGATGACCTCGCCGCTGCGAGACCGCTTTGGCATCGTCTATCGCCTCGATTTCTACGACGCGCCGGCGATGGAGGCCATTGTGGGGCGTTCCTCGCGTATTCTCGGGATTCCGATCGACGGCGAGGGAGTATCCACCGTCGCCAGGAGGGCCCGCGGTACACCGCGCGTGGCCAATCGTCTACTGAAGCGAGTGCGGGACTTTGCTCAGGTGCGGGCAGAGGGAGTTGTCACTGCTACCGTGGCGCAGCAGGCGCTGAGCCTGTTGGAGGTGGATGCACTCGGTCTGGACGATATTGACCGCAAGATCCTGCAGGCCATCATCGACAAGTTCGACGGGGGACCGGTAGGGTTGGAAACCATCGCCGCTTCGCTGAGCGAAGAGGCAGACACGATTATGGACGTTTGCGAGCCTTACCTCCTGCAGCTCGGCTTCCTCGAGAGGACGCCGCGAGGAAGAGTAGCCACGGCGAGGGCTTACGAGCACCTGGGGAGAACCTTCCCGCAGCGGCAGGCCGCTCAACCCTCGCTCCTCTGAGTCCATGGGCCAAGCAACCGTCCTGGACCAGCACGGGCAGAAGCTGGCCCCCTGTTCTCCGGACAAGGCGCGACGGCTGGTGGACGAGGGCAAGGCGAGGCTGCTGAGCGAGGATCCCCTGGTCATTGAGCTCCCGCTCGTCGCTACGCTGCGCGACAAGAGGTCTCCAGCCCCTGATCAGCCGGTCGAGGGCACGATGCTTCTGCTCCACATCTGCTGTGGACCCTGTGGCACCTACCCGATCAATCGCCTTCGCGAGCTGGGATTCTCGGTCACGGGATTCTGGTACAACCCCAACATCCACCCCTATGCCGAGCACGAGCGGCGCAAGGAGTGCGTGGCTGCCTACGCCTCCGAGGTGGGCCTGCCGATGATCTGGTCGGAGGGCTACGAGATGCCCCTGTACTTCCGCCAGGTTGCCGGGCACGAGGAGCGTTCAGAGCGCTGCGCCACCTGCTATCGGTTGCGCCTGGAGCGAACCGCCCGGGAGGCGCGAGAGCGGGGGTTTGACGCTTTCACCACCACGCTGCTCATCAGTCCCTACCAGCAGCAGAGCGTGATCCGGAGCATCAGCGAAGAGCTGGCGGAGAAAAACGGGATTCAGTTCTTCTTTGAGAACCTGAGGCTTGGCTGGGGCGAGCGCGGCCGCCTGGCGCGGGAGCATCATCTGTACCAGCAGCACTATTGCGGCTGTATCTACAGTGAGGTTGAAGCGGCTACGGCGCGCCAGCGGGCCTCGCAGCGCGCCGCCGGGCGCGGCTACTCCTCGACCTGAATCTGGCCCAGGATGACTGTGTCGCCTCCTTGAGACAGTCTGAGCCGCGTCATCGTTTGCAGTTCATACAGACCGATGGTAAGCGTGTAGCGGTCGGGAGCGCCTTCGGCCGAGATAGGCAGCTCGAAGGTCTCCGTGACCACCTCACCAGAATCCCAGGTGGAGGTTGGCCTCGAACCGTCCACTGGCACGTGGTCGGCCTGTCCGGCGGCTTGCCCTCGCTCGTTCGTCAGGTGCACAAAGACCGTATAGTCCTTGTCCATGCGCCTCACAGCCTGCCAGCGAAGCGTGATCCTCAGCGAGGAGCCAGGTCGGGCGACGATCGGCTCCACAGCATAGCCGGTGAGGGCGACCTGCTGAGCGAACACTTCGCTGAGGGAGAACAGGCCGGGGCCGGGACGGCTTCCAAGCACTAGCTCTACGGGAAGCACCACGTGGTCCAGCGGCCTGTCCTCTGCCCCCGGGGTCGGCAAGCGCCTGCCTGTAGACCAATCGTACATCCCGACCAGCAGGCGGCAGGGACCCTCGGCGAGAAACGCCGTTGGCACGTCGAGGCGATGGATGTCCCGCCTCAGGTCGCCCTTGGTCCAGCCGCTGGTGGGATCGTTGCCGGCGCCGGGCCAGCTATCGTGTTGGGCCAGGATCACCCCCCGGCTGTCGACCAGATGGACAAACACACTATAGTTGCGGTCGATGCTCGCGGCGGCTTGCCAGAAGAGAGTAACCCAGAGGCTTTCGCCTGGGCGCACTGTGGTGTCAGGAATCTCCAAGCCCAGCAGCTGGGCCTGGCCGCCTAGCGCCGGTGAGAGAGGCGTGCTGCTGACAATGGCGTTCCGTTCATCCGTGGTGAGCGGCGCAGGATTGGCATAGGCAGGAGAGATGTAGCGGTGCGGTACGGCTGCCGCCAGGCACAGCAGACCAACGGCCATCAGGCCTGGACCAACAGGGCGCAGGCGTAGCGGCAGGACGTGCGCCAACCCCAGGGCCAGCAGGATGGACAGGGCCGAGATCCCCGGGAAGGCCAGTCGTCCCTGACTGGAGATCGTGCGCATCCAGTACAGCGCCCCCAGGAAATAGGCCAGAGCCCAGGAGCCCAGCAGGAAGAGAGGTACCCTCTCGATCCCCGACACTCTCCGGGCAGCCGCCGCGCCGCCCGGCGCCGGCGGGGCGGACGCGAGTTGTGTCCGAGACCGGGTGAACATGAGTATCAAGCCGATGCAGGCCAGAAGTGTGGCTATCGCGAGCAGCCAGTAGACCGAACCCTCGACGGGGATGTTGAACCACCCGAACACCGCCCAGAACGACTTGAAGAGACCAGATAGCTCGCTGAGAGCCTCGCTCCAAGAGGGGACCTGGTCTCGCATAGGCATTACCGAGAACATCAGCTTGAGACCGAGAGGGTCTCGGTAGCGTATCCAGTTGCGGGCATACCACCACCCGCCTACGAGCGCACTGGGCACGAACGTCCACAACATCCATGGCAGGCCAATCTGGCGATGGCTGGACTTGCGGCACAGGGTGAAGAGAGTGAGGGCCACCAACGGGAACAGAAGCAGCCCGTTCAGCTTGGTCAGCGCTGCCAAGCCCAGAACAATCCCCAGCATCGCCAGCCGCAGGCGAGAGGCGCCCTTCTGCCACATCAGCACCACCAGGTACAGTGCGCAGCTTGAAAGCAACGTTACGAGCACGTCGTTGCTGACGGAGGAATGGATGAACACGAACTGCGGATTGAACGCAACGAGGGCAGCGGCCACCGCAGGCAGCCAGGGAACTGATGGGAACAGCGCGGCTGCGACTGCTGCGGTGCACACTATGGTGCCGGCGCCCATGAGCACGCTCATAAGGCGCACCAGGTGCACGGCCAAGGTCGTGCCTCGATAGGGAAAACTCTCGCGCGGGGTGTGTGCTACCATGTTGCGGTTGCCCCACGGGAGGGTCGTGCCTACTGCGGCATGGGGATTGTACTGGACAAGTTGTTGTACATCCGAGGTGTCAATCCAGGAGCTGGCCAGACCACCAAGCACATAGAACAGGGGTGGCTGGCTCGCCTCCTGGCGCATGGGAAACTCGGTTCCTTCCCGATAGACGGGCAGCCCGTGACCATCGGCATAATGCTTGACGTAGAGGTAGTGCCAGACCTCGTCGGGGGCTTCAAAGAGGGGTACTTTGATGCTGTAGAGCGTCCCCAGGGCGAGATAGATGATCAGGATCAGCGCAATCCAACGCTTGTCCAATTGGTCCTCGGGTTTCCAGCGGGCTGCTACCGCAGTAGAAGAGATGGGATCGGCAGGAGCAATCGGATGCTCCAAAGCCGGGCACGATGATACTGACGCCCGGGCATTTCTCATAGTTCCGGGCCCAGGCACATTCAAGGCGCTCGCCTGACGCATCGTGCCTCATAGCAGCGATTCTGGCTCTGGCCAATAGATAGTCAATGTGCCAGTGCATCTTTTTGCGGCGGCGGCAGTGGCGTTCCAGTCTGGCTCTGAGCCCTCCCGGGCCCAGGGCACTGCCCACATAGATGTAGCAGCCCGCGGGAAAACGAAAGGTGCCCAGACGCCCGATGCGAACCCTGGCCGGTCGGGCGAGCTCAAGGACCAGCGCGTAGGTTCCCGGGGTGGCCGGCCACTGGTCTGGCTTCACACGAACTCGAAGCGGGCCGTGAAGTGACGCAGGAAGGGCGGCTCGTAGGTATAGCGCATGCCCCTGATCTCCTGCCGGCGCTGGTAGAGCTCGATGATCGTTTCCGCGACATAGTCGAGATGCGTCTGCGTGTAGACGCGCCTCGGAATGGCCAGGCGCACGAGCTCGAGCTGGGGGTGCGTCCAGCGGCCGGATTGGGGGTCCTTGGTCGCGTTCATCACGCTGCCGATCTCGACGGCGCGGATGCCGCCGGCGAGGTAGAGCTCCACCGTGAGGGCCTGGCCCGGGAGCTGGTCCTGGGGGATGTGCGGCAAGAAGCGCTGCGCATCCAGATAGACGGCATGACCACCGGGCGGCTCGAGGATCGGGACACCTGCTTCGAGAAGACGCTCCGCCACGTAGCGGACCTGTCCGATGCGATGTTCCAGATAGCGTCCGTCGAGAGCTTCGCGCAGCCCGCGGGCCATAGCCTCAAGGTCCCGGCCGGCCAGTCCGCCGTAGGTAACAAAACCCTCCCACAGGATGAGCAACTGGCTGGCGCGTTCGAACAGGTTATCGTCGTTCATAGCCAGAAAGCCGCCGATGTTGGACAGGCCGTCCTTCTTGCCGCTCATGGTGCAGCCGTCGGCCAGAGCAAAGAATTCGGCAGCGATGTCTTTGAGCGAGCGCTGTGCGCAGCCCTCTTCGCGTTCTTGCACAAAGTAAGTGTTCTCGGCATAGCGGCAGGCGTCGATGAAGAGCGGGATGCCATAGCCTGACAGCACCTGCTTGACCTCACGAATGTTGGCCAGAGAGACCGGCTGTCCCCCGCCCGAGTTGTTGGTGATAGTGAGCATGGCCAGCGGCACTCTGGCCGGACCCACCTCGTCGATGAAGCTCCTCAGCCGCCTGACATCCATGTTGCCCTTGAAGGGCGAACGATTGGTCGGATCCAGACCTTCGGGCACAGGAAGGTCTACGGCATGAGCACCAACCGCTTCGATGTTGGCATGAGTGGTGTCAAAGTGGGTGTTGCTGGGCACATAGTCGCCAGGCTTGAGTTTGGCGGCAAACAGAACCTTCTCGGCCGCGCGACCCTGGTGCGTGGGCAGAAAGTGGCGGAAGCCAAAGATGTCGGAGACAGCGTCCTTGAGGCTGAAAAAGCTGCGGCAGGAAGCATAGGCTTCGTCGCCGATCATCATTCCGGCCCACTGGCTGTCGCTCATTGCGGAGGTCCCGCTATCGGTAAGCAGGTCAATGTACACGTCCTGGCTGCGAATGGAAAACAGGTTGAATCCGGCGGCGGAGAGGAATGCCTGGCGCTCGGCGTGGGTAGTTAGGTGGATCGGCTCGACGACCTTGATGCGATAGGGTTCCGGCACCAATCGTGGCATAGGGGTGAACCTCCGCTGGTTGATTTGAGGTCGAAGCGCTCTGCTGGTGGCCATTATAGCCCTGCTGCCCGTGCTGGAGCAAGCAGAGGCATTTGAGATGAACCGGCCAGGCGGATATAATGGAGGTAGGCAGTTCAAGATGGGGTCACCCCAGACGAGGTAGGAGCGGTAGATGCCCGACGAACGCATTCTAGTCGCTGAGGATGAGGCAGAGGTGCTGGACATGTGTGTCCGCGCGCTCTCGCGCGAGGGCTATCACGTCTCCGGTGCCCGCAGCGGCGTGGAAGCGATAGAGATGGTCAAGTCGATGTCGTTTGACCTGCTGCTGACTGATATCAAGATGCCTGGCCTGAGTGGTCTGCAAGCGTACCGCGAAATCAAGCGCCAGGCGCCTGATATCATCGGCGTGGCCATCACGGGTTATGGCTCTGTTGAAACAGCCATTGAAGCCCTCAAGCTGGGCATGGAGGACTTTATCCTCAAGCCCTTCTCCCTGGATGACCTGCGAGCGGCGGTGGCCAAAGCGCTGGACAGAGCGCGCCTGGAGCGCGAGAACACCCGTTTGAAAGCCCTTATCCCCCTGTTCGAGATCAGCAAGGCGCTGGTGGCCGTTACCGACCTGGATGCCCTGCTGTCGCAGATCTTGCGGGTTGCGGTGAGGGACACGCAATCGGACCTGGCGGTGCTGATGCTGCGCAACCGTGGTTCGGGCGAGCTCGAGGTCAGGGCAGTCAACGCTCCCTCGATAGAAGGGCAGGGCCCACAGGCGTACGAGCTGGATCGGGACCTCAGCAGCCGGGCCATCGAAGGCGATCAGGCCGTACTGTGGCCGGCGCCAGAGGGCGGCACCTTCTTTGCCAGAGGGCGGAGCCGGGATACCCCGTCGGCCGGGGTGGTTGTTCCTCTGATCGTGCGTACCGAACGCAGCGGGGTGATGGGCGTTGGCAAGTCACAGCCGGGAGAGTCGTTCTCGCAGGGTGATGTCGAGTTTCTCTCCGTTCTGGCCAGCCAGGCAGCGGCGGCGATTGAGAACGCACGCTTGTTTACTCGTTTGCGCCACGCCTACGAAAAGCTGGCGGCGCTCGATGACCTCAAGAGCGAGTTCATTAACGTGGTAGCACACGAGCTACGCACGCCGTTGGCAGAGATCTCTACCTATCTCGCCCTGTCCGATCAGGAAGCAGGAGCCGGTCCGCCATTCCTCACCGGAATTGAGCGGGCGGCCAGCCGCCTGAACGAACTGATGGACAACATCACTGACTTGAAGTTTCTCCAGGCGGGACAGATCGAGCTCCACGCCACCCGTCTCTCGCTGGTAGGACTGCTGTCGGAGGCCATCCAACAGCTCAGACCCCTGGCCGTACTGAAGGGCCAGACCATTACCGCCTCGGTGCAGGTTGGCCTCAATGAGATCGTTGCCGATGGTCCCAAGCTGCAGGTGGTGCTCAAGAATCTGATGAGCAATGCCATCAGCTTTTCTCCGGAGAAGGGCGACATTCGTGTGGAGGCCTGGTCCGCAGGCAAGGCGCTGAGAATCGCCGTGCACGACACCGGCGTGGGCATTCCTCAGGAAGAATGGGAGTGGATTTTCAAGCCTTTTTACCAGGTGGAGAGCTCTCTCCGCCGTGAGCACGGCGGTCTGGGCATCGGGCTGGCGCTGTCCAAGAACCTGGTCGAGCTGCACGGGGGTCGCATCTGGGTAGAGAGCGAAGTGGGTAGGGGCAGCACCTTCACGGTGGTCATTCCAGACTGCGTTGTCTGAACTGACGCCGGCTTCCGCACCGGCGTGTCGTCCTACCCCAGGTCGTAAGCGCGCACGATGTGCATATCCTGATTGACCATGCGGAAAGCGCGCTTTTCCGCCTCGTACAGGATACGCTCTTCATCCAGTGTGGTCAGGCGGCCGTCTTTCAGCAGGACCTGGCCATCAACGATCACGTAGGTGACGTCCGGCGACTTGGCCGCATAGACAACGTTGGACAACAGGTTGTGGCGCGGCCGCAGGTGTGGCTTGCGCAGGTCCAGCAGGATCAGGTCGGCCGGACGACCTTCGGCAATGACCCCGCTCTGTGCAAAACCCATTGCCCTGGCGCCGCCCCGAGTCGCGAGGCGCAGCGCATCCTCTGCGGGAAGAATCGTTGGGCTCAGGTGGTGGCTTTTCTGCAGCAGCGTGGCCAGGCGGCACTCCTCGAGCATGTCGAGGTCGTTGTTGGAGCCAGGCCCGTCCGTTCCCAGAGCCACGTCCACCCCGGCGGCGAGCAGCTCCGGCACCGGAGTCACGCCCATACCCAGCTTCATGTGGGTGTTCGGGCACTGTACGACATGGGTGCGCTTCTCCGCCAGCAGCGCAATATCCTCCGGGGTGATCCAGATGCAGTGAGCGGCGATGGTCGGGCGGTCGAGGACCCCCAGGTCTGCCAGATACCGCACCGGGGTCTTGCCGTGCCTGGCCAGTGACGCCTCGAGCTGGTCGCGGAACTCGGCCAGGTGCAGGTGCAGGCCGACATCGAGCTCGGCGGACCTGGCTGCCACGGTGACGAGAAAATCCGCCGGGCAGGCGTAGGGTGAGTGCGGCCCCAGCACCGTCTTGATTCGGCCGTCAGCGGCCCCTTGCCACCGCTGCACAAAGTCGACGGTTTCCGGCAGGCCACGCCCGACCTCGGTGCCTTCCCCCATGCCAAACACGCACCAGGCCAGCGTGGCGCGAAGGCCAGATTCCTCCACTACGCGCGCTACCTCGTCCATGAAAAAGTAATGGTCGCAGAAACCTACCGTTCCGCCGCGGATCATCTCCGCCGCGGCCAGATAGGCGCCCCAGCGAACATCCTCGGCGGTCAGTGCTGACTCGGCGACCCAGATGCGCTCGTTCAGCCAGCGGTCGAAGGGCAGGTCATCGGCCCAGCCGCGCTCGAAAGTCATCGCAGCATGGGTGTGGGCATTGAAGAAGCCAGGCATAGCCAGGTGATCGCTGCCATCGATGACCTCAGACGGCTGTACCTCCGGCGGTACTTGACCGATGGTTTGGATACGATTGCCGACGATGAGGATGTTGGTCTTGAGCAAGACATCGCTCGAGTCGTTGAGGGTCAGGACGTCGACGTCACGAATGAGGAGCGAGCCGGGTGTGGGCATTGGGTCCCTCTTCAGGCGGCAGATAGCAGAGAGGGCCTCTGAATGATCAGAGGCCCTCCGTGCGGGCATCACCGTGGAAACTCGCCAGATTCATGGCGAGGCCCAGGCAGCGCGGCTAGCGCGCGCCACCTCCGGCGACGCCCAAGTGTTCAAAACTATCTATCACGGGCATCACCTCCTTGAGCCTAGGATGGTGACAGCATCATACCACAGTCTGTGGCTCTGTCAAGTGCAGCGCAATCGATCAGGCAGGTGCGCCGCGCCAGGGCGCTCGGCACCAACCTGATAGTTTTTGGCAGGATAGGCGCGATATACTGACCCTAGCAAGCCGAGCGGGCTTCTGGCGCGCAGGCTTGTTGTGCTTTCTTATGGCAAATGATTGCGCCGCGGCAGGCAGTCGGTTCCGCGGAGGGTGTGGAGGCTCGTGGTCAAGTCCTCACGACTGAGCGGGTTTTTCAAGCTCGGCATCGAAGAAAGAGCCGCGCTGCTGCGGCAAGAAGCAGGACTATCGGCCGATGACGCCGCCGCGTTCACGGAAGGTGGTCTGGCGGTCGAACAGGCCGACCACATGGCGGAGAATGTGGTGGGGCTCTATGCCCTGCCGCTGGGCGTGGCGACCAATTTTGTCATCAATGGGCACGATGTGCTGGTGCCCATGGCCATCGAGGAGCCTTCAGTCATCGCTGGAGCCAGCCTCGCGGCGCGGCTGGTTCGCGACGGCGGCGGGTTCGTTGCCTCCGCGGACGCTCCCCTCATGATCGGTCAGATCCAGGTGCTCGACCTGAGCGACTTGCAGGCCGCTCGGAGCAGGCTGCTAAAGGCCAGAGAGCGCTTACTCGCACTGGCCAACGAGCAGGACCCGGTTATGGTCAAGCTTGGCGGCGGTGCCCGGGACGTTGAGGTCCGAGTCATCGACTCCAGCCCCGCCGGACCGATGCTGGTGGTGCACCTGATCTACGATGCCCGAGATGCGATGGGCGCCAATGCCGTGAACACAGCGCTCGAAGCCATTGCCCCCACCGTGGCCGAGATCAGCGAGGGCAGGACGCTTCTGCGGATTCTGACCAATCTGGCCGACCGGCGCCTGGCGCGGGCCAGTTGCCGGGTGCCGGCAGCCTCTTTGACGGTGGGTTCCTTTGAGGGCAAACAGGTGGCGCAGGGCATCGTCGAGGCCTGGGCGCTGGCGGCGACCGATCCATACCGGGCGGCGACGCACAACAAAGGCATTATGAATGGCATCGACGCGGTGGTGCTGGCTACAGGCAACGACTGGCGCGCCATCGAGGCGGGAGCTCATGCTTACGCGGCGAGGAGCGGCAGCTATCGCTCGCTGAGCACGTGGGGTCTGGACAGCGCCGGGGATCTGATTGGATCGCTGGAACTACCCATGGCTGTTGGGATCGTTGGCGGAGCGACGAGAGTTCATCCCACGGCCAGGGCTGCACTCAAGCTGATTGGGGTCAAGACGGCGGCCGAGCTGGCGGCGATCATCGCGGCAGTGGGATTGGCGCAGAACCTGGCTGCCCTGCGGGCGCTGGTCAGTGAGGGAATTCAAAAGGGACACATGAAGCTGCACGCCCGCCAGGTGGCTATGGCCGCTGGCGCTGAAGGCGAGGAGATCGACCCGGTTGTGCAGCGCATGCTGGCCGCCGGAGCGGTTCGAGTTGATCGGGCTGAGGAGATCTTGAAGCAACTGAGGACAAAGCGTGAAGCCAAATAGGGGCGTGGGCATCGTCGGGTACGGGGCGTATGTGCCTCGCTATCGGCTGTCCGCGGCCGAGGTCTCGCGCGTGTGGACGGGCGGGCACGGCGGCGTGCCGATTGAGGAAAAGTCTGTCCCGGGGCTGGACGAGGACACCGCCACCATTGCCATTGAAGCCGCACGCAATGCGCTCAAGCGCGGCCAGGTGAATGCGCAGGAGCTGCGCGCGGTGTGGGTGGGCAGCGAGTCGCACCCCTACGCGGTCAAGCCGACGGGGACGATCGTGGCCGAGGCCATCGGCGCGACGCCGTCGGTGAGCGCAGGTGACTGGCAGTTTGCCTGCAAAGCCGGCACGGAGGCGCTTCAGGCAGCGTTTGGCCTGGTAGGCTCTGGCATGGGCGATTATGCCCTGGCCATCGGCGCCGACACGGCTCAGGGTCGACCGGGCGATGCTCTGGAGTACACCACTGCCGCGGGCGGTGCGGCCTACATCGTCGGTCCGCGCGAGCAGAGCCTGGCCTATCTGGAGGCGTCCTACTCCTTCGTGACTGACACGCCCGACTTTTTCCGTCGGCCATACAGGCACTATCCGGAGCACGGTGGAAGGTTTACCGGCGAGCCGGCGTACTTTAAGCACATCACGGGCTCGGTGCAGGCGCTGCTCGAAGAGCTGGCCCTCAAGCCAAGTGACTTTGCGGCAGCCGTGTTTCATCAGCCGAACGTCAAGTTTCCGCAGCGTGTGGCGCAGATGCTTGGTTTCAACAAGGATCAGATCAAAGTTGGTCTGCTGTCGGGGATGGTAGGCAATACCTATGCCGCGGCGGCGATGCTGGGTTTCACGGCCGTGCTCGACGCGGCCAGGCCCGGAGACCGGATTCTCCTGGCCTCATTTGGGTCGGGGGCAGGGAGCGATGCGTTCTCGTTCGTGGTCACCGATTCCATCAAGGAGCGGCAGGCGCTGGCGCCGGCCACGAGGGACTATCTGGCCCGGCGCAAGCAAATCGATTACGCCGTCTACGTGCGTTACCGGCGCAAGCTGGAGATGCACTAGATGAGCGCCGCAACAGACATTGGCGCAACGGAGGTTCCTTTCTCTTGCGCGAAGTAAGCATCGTTGGCATCGGACAAACTGATGTAGGCGAACACTGGGAGCGCTCACTGCGCGACCTGGCCGTCGACGCCATGATCGGTGCGATCAAAGACTCGCATGCTGAGAGGGTGGATGCTCTGTATGTCGGCAACATGCTCTCAGGAGAGCTGACCGCGCAGCAGCACCTGGGTGCGCTGCTGGCGGACTGGGGTGGGCTCGGCGGAGCGGAGGCGTGCAAGATCGAGGCCGCTGATGCCTCGGGCGCGGCTGCGGTTCGCCAGGGCTATCTGGCCGTGGCCAGCGGGGTGCACGATTTCATCATCGCCTGCGGCGTTGAGAAGACCACCGACGCCGACACAGAGACGTCAAATGCGGCCTGGAGCTATGGCACCGACGCCGAGTACGAGGGCAACCAGGGCGTGACCATGCCTGCTATGGCCGGGCTGATGATGCGCCGCTATATGCACGAGTATGGCGTGGCGCGTGAGGCTTTCGCGCCTTTCGCGGTGATCGCCCATGCCAACGGGGTCAACAATCCGCACGCGATGTATCGGTCGCCCATTTCGGCCGAGGCCTATGCCCGGGCGGGCATGGTGGCCGATCCCATCAGCATGTTCGACGGCGCCCCACTGTGCGACGGAGCGGCGGCAGTGCTGCTTTGCCCCAGCGACATTGCCTCGCGATTCAGCGAAAAGCCGGTGCGGATTCGCGCTTCGGCGGCGGCAACGGATCGGCTCGCTCTGCACAGCCGCAATGACGTGCTGTTCTTGCAGGCGGCGTTTCTCTCGGCACAGCGCGCTTTTCTGCAGGCGGGGATCGGACCGGGAGATGTGCAGTTCTTTGAACTGCACGATGCCTTCTCCATACTGGCGGCACTATCGCTGGAAGCCTGCGGTTTTGCCGAACGAGGCAAGGCAACGCACCTGGCCAAGGGCGGTCAATTCGACCTCCATGGCAAAATGCCCATTTGCACTATGGGGGGCTTGAAAGCCCGCGGGCACCCCATCGGGGCCAGTGGAGTCTATCAAATCGTAGAAGCGGCGCAGCAATTGCGCGGCGAAGCAGGCGCGAATCAGGTCGAGGCTCATCTGGGCATGACCCAGAGTCTGGGCGGCACGGGCGCCACCGCCATCACTCATATCCTGGAAGTCTAGTCGGGGACCAAGTCCCCAGCTTGGAGGTTGGAAATGAACGTAGCACGCTATTGGAGAACGGAGAAAACCAGATACGGCCTCGTCGGCGAGACCTGCCGGGTGTGCGGCAAGCCCATCTTTCCCCCGCGTGACCTGTGTCCTCACTGCACGGAGGCGGGTCAGGACCTGCGGACCTTTGGCGGCAAGGGCGAGGTCTACTCGTTTGCGCACGTGGCCGATGCGCCTGCTGGCTACACCGAGTATCAGCCCTACACCATGGCGCTGATCAAGCTCGAGGAGGGCCCCCTGCTGACCGCTCAGCTCACCGACGTGGACGAGGCAGACGTACGAATCGGCATGCCGGTCGAGATGGTCACGCGCAAGCTGAAGGAAGAGGGCGAGAACGGCATGGTGGTGTATGGGTACAAGTTCCGGCCGGTGATTGCCGCGTCACGCTAGTAGCCATCGAACTCTGAAACGCACAAAGCGCTCTTCGAACCAGGAGGGCGCTTTTTGTCTTTTTTGCGCGCTGGGCACCCGACCTTGCGGATCGTGCATCACGGTGGCAGGTACATTGGCCCAAGGGCGCAGCCCACCATTACCAGATGGTGGCGAGGCGTCCCGGCTGTGATGCGGTATACTGCGCCAGAGTTCCGCTGGCATTCCTCGTGTTTCTGGCCTGGCAAAGGGCGACATGATCGCGTGGGGCAGGAATCACAAGCTACGGCACAAATGGCACCGTTGACGATTGTGAACGTGGGCTATCGCTCGACCAACTACTGGGTAGTCAGCGCGGGGCATTCTCGCCTGCTGGTCGATATCGGCTGGCCGGGTACACTGGGTACCATGAAGGCGAACCTCGCCAAGATGGGCGTGCCTCTGGGCGAGCTCTGCTATGCCTTCGCCACGCATTATCACATCGACCACGCGGGCCTGGCCGAGGAGATGAAGCGGGAGGGCGTACCTCTGCTGGTGCTGGACGTCCAGGTCGATGCCATCCCCATGATGAAAACCTGGACCAAGCCCGAAGACAGGTACGTCGACATCACGATGGAGGGCAACATCGTCATCCCCTGCGCGCAGAGCCGCTTGCTCCTGGGCCAGATGGGAATCAGCGGGGAGATCCTGCACACCCCCGGGCATTCCGAGCACTGCGTCTCGCTGCTCCTCGATGATGGTTCCGTCTTTACCGGTGACCTGCCGCCGGAAGCCTATGCCTTTGACAACCCCGTCGCGCTGGCAAGCTGGAGGCTGCTGCGAGAACGGGGGGCGACCCGGGTCTATCCTGCGCACGGACCGATCAGGCCGCTGGAGTAGAGGCGAGCCTGCAAGCGATGGCAGAGATGCCGCCACAGGCGAGCATGATTCTTGACAGCTTGCTCAGGTCACGTGACTTGTGAGTGGGTCCACAGCAAAAGTCGGGTCCAAGCAGCTACAGTGAGCAGAGAGGAGAGGGTGATGGCCAAGACCATACGCGAGATTGCGTCGTCGGATCTGAAACATAAGGAGCAGGTGGCAGCAATGACGGAGCTGGCCCGTAAGGACAAGGGCGCTCTGGCTGAGCTCTTTGATGTCCTCAAGACTGGCAATGACGTCGAGAAGGGGACTGCAGCGGAGGTAATGAAATTCGTGTCGCAGGAAGCCCCCGAGCTGATGCTGCCCCATCTCGATGTGCTGATCGAGTACATTGACTACCGGGCCCCGCGAGTCAGGTGGGGCTGCCCCGAATCGATTGGCCACATTGCGCGGAAATACCCGGTGGAGGTTGAGAAGGCCATTCCCAAGCTGCTCGAGAACCTGAAGGACAAGAGCACTGTCGTCCGCTGGTGTGCTGCATTTGCACTGACGGAGATCGCCAAACACCATCGGGAGAGGGGGAAAGAACTGGCCACCGTACTTGAGACGCTGAGCGAGACCGAGCAGAACAGCGGCGTTCGCAATCTGTACGTCAAAGCGCTCAAGGAAATGGCCAAGGCCTAGCTCGAACTGCCTCGTCACCACACGATGGGGGAGAGCCCCCTCGCCAGACTCAGGCGCCTGCCCGAACGGGAAGGCGCCTCTTCGTTTTCTAGATGGCAGCAAAGAATCTAGAGGTCACGGATTCGTGTATCGAGGTGCAGCATCCTGGATGCGGCGAGCGCTCGACGACAGACGAGGCAACGGGTTCGGGCTGACCCGCCCGGCGTAGCACTCGCGTGGGCACTGTGGAACTGTACCCGGGCCGAAGGGTTGGCCAGCCGGGGGTTATGCCGTAGAATAGGCGGACAATCAGGGGAAGCAGCGCACCGTTCGGCCGCCAGCATCCGAGCCGGGGTGTCGCCGCGCGGTGCGTCGACTGAAGGAGGAGCTTGAGCTCTGCGTCTGCTCCGGGCAAAGTAATCCTGTTCGGAGAGCATGCCGTGGTGTACGGCAGGCCGGCCATCGCCGTGCCGGTGCCGGAGGTGTGCGCCAGGGCGACAGTAGAAAAGGGCACGCAACGGCAAGGAATCTGGATCCATGCTCCTGACCTCGAGGTCAGCCATCACCTGGGAGATGTCGTTGTTCGGGGAGAGGCTGCCTTTGCCCTTGAAGCGACGGTGCGCAACGTTCTGCGCAAGCTAGGGTGCCCCGACATGCCCGACCTGACCATTACGGTGACTTCCACCGTGCCCGTTGCCAGTGGCATGGGCAGCGGAGCAGCGGTGGCTACGGCGATGGTCCGCGCGCTGGCGCAGCACCTGGGTGCGTCGCTGAGCACAGAAGAGGTTTCGGCGCTGGTCTTTGCGACGGAGGTAATCCACCACGGTACGCCGAGCGGTATCGACAACACGGTTGTCAGCTATGCCAACCCCATCTACTTTGTGAGAAGCAGCCCGATTGAGCTGCTGCATGTTCGCCGGCCGTTCAATCTGGTGATCGCCGACACGGGTGTTCGCAGTCCCACACGCGTGGCCGTGGAAGACGTGCGGCGGAGCTGGGAGGCCGACCGGCAGCGGTTCGAGGCCGTGTTCGATCGCATCGGTATGATCGCCGCACTGGCCCGACGGGCGATTGAGACCGGGCAGAGCGGATCCCTCGGTGGCCTGATGAACCAGAACCAGGAGCTGCTGCGGGAGATCGGCGTGTCCAGCCCCGAACTGGAAAAGCTCATCTCGGCTGCGCTGGCCGCAGGAGCGGAAGGGGCCAAGCTATGCGGCGCGGGGCGTGGTGGCAACATGGTGGCGCTGGTCTCAAGGAATGGGGCTGGGAAGGTCGCCGCGAGTGTGCGTGCCGCCGGGGCAGTGCAGGTGATGACGACGCAGGTCAGACAGACACCGGCGCCTTCTCGCTCCGGGGCCGGCGAATGAGCAAGCCATGTTGATCGGCGTCGATGCCAGCAGGGCCGCTGCCCTGCAGCGCACTGGTACGGAGAACTATACGCTGCACCTGCTGCGTTCGCTGCTCGAACTGGACCAGCAGAACCGCTATCGCCTTTACTTCAATCAGAGGCCTGCGGATGGGTTATTCCCCCCGTCGGATCGCTGCGAGGAACGCATCATTCCCTTTCCTCGACTGTGGACCCATCTGCGGCTTGCGGTCGAGATGGCACGGTCGGCTCCAGACGTGCTCTTTGTGCCGGCTCACGTGCTGCCAGTGGTTCATCCGCGGCGCTCTGTCGTTACCGTGCACGACCTGGGCTACCTGTACTATCCGCAGGCGCACACGCCCTGGGCTGGCCGCTACCTGCGCTGGTCGACCGCCTACAACGCCGCAAACGCCGCTCACATCCTGGCTGACTCAGTGGCGACTCGCGATGACCTGGTCAAGCACGGTCTGGCCAGGGCTGAATCGATCACCGTGGCCTATCCAGGCCTCAATCCGCTCTACCACAGAGTCGAGGATGAGCGTGCGCGTCGAGCGGTGCTGGAGCGACACCAGATCACCTTTCCCTACGTATTGTATGTGGGTACCCTGCACTCGCGCAAGAACCTGAACGTCGTTCTGGAAGCGCTGCGGGAGCTGGTGAAAGGCGGCCTCGACCTGCACTGGGTGATTGCCGGCAAAAAGGGCTGGCTCTACGAGCCGCTGTTTGCCCGCGTGCACGAACTGGGCCTGGACGAGCGAGTTCACTTCCTCGGCTTTGTCGCCGACGAGGATCTGCCGGCTCTGTTCAGCGGAGCGCTGGCATTCGTGCTGCCGAGCCTGTACGAGGGGTTTGGTTTTCCCGTGCTGGAGGCTATGGCCTGCGGCTGCCCGGTGCTCTGTTCCAATGCTTCATCCGTGCCCGAGGTGGCGGGTGACGCCGCTGTTCTGCTGGACCCTCACGACGCCGGGCAGTGGGCGGAGGCACTGTCCTCGGTTCTGACCGACCAGAGCCTGCGCCAGGGCATGATAGAACGTGGCTACCGACAGTCAACACGCTTCACCTGGCCGGCCTGCGCCGCCACCGTGCTGCGCGTTCTGGAGATGGTTGGCAAGGGGTAGGTGGCTCTCTCCTTTGGGCCGCCCTTTTTGGCGTGGCGTTCCGTACTATGGTATAGTGACTCCGCGAGGATCACGGAGGAGGCGATTGCTGATGAAGAGATGGCTATTGGCCCTGGCGGCCCTGCTGATTGTGCTTGTCTCCATGCCGGCCGCGGTGCAGGCCCAAGATCCAGTCACTCTGAATAAATCCGACTACTACGTCACCGTCCTTCAAGATGGTCGACTGCGGGTCAAGTACGAGCTGACTTTCACCGAGCGCGAAAATGGCCGCGACCGCATCAAGGAACTGCCACCGCTGGAGAGTCCGCACACGATCCTCGAAGCCTACGGTTCTGGCCCCGACGGGCGTTTCCAGGTGACGCTCCAGCCTACCGGCCGCGCCGGAGTGTACTCAGCGCTCTTTGCGACCAGCACCCGCAAGGGGAGCCAGTATGTGCTCACCGTCCGCTACACCGTGGATCGCTCTGTCTTTGACGCCACCAAGATCGACGGTGAGGACTATCGGATCATCGGCTGGGCATCGGGCGAGTGGTCACTGGGGATCGAAGTGCTCGGAGCGACCTTCGTTCTGCCAATCGAGCTGCCTGCCGACATTACCAGGCCCGAGCAAGTGACCGATGCGATTGTGAACGCGGCCGGCGTGAAGGTGGGTCGGCTGAGCGACTTCACGCGCTGGGTCTACTTCCCAACCCCCGACGAGACTACTGGCAAGAACTGGCTGTCCATCTATGTTGAAAAAAAGAACGTGCCGCCCAAGGGCAAGATTCAACCGCCGTTCTACCTGCGGGGCAGCACGATCCCAACGACGAGCGAGACCGAAATCCCGCTGAAACCCAGCCCAACGCCAGTCCAGCCATCTGGCGGGACAGGATGGACTCGGGCGGCGCTGGGGCTCATCTTTTGCATGGGAATGATAGTGGTTCTCGGAGTCGCTGTGGTCGTGGCACTGGTGGTCAAGCGCCGGCCCAAGAAGCCAGTCTATGAGCCTCCGGAGATTGAGCTGGAGACGTTTGAGACAGCGGGCGTTGTCCCGGACCTGAATGCCATTGAGACGGCATTCTACATGGGCAATTCGGCGCGGACGAT
>Ga0116142_10001316_pt1 | contig 30127 bp, 36 predicted proteins | sample AD_UKC033_MetaG_FD_89785 | JGI IMG/M metagenome (GOLD analysis project Ga0116142, IMG submission 89785) | Active sludge microbial communities of municipal wastewater-treating anaerobic digesters from USA - AD_UKC033_MetaG | ecosystem: Engineered > Bioreactor > Anaerobic > Digestate | place: USA... | reverse complement strand
TAAAGAGCAAAATTAATCCCGGTGCGGTCCTCCCCGCTGGTTAAAGTGACCACATCGGCACCCACCGGAGGCGTTTCCTGCCCGGGGACATAAAGGCCTTTGTTGTCATACCATTCACCCAAATAGCCAATGCTAGCCGCAGGCACTGTGCGCACTGCATAATCTCCAGGATACACGCTACTGCAAAAATATGCTCCGGTCACATCCGTACGCGCCGAGAACACCCAGCCATCAAGCCTTCCGAGCCCGAGCATTTGCACCAATACACCCGCAATTGGCGTCAGCCCATCCGCCTGTGCAACGAGTCCCCCTAAACTGGCATATTCGTCCATGAACGCATCTATATTGGAAACCGTAACAGAGGCCGGCAGACTGATTTCTGTGCCATAGCGCCATACATCTGTGCCGGGCATGTTGCTGTATACTTCAGGAACATAGGTTCCGCTCCAATCATGGAAGTTCACCCGATAAGAGCCCTCCATCAGTCCACCGATCGCATAGGTGCCATCCGTATCCGTGGTTGTATATCCCGTATAAACCCATTCAGGACCGGACCGGTGATATGCCTGCACATCAATGTCTTCAAGCGGAGTGATTCCGTCTGAACCAGCCACCGTACCCGTGATCCATGACGCAATGGCGAGCGAAGCATTAATGCCCGAGTTTACGCTCCCCTCCCCAACAACGATATTGGCGCCCGAATCGTAATAACGGTCACCCGGAATGTTGTCATAAACTTCACTGACATAATCCCCGTTCCAATCAATGAATGTCACGCGGTAGGTTCCCGCCCCCAAGCCCCCGATTTCATAGTATCCGTCAATATCGGGATAGCTAGCGCCAGCCAAACTCCACCAGGATCCATTCCAGCGATACGTTTGCACATAGATATTAGGCAGGCCGGTCACCTCATCCGGGCCCGTCACTATGCCTGTGATCCATGATGCAGTGACCAGCGAAGCGTTGATGTTTGATATTGTACTCGCCGCAGGGACCACCAGATCCTCCCCGTCATTCCAAACGTTGTCACCGGGGATATTGTTATACACTTCAGGAGCATAAGTTCCGTCATCATCACTGAATCCCACATGATATGTTCCCGCCGCCAATCCCGTCAGCTCATAATTTCCACTGCTGTCCGTGTAGGTTTCCGGGCCCCAGTACGAATCCGATTTATTCACGCATTCGACATAAATATTGGCCAGCGGCGTCAACCCGTCCGATCCTGTTACTTTCCCAGTTATCTTCGATCCTATGGCCAGCGAGGCATTGATTCCTGTATTAGTCCCCGTTTCCGTCACCACAATATCCGTGCCATCGTTCCATAAATCTGATCCAGCAACGTTGTTATATACCTCCGGGGCATAAACCTCGCCATCATCACTGAAAGTCACATGATATGTTCCCGCCGCCAATCCCGTCAGCTCATAATGGCCAGAACCATCTGTATAGGTTGACGAACCCCAGTCCCATGTTGAAACATTTGCAGAATCCACAAAGATATTGGCCAACGGCGTCAACCCGTCCGGCCCGGTCACCGTGCCGGTGATTGAACCGGCTTGTGCTTCTGCGAGAGTGAATATGGCTACGAGAAGGAAAAGGACAGAAACAGTTAATCCCCGGACATGTTGATAACAATTGTTCATGTTTCACCCCAACTGAGCTTCGGAGGCCATTATATTCATCCGGGGCATACCAAAACCCCGCCTTTCCGGAACTCATTGTTTGCACCGCAGCCCGATCAAAACAAGATCATTCTCCAAGTATTCTTATTCTCCTTTGCGCAGTTTTCTGTGTGCCGTTTCATGGCGGCCTTCTGCTCAATAAAAATCAATCGTCTGACCTGAATCCGCGTCTGATATAGCATTAGACTCCGTCATGCCGGTTCATGGCGGAATTCCCGCGGCACAGGGTCGCCGCCTTCCCAAACGACGCGGCGGAAATGTTCCGGGTCGGTGTTGCCTTCGGTGTTGATCAGCAGAACCTGCGAGGAGGAATCCAGCTTCATCTTTTTCCTGAGGCCGGAAAGGCCGGCATGTTCTGCGATGAACATCAGCGCGCCCAGCGTCACTGCGCCGGATTCGCCGGAGACAATAAAGGGATCATCCGCCAGCGGGACTCCATACACCCGCATCCCCTTGGCCGCCACGAAGTCCGGACACGACAGGAAATAATCAGCGCACCGGTCGAGTATACCCCATGCAATCGGACTCGGATCGCCGCAGGCGAGCCCCGCCATGATGGTGTTCAGATCGCCGCCGACTGAATGCGGCTTGCCGTCGCCGATTTTTGCGGATTCATAAAGGCACGCAGCCCTGTCGGGCTCAACCACCACGGTGACCGGGCGCTTTTTCCCGAACAGCCCCTGGTAGTAGCCGATCACGGACGCGGCCAGCGCGCCCACACCGGCCTGCACAAACACATGCGTGGGCTGAGTGATCCCCTGCCCGGCCAGCTGTTCCTGAATTTCTGCCATCAGCGTGGTGTAACCCTGCATGACCCAGAGAGGGATGTCCTGATAACCTACCCATGAAGTGTCCGAGATGATCTGCCAGCCATTCTTTGCGGCATCGCGCGTGATCATGCGGACCGCATCATCATAGGTGCCGGGGATCACCCTGACTTGAGCGCCGTATTCCTCAATCGCCCGGATGCGAGGCTTCGAGGTGCGTTCATGAACATAGACCACACACTTGAAACCCAGCTCCATCGCGGCCCATGCAACGCCGCGGCCGTGATTGCCGTCTGTCGCGGTCGCGAAGGTGATGTCTCCGATTTGCGAACGAACCTTGTCCGACTTCAGCTCCGAAACCGTAAGTTCGCGGTCTCTGATGCCCAGCCGCTTCCTGAGAAACTGATAGATCGCAAACGATCCGCCCAGCACCTTGAATGAGTTGAGGCTCAGGCGCTGGGACTCATCCTTCACCCAAATCCCCCCGATGCCCAGCATGGCCGCCAGCCCCGAGAGGCTTTTCAACGGGCTCATGCGATACCCGTCGAGCTGACGATGAAACTGGCGCGCCACGCCCGTGATCCCGGGGGGCAGCAGGCGCGCCAGGGGCTCGCAATCCCCAGGCTTCTTTGCGTGTGTGTTCTCGATCCATTCAATCGGCAGACTCGGATTATCTTTCTTCATGATCCAATCCTTCACGTGATATGGCCCCATGTTGGATCATGCAGAAATAAATGCAATGCCAAACCGCCGGATCAGTCCGTGGCAAACACATGAGTGTCCTCCGGGGGCGGAGGAGGCGGCATCTGGCGCGACTCGATTTCTCCCAGCGTCTCGTCCGGTTTCCACTCAATCACCTCGTCGCTGTACAGCCGCGCGAGATAGTCCTTCACATCTATTCTGGCGGCCTGTTTTCCCGACCTGATTGAGGGTTCAACCCTGTCCAGCTTTGACCGCCTCACCCAAAATTCCGGCTGGCTGAGCGATACGGAAATGGATCGCACATGCCCCATCATCCGGTCGAGGTCTGCCTGATAGCGGTGCAGATAATAGGCGGCTGTTCCCGTGATGCGCCGGTCGCGCGCAGCCAGCGCAAAGGCGCTCTTGTCACGTGCGCTCAAAGCGCTGAAACGGTCACGGGCCTCCAGCAGGTGCGATGCCATTTCCTGGAAGCTCGCGTCATCCGGATTGAGGCACCGCTCGAGCAGCAAAATAACCCGCTGGGCGGCGCAAAACAGGTCAAACCAGGCGCGGAAGATGTCCTCCGGAACCTGCGCTTCGCGCCGGTGCCACCGCAAGGCAGTGGTATCAGCGAGGGCCGTCTGATAATCGCCAATGCGCTCGATATCCTTCATGCAGCGGTCCAGATGCTGAATGAAGAGCGTCTGACGGTACGAAAGCGCATAGCTCGTGAGGCGGTCAAGATAATCCCCCACCGCCAGCTTGACGTCGTCAATGACGGCTTCGTTGGCCAGCAGGACGCGCCGGGTCGCCGGCCGGTAATCCAGCATCAGTTCCCCGTTGATGGTCATCCCCTGAATGCATATCCTGGCCATTCGCCGGACCTCGAGAATGGTGGCTCGGATGGCCTGTTCCGGACGGCTGAGGTTCTCCGGTTTCAGATGGCTGGGTTCGGGCATGGGCGACCTCGGCAGCACCAGCCGCCTCAGCAACCATGCGCAAGCCCGGGTGAACGGCAGCAGCGGCAGGGCGCCCGTCGCCATCATCAGCAGGTGCAGATTGGCAGCCTGGCGCAGCGGCTCCTGAGCGCTCCAAACGACGGCGGCGCGGATAAAAGGATAAAGAGCAAGCGCCAGCGCGACATTGAAGATATTGAAAAACAGGTGTCCCGCGGCTGCACGCCGCGCCTCGATATTCATTGAAAGGCTGGCCAGCAACGCAACGATGCAGGTGCCGATATGCGCGCCCGCGATGACAGGGAAAAACTGGTCAAATGATTGAAATATCCCCGCGCTGATGAGGGCAAAGCACAGGCCGATCATGGCCCCGCTGCTGGTCATCATTGCGGTCAGCAACGCGGCAATGCCAACGCCCGACAGACGCCCCGCCCACGCATCCCCGCGGACATGGGCCAGCCACGGCGCGAGGGCTTCGCGGTGCGGGACCAGCGAACCGCTGATGGTGATCATGCCCAGAAACAGCAGACCGAATCCGATCATGGCCAGACCGGCCTGCTTGCACCGCTCGCCGGGAAGCAGGCTTTTCAAGAGAAATCCGGCAGCAATGGCCACCCAGCAATACTGGCCGATGTTGAACGACAGCAATTGCATTGAAAGCGCAGTCCCAATGTTTGCACCCATGATGGGCGCAACCGCCGCCTGCAGACCCAGCAGGCCCGCGTTGACAAAACCGGCAATCATTGTTGTGGCCGCGCCGCTGTGAGCCAGAAATCCCAGGATAATACCCAGCAAAGCGCCGCGCAAAGGCCCGCTTGAAGTCCGCCCGATAACTGTGCGCAAGGACGGCCCGGCCGCCGCGCGCAGCCCGCCGGTTATCACATGCATGCCAAATATGAAAAGGCTCAGCCCCCCGATCATCCCGAACACATCCATTATCAATGTTTTGCTCATGTCGCATTCCTTTCCCGTCAACGGCTCCAGCCGCCGCTGCTGGCGGCATAGAACTAATGACACAGTCAAGCGTCAAATGCAATTCAATTCGACACAGCGGCGCGGGGCGGATATATCAACCGAAATCAGACAATCAAGCGAATGGCGCAAGGAAGAGACCGTATTGCGCGCTATGCCACTCCTGCAGTCACTCAAAGTGGTGTACAGCTTCCGGCTGATAGAGAATCATATCAATGCGAATATACCGGGGGCCGTCCGCAAAATTCCATTCAATGGTATCGCCGACAGAGAAGCCAATAATGGCAGCGCCGAGCTCTGACAAGATAGAGAGTCTGCCCTGCCGAATATCTTCATCGTCAGGATATACCAGCTTGTATTGCATACTTGCACCCGTGGCTAAATCCGTGAGGCAGACACAAGTGTTCATGGTCACGACATAAGGAGGCACTTCTTCTGAAGCAACGATCTCCGCCCGGCCGAGTTCATCTTCAAGCATTCGCAAAAGCGCCGGCCGGATAAGACCGTAGCGTTGTGCAGTTGTCAGCAGACTGCGCAGACGGTTGTAGTCACACAGCGTGCAAGTAATTTTACGAGCAATCATTAGATCCTGCATGACCATCTCCTTTCTGTTCTACGCCCTTACGTCCCTACTTGTTTGCAAAATAGCAGGCAGGCCCCATTATGTCCAGCTTTATCTCCCATGCTGAGTGTCGCGGGCTCTCATTATGCTTGTCTTTTTCTCTTTTCGCAGGCAGAGTCTCGAAATAATCTGAACAGGGCGGTTGCGATGAAACTTTATGAATATGAAGCGAAGGATATTTTCAGGAAGAACGGCCTGCGTGTGCCGGACGGCATCGCCGTTACAGAACCGGCGCAGGGCCTTGCGTTCCTTGAAGCTCACAAGCCCGCGGTGCTGAAGACTCAGGTGCTGACCGGCGGACGCGGCAAGGCCGGCGGTATTTTGTTCTCCGATAACGCAAAGGATTTTTCGGAGAAAATCGAGCGGCTGAAAAAGCTCCCGATCAAGGGAATGCTTCCCCGCGGCATCCTGATCGAGGAGAAACTGGATGTGCGGCAGGAGATGTACATGAGCTGCACCATTTCCCGCTCGACCGCCGAAATCCTGTTCATGTTCTCGCTGACCGGGGGAGTCGAGATCGAGTCGGTCGCCGAAAATAATCCCGAAGCCATCAGGAAACTTTCGATCAATGTCCTGGACGGCATGAAGCCTTCGCAAATCGAGGCACTGGTTGCAAAAACCGGCCTTGAAAAGAAAATAGCCGCGCAGGTCTGCGAAGCCGCCCTCGCCCTGTACAGGATATTCACGGAGTACCGCTGCCAGATTGCCGAGATCAATCCGCTGGTGGTCACCGGCGACGGAACAGTCGTGGCCGGCGACGCCAAGATGGAGATTTTCGACGAGGCCGCCAAACTGCACCCGGAATATTTCAAGGAAGACCTGACCTGCACCCCGCTTGAAAAGCGGGCGCGGGCGATGGATTTGGGCTATGTTGAACTCAGCGGCAACGTCGGAGTCATTGGCAACGGCGCGGGACTGAACATGGCCACGCTGGACATCATCAGCTTTTACGGCGCGAAGCCCGCCAATTTTCTCGAGGTTTCGGGACGCACGTACGGCAAGGCCGAGGATGCCGTCGGCATCGTGGTTTCAAATCCGAATGTGAAGGTTGTCTTCGGTAATTTCTTCGGCTGCATCTCGCGGTGCGATGTCATCGCCGAGGGCCTTGCCGCCGCGCACACCAAAGGGAGCATCAGGATGCCGATGGTCATCGCCATGCGCGGCACCGGGGCAAAGGAGGGCCTTGAAACCCTGAAAAAGGCGGGGATCACGGAAATCTACGAGGACGACATCGAGGCCGGGCGGCGCGTTGCTGAACTGCTGAAGGAGGCGAAATAATGTCCATTCTCATCAACGGCAAAAGCAGCGTCATGATCTCCGGCCTCACAGGCAGGGAAGGCACCTATCATGCGAAGCTCATGATGGACCTCGGCACAAGAATTGTCTGCGGAGTCACGCCGGGCAAGGGCGGGATCGAACATCTGGGAGTGCCCGTTTACAACACGGTCCGCGAAGCGATGGCGAAACACGACATTGACGCGTGCGGGGTGTTTGTTCCCGCGAGGGTGGCCGCTGCAGCCGTTGAAGAGTCCGTGGAGGCAGGGGTTCCGCTGATCGTGGCGGTGACGGAAGGCATCTGTCCGCATGACGCCATGCGCTTCATATCCCTCGCTCGGCGCAGGGGGGTGCGCGTGCTCGGTCCCAACACGCCGGGCCTGCTGACGCCCGGCGAGGCCAAGATCGGGGTGCTGGCGTCCGACTTTGTGAAGAAAGGCCCTGTCGGAGTCGTATCGAGAAGCGGAACGCTCACCGTGGAAATCTGCTATTACCTCCAGAAAAATGGCTACGGGCAATCCTCCGTGGTCGGAATCGGCGGCGACATGATGGTGGGCACCACATTCCTTGATATCTACAAGCTTTTCGAGCAGGATGGCGAGACGGAGAAAATCGTGGTCGTCGGCGAAATCGGCGGCACGATGGAAGAGGATCTGGCCGCATACATCTCAAAAACAGGGCTCAAGAAAAAGACTGCGGCATTCATCGCGGGCCGCAGCGCGCCTGAGGGCAAGCGGCTCGGGCATGCCGGAGCCATCATCGAGGGCCGCATGGGCACCGCGCAGTCAAAAATCGAAGCCTTTGCAAAAGCCGGTGTACCAGTGGCTGAAGTGCCCTGGAGCATTGCTGAACTGCTGTAAAAAGCGCAACAGGAGAAACCATGAAGAACAGAAAAATATCCATCACGAAATTTGATTTTGCCCGCCTCAAGGAACTGCTGGCGGTTGCCAACGAATTTGACCGCACCCGCAGCGACCTGAAGGCACTGGCAGCGGAACTGGATTGCGGCCATTTGGTGGAGTCCAAAGACGTGGCGGCGACGGTGATCACAATGAACTCGCGTTTCAAGATTCGCGATCTGGAAACAAAGGAAGAGGAGGAATACACACTCGTTTTCCCCGCAGATGCTGATTTCGAGGCCGGGCGGATTTCCGTGCTTTCCCCCATCGGCACAGCCCTGCTGGGTTATTCCGAAGGAGAAACGGTCGAGTGGCCGGTGCCTGCGGGCAAAAGACGGATAAAGATCGAGAAAGTTCTTTATCAGCCGGAAGCCGCCGGGGATTTTCATCTCTAGGGCTGGACGGCATGCAGGGAACTTCCAAAGCCGGTTCTCTGATTCTTGCGGTCCTGCTGCTGAGCGGCTGCGCCACGACCCCGTATCATTTCGGCGCGGTTTATGATTATCATCCGGCCCCGCCCCTGTCGGAGCACGAGCAGCAGATTGAGCGAGGGAAGCCGAACAGGTTTCTCGACGCGTGCGACTGGATCTGGCCGGGAAGTCTGCTGGGCAAGCTGATTCTCTGGAATCGGAAAGTGGACAGCCATCAGGTATCGCAGGAGACGGAGGATACTCTGCGCTCCTATCTGGCCGCGAACCATCTCGACAGCGTCAAGGTGCGGATCAACCAGTATCATCCCGGAGCCGAACTCAGCCGGACGCTCGGCAACAAATCCGTGGGCTTCGGCTGGCGGTACACCATCGGGCTGCTGGGGTGGCTGCAGTATACGATTCTGCCGCAGCGCTTCTTCGGCGGAGACAACTACAACCCCTACTCCAACACGCTGAACATATATTCAGACATCCCCGCCGTAACCGTGCACGAGGGCGGGCACTCAAAGGACTTCGCGGAGAAGAAGCTGAAGGGAACCTACGCATTCATCTATGTGATTCCTTTTGTAAATCTCTGGCATGAGGCTCAGGCCTCGAACGACGCGCTCAGCTATGCGCAGGAAACCGATCATGAACTTCAGCGCGGGGGCTACAAAATCCTGTATCCGGCCTACGCCACCTACATTGCGTCCGACATCAGCTATTTCACCAGTCCGGTCCTCAGCTATCCGCTGATGGCCGTTTGTGTCGTTCCGGCTCACATTGCGGGCCGGATCAAAGCCCACGGCGTGACGGATGAGGAACTTTCTCCGCCGGAAACAGCCGCTGCGGAAAACGACACCGCGAAATAGCACGAAAGCCCGTCTCTGAATGCATTTTTGCCTGCACCCGCGCGGCGGACGCATGATATTTTAAATAGGACTATTTTAGTCCTATTTTAATCAAAACGGCACATTTTCGGACTTTTTTTCAAAATTTCGGCGCAATTCGCGATTTTTCGGCCATTTTTGGGCCATTTTTGAGCTTTTTTGGCGATTTTTGCTGATTTTTTACGTTTTTAAGCCGTTTTTTGGCGTTTTCCGGCCTAATACTGCTTTTCGTATTCGCCCTTGCCGATTTTTTTCAGTTTGTGGAAACCGGCCGATTTCGCGCGGTCATCCAGGCCGCTTTTTGATCCGCCGACGTTGGGCGCGGAAATGACGCGCTTGACGGGCGAACCGCACTGCGGACAGGTCTTGAGGGGTTCCTGCTTCACTGCCGCAAGGTGCTCAAACACCTTGCGGCAGTATTCACAGGCTTTTGAAGAGTCAACCGCCGTATATTCGTAGATCGGCACAGCCGAACGGCTCCGTTATTTGACGGGCATCTCTTCGGGCATTTCCTGCGGCTGGCTCATATCCATGTCCCCGCCCGTTTCGGCGCTCTTGCTGGGCCGGATATAGATTTCCGTGCGGCGGTTTTTCTGCATGTTCTCTTCGGTGTCATTCGGAGCCACCGGAACGTCAAAGCCGAACCCCTTCGACGAAAGCCGCGAGGGTTCGATGCCGCCGGCCGAAATCAGATATCCCATGACCGCTTTTGCGCGGCGCTCTGACAGTCTGATGTTGTAGTCGCGCTTGGAGGTCGGGCGCTTGTCGGCATGGCCTTCCACCTTTGCGGTGGCGCCCGGATCGCGCTGCAGAACTTTCGCCACGACATCAAGCTGTTCAAAATACTGCGGACGCACATCCGCCTTGTTGTAGTCAAACTCGATATTCAGCGTGAAGAGCTGCAAGTCGTCCGCCGGATCCAGCGGGTTGGTATGATCCTCAATCACCTCATGCCCGTCGGCCACGCCGCCGTTGTCGGTGTCGCGGTCGTTGGGATCCGTGCGGTAGGTCAGAACTTCCGCGCCGTCTTTCAGGCCGTCCCAGTCGCTGTCGGGATTCAGCGGATCGGTACTGTAGCTCAGCACCTCCTGACCGTCGGTCAGGCCGTCGCCGTCGGTATCCGGATTGTAGGGATCGGTCCCGATTTCAGCCTCGCGGGGATCCAGCAGGCCGTCGTTGTCGCTGTCTATATCGGTGCCTTCCAGTTCATACACCCTGGGCACATGGGCGCCCCAGCGCCAGTTCACGCCGGCGCTGAAAAGAATATTCCCCTCGGTATCCGTGCCCTGTACCACCGGACGGACATCCATGCGGACGGCCCACTCGTCGTTGAAGTGATAGAACATGCCCAGCCCGCCGATGATAATAGGCTCGTCCTGCTCCTGGGCATCACTTGTCCCGTAATGAAACCAGCCTGCACCGAGGGAAAGATAGGGATCCCAGCGCAGATTCTCGATGTTGCGAAGGTGGAACAGGACATCAAGGCCAAGGCGAATCGCCCACGTGTCGTCATCAATGTCCGAACGCCGCGGGTCCTGAAAATCCGTGGGCTCCAGTTTGGGAAGAAGGTTGAAATCCAGCTCAAAGGTCCAGCGGGGATTGAAGTCATAACCCAGTCTCAACGCATGGAAGAAGGCATCTTCAACCTCTTCATCGCCCTCAAAATTGTAGAAACCGATTTCATAGCTGACCGACCAGGGAGCCTGCGCGAAAAGATCATATTCCGCCGCGGAGACTGCCGGGGCAAAAACCGCCGGAACGGCCATCAGCGCTGTCAAAACCCAGATTTTCATGCTGTTCATTGCTTAAACTCCTTCTTCAAACCAAACCGAAAACAGAAAGGTAGCAGGAATCACTCCGATGGCAATCCAAATCACACGGGGTCAAACCCCCAGCATGCCGCTGACGAGGGCAATGAACAGGAGGATGCAAACGGCGCACAGGCCGAGCGAAGAATACGGGAGAGGACTTTCGTCCAGCCTGCGGCGCTCCAGTTTGGAGACCACCGCCAGCACGGCCAGCACGAAACAGACGGCCAGCACGGCCATGAAGGTGTAGAAATTCTGACGGGCATACTCCGTCGCGACCCCGGCCTGCCCCACCAGCGGCAGCACCATGCACAGCACCAGAAAGGCCAGCGCCGACAAGACCGTGAAAAGTGAACCCACCGCCGGTTTTGCGAAAAACGAACCTTCAAACTGCTCTTCTTTTCTGGACGCCATGAAATCCTCTTGCCCTTTATCTGTGCTGATTGACAGTTGATAGTATATTCATGTTCAACAAGCAACCCGGAAAACAGGATTGCACAGGGGCAGAATACGGATAGACTTCCCGCCATGATGAATAATGAACATCAGGAGCAGATACGGGGCTTTACCGGCTGGCTGGCCCGGCGGGTTCTGAAATCCGGCGCCGACCTCCGGACGGGTGACTCCCGGAGCCGCCTCGGCATGCTGCAGGGCGCCGTGGGAATCATCGCCAATCTTTTCATTTTTCTGGTTAAAATCACCTTCGGCTTTGTATTCGGGAGCATCGCGCTCATTGCAGACTCGTTTGACAGCCTTTCCGATGTCGCGGCCTCCACCATGATCATAGTCGGCGCGCACTGGGCCGGCAAGCCGCGGGACCGGGAGCACCCCTTCGGGCACGGGCGAATGGAGTGGATTGCCTCGCTGATTGTTTCCATTCTTCTCGTCGGCGTGGGCCTTTCGCTTGGCAAGGAAGCGGTGGTCCGGATTTTCCGGCCCCACCCCTATGATGCCCCGTGGTGGCTTATCGCCATTGTGGCCGCCAGCATCCCCCTGAAGGAGTGGATGGCCCACTTTTCCCGCAGTCTCTCCAGGGCCAGCGGATCGTCGCTGATCGAAGCCGGCTACTGGCATTTCCGCTTCGATTCCCTCATGGCCGGGCTGGTCTGTGTGGCTCTCTTCAGTTCACGTTTCGGCTGGGCCGCCGTGGACGGCTGGATGGGCCTGATCATTGCGGGCCTCATCATGCATGGCGGCCTTTCGCTCATCCGCGAGCGGGTCAGCCTGCTGCTGGGAGAGGCCCCCTCCGCCGAAGAGATCAGCCAGCTCGAAAAGCTTGCTTTTCAGGTGGACGGCGTGCGCGATGCCCATGACATCATCGTGCACAAGTACGGCGACTACCGGCTCATATCGCTTGATATTGAGGTGGATGCGTGCGGGACCGCGCTGGAGGCGCACCGGATCGCCGCCCAGGTTGAACAGAAGATCGAGGACAACTGTCATGCCAAGGCGATTGTCCATGTGGATCCCGTGGACCGCTCTCACCGCCTCTATCCCGAGGCCGAATCCGTCCTCAGCCGCTACATCTCGGCGCACGGCGAGATCGCATCGTTCCATGACCTTCGGCTGACAGATGAAGAGGGCGGGCCCGTTCTCACGGCCGACATCGTCATGGCCACAAAAACACCCGAGACCGCCCACGCGCAAATCATTGAAGATCTGAAAAACCACCTTTCCCTGCATCTGCACACGGTGAGCCGTCTGCACATCGACACAGAAATTTTTCACGGCCAGCCGGCCGCCTCCCCCGCGGTCGGCAAAATCAACGCTTGATTTGATCCCGTTCTGTCGGCACTATCCCCCATCCGAAACAGAGAGGATAACCACTGTATGAAGAAAAATACCAGTCCAGCAGCCCACGACTCCCCGGTAATCAAATTCATCGTCGGGGAACAGATCCCCGTGGAACTGCACAAGGTGCGCATTGTTCAGAAACTGAACCTCAAGCCGGTGAATGAGCGCCTCAGGGCCATACAGGACGCCGGCTTTAATTCCTTCCTGCTGAGCACGCAGGATGTGTTTCTAGACATGCTCACCGACAGCGGAACCAACGCCATGAGTGACCAGCAGGTGGCCTCCATGCTCGTGGCGGACGACGCCTATGCCGGGTCCCAGAGCTTTGAACGGCTGCAGAAGGCCGTGAAAGAGGTCTTCGGGAAGAAATATTTCCTGCCGGCGCATCAGGGCCGCGCCGCGGAGCACATCATATTCCATGCCTTCATCCGGCAGGGTGATGTCATCCCGATGAACTACCACTTCACCACCACCAAGGCGCACATCGAACTCCCGGGCGGGGTGATCGAGGAAATTTTCACAAGCGAGGCGCTTAAAATCAAAAGCAGCCACCCCTTCAAGGGCAATATTGACATCGAAAAGCTCAAGAAGCTTATTAAAAAGCACGGCGTTGACCGGATTCCATTCGTCCGGATGGAGGCTTCAACGAATCTGATCGGAGGGCAGCCCTTTTCGATCGAGAACATGCGGCAGGTTCGCAAGGTGTGCGATCAGCACAAGATTATGCTGGTGCTCGACGCCAGCCTCATCGGGGAAAACGCCTATTTCATCAAGCAGCGCGAAGCCGCCTTCAAAAAGAAATCAATCGCCGAAATCCTGCGAACCATGTGCGATCTTTCCGATCTGGTCTACTTTTCGAGCCGAAAGGTCAGTTCAACGCGCGGAGGCGGCATTTGCACGAATGATGTCCATCTCTACGACAAGCTCAAGGATCTTGTTATCCTTTTCGAGGGCTTCCTGACGTATGGAGGAATGTCCGTGCGCGAAATTGAGGCCATGGCCGTGGGCCTGCGCGAAACCCAGGACGAAACCTGCATCAGCCAGTCCCCGCAGTTCATCAAATATCTGGTCGAGCATCTCGATGCCGCCGGCGTTCCGGTGGTGACTCCGGCCGGAGGGCTGGGCTGTCATATTGATGCCAAAGGTTTTCTCCCGCACGTGCCCCAGACCGAATATCCGGCCGGGGCCCTGACGGCGGCTTTTTATATCATATCCGGTGTGCGCGGCATGGAGCGCGGCACCATTTCGAGTGTCCGTGATGTCAGCGGGAAGGATATTCTGGCCGACATGGAGCTGCTGCGGCTGGCCATGCCCCGGCGCGTGTTCACCCTCTCGCAGGTCAAGTATGTCGCGGACCGGCTTCAGTGGCTCCACAAGAACCGGAAACTCATTGGCGGCCTTCAGTTTGAATACGAACCGGCCGTCCTCCGCTTTTTCACGGGCCGCCTGACCCCCACCAGCGACTGGCCGCAGAAGCTGATGGCAAAGTTCAAAAAGGATTTTGGGAACAGCCTGTAAGCCCCCGCGCCCGCGGCGCGAGTGCGGCCGGTGTCTATTTGCGGGCCTTGCGCCGGGCGCGCACAGCATCTGCAAGCTGCCCGAGAAGCTGAACGGAATCCTCCCAGCCAAGACACGGATCCGTGATGCTCTGTCCGTACACCAGGCGCTTCTTCGCGGATATGGCCTGCCGGCCCTCGATCAGGTTTGATTCGGCAATCACCCCCATGATGCGCATCTCGCCGCCGGCCATCTGCGCAGCCACATTGGCTCCCACCTTGAGCTGCTCGCGATGATCCTTTGCGCTGTTGCCATGGGAAAGATCAATCATGATGCGCTCCGGGAGCCGGGCCGCTCTCAGTTCGGAGCACGCCGCTTCAACGCTTTTGGGATCAAAGTTGGGGACCCTGCCCCCGCGCAGTATTACATGGCAGTCGCTGTTCCCGCAGGTGTCCACGATGGCCACCTGACCGGATTTATGCACGGACAGGAAGTGATGCCGTTCGCGGGCGGCAAGGATGGCATCCACGGCGATTTTAATATTTCCATCTGTGCCGTTCTTGAATCCCACCACGGCGGAAAGGCCGGAGGCCAGTTCACGATGAACCTGCGACTCCGTGGTGCGGGCGCCAATCGCGCCCCAGGAAACGAGGTCGCCGATGTACTGCGGGGAAATCACATCCAGAAATTCGCAGGCGGCCGGGATCCCCAGCTGATTGATCCGGACCAGCAGATCACGCGCAATCCGCAGCCCTTCGTTGATCTTGAAGCTCCCGTCGATATACGGATCATTGATGAGCCCCTTCCAGCCGATGCTTGTGCGAGGCTTCTCAAAATATACCCTCATCAGGATTTCCAGCTCACCGCGGCGCTTCTCTCGCTCGGTTTTCAGCCGTTCCGCGTATTCAAGAGCCGAGGCCGGATCATGTATGGAGCACGGCCCGATCACCACCAGCAGCCGGTCGTCCTGGCCGCGCAGAATAGACCTGATTCTGCGCCGGGTGGTCCCGATTAATTTTTCAGCAGGAGTGTCCTTGATCGGGAAAAATCGGATCAGGTGCGCCGGCGGAGGCAGGGGAAGAATGTTCTCGATGCGCTGGTCATCGGTGCTCGACATCCTGTCGGCGGGGACAGGCTCCAGATTGTCATCCGTTATATCACTCATTTCCCGTTATCCTCAGCAGCATACAATAGGCGCGAAGGGGCTCCAAGTCAATCGCCTGAATCTCAGCAAGGCAGTTGTGCGCCGGCGGCGTTCGTTGTATCATGTCGGGAATGAAAAAGATCACTGTCGCGCTCTGCCAGATCAATGTAGCGGTCGGCGCCATCAGAGCCAATGCGGACAAGATGGCGGCCGCGGCGGGTGAAGCCGCCGCCCGGGGCGCACGCCTGATCCTTTTCCCGGAACTCGCCCTCTGCGGATACCCCCCGGAAGACCTTGTCCTGAAACCGCATTTTATCCGCGACTGCACTGCGGCGCTGCACGACCTGCAGGCCCGGCTCCCCGCAGGCTCCGTCACCATATTCGGCGCGCCATGGACAGAGCAACAGAAAGTCTTCAACGGCGCGGTGGTCTGCGCCGGCGGAGAAGTTCGGGGCGTTTATAAAAAAATCGCCCTTCCCAATTATGGTGTATTTGATGAAAAAAGAATTTTTGTTCCGGGTGAACGCCCCCTGATCCTGAACTTCGGCGGGGCGCGAATCGGGGTTCATATATGTGAAGACAGCTGGCTTCCGGACGAACCGGCCTGCCGGCTTCTTGCGCCGTTTCAGCTTGACGGTCTGGTCAACATCTCCGCCTCCCCGTACGAGCGGGGCAAACTCAGCCGGCGCGAGGCGGCCCTTCAGAAGACCGCGGTCAAGCTGGACACCCTCCTGCTCTACTGCAATCTGGTTGGAGGACAGGATGAACTGGTCTTTGACGGGGCCAGCATGGTCGTCAGCCCGAAGGGGCCCACATGCATGCGCGGACGTCAGTTCGCGGAGGAAACTCTCTATTTCAATCTTCCGGCGCCGCGCAAAGGCGCGCATTCCAAGCAGGCGGATGCTGACATCATAGATATCCCGGTGACTGGGGCGGCGGAGATCACATCCTCTCCCGCTGATTCCGCGGTCGCGCCCGCGCTGGGCCCTGCGGAGGAGGTTTATGCCGCCCTGAAGACCGGGCTTCGGGATTATGTGAACAAGAACGCTTTTCAGAATTGTGTTGTTGCGCTCAGCGGAGGCATTGATTCCGCCCTTGTGGCCGCCATCGCCGCGGATGCACTGGGCGCGGAGCGGGTGCACGGCATCACCATGCCGTCGCGGTTTTCCTCTGAAGCCACCCGGGCCGACGCCGTGCAGCTGGCCCGCAATCTGAAAATTGATTTCCGGACCGTGGCAATCGAATCTCTTTTCAAGGCCTACCTGAATGAACTCACCGGGCAGTGGCCAGGGAAGGCGCCTGATATCACCGAGGAAAATCTTCAGGCCCGCATCCGCGCCAACATTATCATGGCGCTCTCCAACAAATTCGGCTGGCTGGTGCTGACCACCGGCAATAAAAGCGAACTGGCCATGGGATACTGCACGCTTTACGGAGACATGGTGGGCGGCTTTGCCGTGATCAAGGATGTGCCCAAAACACTGGTATTTGAGCTCGCACGCTGGCGGAACTCACAAGACACCGTTCCGGTCATCCCCCCGTCCACCATCGAGCGCCCGCCGAGCGCCGAACTCAGGCCGGACCAGAAGGACAGCGACACCCTGCCCCCCTACGAAATACTTGATCCGATTCTCGAGCTCTATATCGAGCAGCACTGCGGCCTGGAGGAAATCATGGCCAGGGGTTTCGACGGGGATATTGTGCGCATGACGGTGCGCACTGTGGACCGGAACGAATACAAGCGGCGGCAGGGGGCGCCGGGCATCAAGATCACGCCATGCGCTTTCGGCCGCGAAAGGCGGATGCCGATCACAAACCAGTACTGGAGTTAAACCCCGCGGCACGGGTGAACTGACGGCAGATCACCCCGCCCTCCTGAAGAAGAGACCGCGTGGATTCCGTGAATCGGTATTCACCCTCATACACCACTTCCCGAATGCCTGCATTGATGATCATCTTTGCGCACATCAGACAGGGGCTGATGGTCACATACATCGCGGCGTCCTTCACGGATATGCCGTGATATGCCGCCTGCACAATCGCATTCTCCTCCGCATGCGCGCAGATGCAGTCTCCCAGGCTGTTCCCGGAGGGCGAATCGCTCGCACAGCGGGGGCAGCCGCCGTCAAAACAGTTGCGCACACCGCGCGGGGTGCCGTTGTATCCAGTCGTAATAATGCGCTTGTCACGCACCACGATGGCCCCCACATGGCGACGGGAGCAGTTGCTGCGCGTGGCGGCCACATGCGCGATTTCCATGAAGTAGGTATCCCAGTCCGGCCGCGTGTCTGCTGCTTTACTCATGAAACCAGAATGCCCCATCGGGCCCCGGTATTTCAAGCAATAGAATGGCCCGGAGGATATAATTCCAGCAGCGCCGGAACCACATCCTTCAGGGAATGAATTTTCGCCTTCAGCCGGGACGCCTCCCTGCCCCTTGCCGCAAAGGGCACCGGATTGCCGGTGTGCAGGCGCGTGCCGAAATCCTCGAGATTCCCATGATCGCTGGTCAGCAGGAACAGCTCGTTGGAGCCTCGAAACATATGCAGCAGAATCCCGAGAAAACGGTCCAGTTTTTCCAGGACAGACAGCAGCGCCTGACGGTCGCCCCGATGCGCGGCGAGGTCAGTCTGGAAATATTCAAACAGCGTGAAATCATGCGCCCTCGCAATCTCCACCAGATGATACCCAGCCTCCTCCGGTTCAATCAGCGGCCCTTCATACCCGCGGCGGCGAAGCTGCTCGCGTGTCAAATCCTGATAAACGGCCCGGCCGGCCAGCATGTCTTCCAGGCTCCTGAATTTTCCAAAGGCGGCTTCGGTGGCCACGGTCGTCACGGATCGCCGGCGCCTCAATTCCGCCGAGGTGTATGCCTGAAGGTAATAGGCATTCGCGAAAGTGCTGCTGTACCCCCGCTCCATCATTTTCCCGAAAATGTTCTCCCGCCGTATAATGTCGCGCAGCTCCCTGTTGGGAAATCCCTCGATGTGCCGGCCCATCTGTGCCTGGGCATTCACACCCGTCAGCAGAGACGTTTGTCCAGTCGCGCTTTGCGGAAGGCCTTCGACCCCCATCACGGCATCTATGGCAGCGGCCTCCCTGAGCAGTTCGCATAATACCGGGCAGGCACCCGAAAACACAGGGTTGACTTCAGGATCAGAATGCCCCAGCCCCAGACCGTCCACAAAAATCATCAGAGTGCAAATGCCTTGTCCCACATTTTTTCCCATGCGCGGAGTATAGCATTTCAGGCAGGAATCCAATGCGGAATAAATCCGGCTGAGCAGTTCATATTCCTTCACATCCGCCCGGATCAATGGCAGAATTATGGAAAATCAGGAGAAGAATATGCGAACGATAACAGTTGTTTTTTCCGTCATGGCTCTGGCCGCTGCCGTTCAGGCTCGTCCCCCGGCATCCGCGCGCATTAATATCCGCGAGAAACTGGGAACCAACAAGGCCGGCCTGCCGGAGCCCGCGGGGGTCGCCACGCAGCCGGTCGGCCCCTCCTCATCGGATGGAGCCCCCGTGAATCTGCCGAGCAAATGGCTGAAAAACGCGGAAGGATATCAGGAAGCGCTGGAAATCCAGAAACAGACTGGAGCCGATATTTTTGTGTTCTTCGTCCGGCCCGATGTGTCCGATGAAAAAGGTCTTTGCAACTGGCTGGAAACCAGAGGATTCCAGACCTCACCCGTGCAGAAATTTTTCAAGGAGGTTATCAAGGTGCGGGCGACACTGCCCAGCAACCGGGAAACCGAAGCCATGGCCGAGATGTTCAGGGTCAACAAAACGCCTGCTGTGTTCATGGTTCATCCCAACGGGAAACGCTGGCGGTGCAGCACGTTCAAATATGACAGCAAGCGGCCGGAACTGCCGGAACCCGCCGTGCTGGCGGAACAGTTCCGGTCCCAGAGCAGCAAGGCCATGGCGGCCGCCGCGGCCAGTGCCGCATCCGAAGCACAATCGCCTTCAGTTCCCCCGCAGCAGTAAAGAAACAGCCCGGCCGCAGGAACTGCGCCGGGCTGTTTGAAACCGCTTCCGGAAACTATTCTTCTTTTTTCTTCCGGGAAGTTTTCTTCCTGGCCGGAGCCTTTTCAGAAGTCTCTTCCTTTTTGGCCTTGCTGGCCGCTTTTTTCTTTGCCGGAGCCTTCTTCTCAGGAGCCTTCTCTGCCGCTTCTGCTTCTTTTTTCGCCGCACTCTTTTTCTTCTTCGTGGCCTGAACCGAATGTTCCATCACCCACTCAAGGATAGCCACCTGCGAATTGTCGCCGGGACGCTGTCCCAGCTTGATGATTCGCGTATAGCCGCCCTGGCGATCCTTGAATGACGGCGCAATTTCTGCAAAGAGCAAAGCGGCGCATTCCGTATCACGCAGTTTTGATATGGCCTGCCGGCGCGCAGCCAGTGTGCCCTTTTTTCCGAGAGTGACCATCTTCTCTGCCGTGATTCTTGCCGCCTTGGCCTTCTGAAGCGTGGTCCTGATGCGCTTCCGGCGGATCAGCGCGCAGACCAAACTGGCCAGCAGCGCATCGCGGTGTGAAGATGTTCTCCCCAGCTTGATTGTTCTCTTCTGGTGTCGCATGGTTAATCCTGCCTCGTGTTAGTTGTCCTCGGCGGAAGGAGCCACCGGTTTGAGCAGTTCCGGATCAAAGGTCATGCCCAGTGAAAGGCCCAGCTCCGTGAGTTTGTTTTTAATTTCATTCAGCGACTTCTTGCCGAAGTTGCGGTACTTCAGCATTTCGGCTTCAGTCTTCTGCGCCAGTTCGCCAACGGTTGTAATGTTTGCATTGTTCAGGCAGTTGGCCGCGCGCACGCTCAGCTCGATCTCATTGACGCTGATGTTCAGCTTCTTGCGCAGATCTTCCTTCTCGGCATCAATCTGCTTTTCGCTTTCCTCAAACTCAATCAGATCCTTGTCGTAGCTGACAAAGACATCAAGATGGTGCAGCAGAATGGCCGCCGACTGTGTCAGGGCATCATCCGGAGTAATGCGGCTGTCCGTCCATATCTCAAGAATCAGCTTGTCGTAATCGGTACGCTGGCCCACGCGGGTGTTCTCCACATAGTACTTCACGCGGCGGACAGGCGAGAACAGGGAATCAATCGGAATCACACCGATCTCCTGGTCCTCTTTCTTGTTCCACTCGGCCGGGCAGTATCCGCGGCCGATGCGGATTTCAAACTCAGCCTTGAAGTGACCATCGCGGTCGAGTGTGCAGATATGCATGTCAGGATTCAGGATTTCGACATGGCCGTCGGTCTTGATATCGCCCGCTGTGACCTCGCCCGGGCCCTTGACATCAATCCGGACCTTGCGGATTTCGCGCGAATACATGCGCAGCAGAACCTGCTTGAGGTTCAGTATGATGTCCGTTACATCCTCCACAACGCCTTTCAGAGTGCAGAACTCATGCATGGCTCCATCAATCTTGACAGACGATATGGCCGCCCCCTCCAGCGAGGAGAGCAGCACACGGCGGAGTGAATTGCCGATGGTTCTCCCATAGCCGGCCTCGAAAGGCTCGGCGACGAATTTCTTGTAGGTATCGGTAGCCGTTGAATCATCCGGCTCAATGCGCTTTGGCATTTCAAAGCGACCCAGTCTAATAGGCATGACTTTATCCTCCCAGAACCGGACGTTACCCGGCTCGTATGGTGTTATACTGCTTGTTTATTTGGAGTAGAGCTCGACCACGAGCTGCTCATCCACCAAAGGCGCCATTTCATCACGTGTCGGCACATGCAGAACTTCGCCCTTGAAATTGTTCTTGTCGAGAGACATCCACGGAACGATTCCGCGAGCCTCGGCCTGGTCCATATGCTTGGAGGCGTATTCCCGGCTGTCCTTGGCGTCCTTGACCGTGATGGAATCGCCCGGCTTAAGGATCATGGACGGGATATTGGCCCGCTCCCCGTTGACGCGGACATGTCCGTGCCGCACAAACTGACGGGCCGCACGGCGCGAAGGGGCAAACCCGAGACGGTACACCAGATTGTCCACGCGGAGTTCGAGCATCTGAAGCAGTGTTTCGCCGGTGATGCCGCGCTTTTTGGCAGCCCGTTCAAAGAAGTTGTGGAACTGGCCCTCGCGCAGGCCGAACATGCGGCGCAGCCGCTGCTTTTCGCGAAGCTGATTCCCGTAATCGGAAGTCTTCTTGCGACGGCGGCCGGCGCCTCCGGGCTGCGGACGGCCGGTCTCAATGGGGCATTTGGCCATGAAACAGCGCTCTCCCTTGAGAAACAGCTTCATCTGTTCACGGCGGCACTGCTTGCACGCTGGTCCTGTATATCTTCCCATGGCTTTCTGTCTCCTGATTCTAAATTCTTTATACGCGGCGCCGCTTGGGCGGACGGCATCCGTTATGGGGTATGGGGGTTACATCCTTGATCGAGGTCACAGTCAGGCCGGCGGCCTGAAGAGCGCGGATGGCCGATTCGCGGCCGGCACCCGGCCCCTGAACACGCACCTCCACCTCATGCATTCCGAAGCCCACCGCCACACGGGCGGCTTCCTGTGCAACCGTGGTCGCGGCAAAAGCGGTGCTCTTGCGCGAACCCTTGAAGCCGCAGCGGCCGGAGGAGCTCCAGCTGATGACACGGCCCTGCATGTCGCTGATGCTCACAATGGTATTGTTGAACGTGGCGCGGATATGGGCAATGCCCAGCGGGACATTCTTCATCCCCTTGACTTTACGGCGCACCACCTTGGGCTGCTCGCCCTCGGCGCCTTCCGCCTGCACGCTGCCTTCAGCAGCTGCCTGTTCCGCTGTTTCCGCCTGTTCCTTCTGAATCTCTTCTGCCATGAATTACAACCTCTTTATCTGAACAACATCAACCGGCCTTGACTGCCGAACGCGCTTCCTTTCCACGCACGGCGCCCACGGTCTTTTTCGGGCCCTTCCGCGTGCGGGCATTGGTGCTGGTGCGCTGACCGCGCACCGGCAGACTTCTGCGATGACGAATGCCCCGGTAGGCGCCCACACTCATGAGCCGCCGGATGTTCTGGGACACCTCGCGGCGCAAATCACCCTCGATCCGGTATTCGCTCTGCAGAATGCCGGCAATTTTTGAAATCTCATCGCTGGTCAGGTCATCCGCTTTCTTTGCGGGATCAATCCCGGCCTTGGCGGCCACTTCCAGGGCACGCTTGGGCCCGATGCCGTAAATGTAACGCAGGGAAACATCAACTCTCTTTTTTCCGGGTATGTCTATACCAAGTAGACGCGGCATAGCTTCTCTCCTTTAACCTTGGCGCTGTTTGTGACGAAGATTCGTGCAAACAACGCGCACCACGCCTTTCCGGCGCACAATCTTGCACTGCTCGCAAATCCGTTTAACTGAGCTTCGAACTTTCATTTTCTGTCCTGTTCACTATACAGCCCTTTGACATATCGCAGGGCGACAATTCAACTTTCACTGAATCCCCGGCGCGCAGCTTCCGGAGGAGTTCTCCGTCGCGCGCAAAGGCGACAAATTCATGTCCATTGGCCAAAGTGGCTTTAAAGGCGGCATTTCCTATCACATTGTGCAGCCGCGCGTCCAGTACTATATTTTCTTTTTTACGCACGTCAATATTTCCGGCCCGGTTTTCAGCACCGCGATGGTGTGCTCGAAATGGACCGAAGGCCTCCGGTCACGGGTGAGCACCGTCCATCCGTCCGGCATCACTTCAACTTCGCACCCGCCCTGATTCACCATGGGTTCGATGGCTATCGTCATCCCATGCGCCAGCTTCGGTCCTCGTCCCGGCCTGCCGAAATTCGGCACCTGCGGCTCCTCGTGCATGTCCCGGCCGATTCCGTGGCCGACAAAATCCCTCACGACGGAGAAGCCCGCCGCCGTGACGGTCTTTTCAACGGCATGAGAAATATCCGAAAGCCGGCCGCCAACAACCGCCTTGTCTATGCCGGCCGCCAGCGCCGCCCGCGTTACAGCCGCCAGGCGGATGATCTCCCGGTCATCCACATCCACCAGCACGGTCGTTGCACAGTCTCCAATGAACCCGTCGTATTTCACGCCCACATCAATGCTGACCACATCTCCCGAACCGATGACGCGGCGGCCAGGAATGCCGTGAACCACCTGTTCATTGATGGAGACACAAATGCTGGCGGGATAACCTCCATACCCAAGAAACGCGGGGGTGCCGCCCATGTCCCGGATCATCTCCCCCGCAAAGCGGTCCAGTTCACCCGTGGTAATGCCCGGGGCCACCCGCCCAGCCACCGCCGCCAGCACCTCTGCCGTCATGCGGTTGCTGACGCGCATCTTCTCCAGTTCAGTCTCCGTCTTAATCCTGATCATGAAACACAAATCAGGAACGCGACAAAACTTCGAGAATTCTGGCCTGGGTCACTTCCTTGGGCTGGGAAGCATCCAATCGCAGGAGGATGCTCTTGGCATCGTAGTAGTCAATGAGCGCCGCGGTCTGTTTCTTGTAAACTTCCAGACGGTTGAGCACCGTTTCCTCGCTGTCATCCTTGCGCTGATAAAGCTCGCCGCCGCAGGAATCACATACGCCCTCCACTTTGGGCGGAATGTTCTGCACGTGATACACCGCTCCGCAGTTGCGGCAGATTCGACGACCGGAAATACGGGATACGAGCAGTTCTTTTGATGCCTCCAGAAGGAAAACCCGGCTGACCCGGCTCCCCGCCTCCTCCATCACGGCATCCAGCAGGCGCGCCTGCTCCAGGGTGCGGGGAAATCCGTCGAACATGTACTTCTCATCCTGTCCGCCCTGAGCCATGCGTTCCCTGACAATGCCGATGATGACTTCATCGGGGACAAGTTCACCGGCTTCCATGAAGGATTTGGCCTTGAGGCCAACAGCTGTCTGCGCCTTGACTGCGGCGCGGAGCATGTCCCCGGTGGAGACATGAAGATATCCGCTCTTCTCCTTCACCAGATCCGCAATGGTTCCCTTGCCGGCACCCGGCGCTCCCAGAAGAATAATGGCGTCCATCTCGGCCTCCTTTAGCGTCTCGAACGGAGTTTGCCCTTCTTAAGGAAGCCGTCATAGTGCCTCATCAGAAGGTGAGATTCCACCTGGCGCATTGTGTCCAGCATCACACCCACCATGATCAGCAGACTCGTTCCACCGAAGAACGAGGCCACAATCCAGGGGATATTGAACTGCTGCGCCATGATGGTGGGCAGAACAGCAATGATCGTCAGGAACACGGCTCCGGCCAGTGTAATGCGGGTCATGGTGCGGTCCAGAAATTCCGCAGTAGGTTTGCCCGGACGGATTCCCGGAACATAGCCGCCGTATTTCTTCAGATCATCCGCAATCTGCACCGGATTGAACTGAGTGGCGACCCAGAAATAGGAGAAGAACAGGATCATCAGGGCATAGATAACATTGTAGGCCGGAGTTCCGTAGTACACGGCCGCCGCCAATCGCCGGAAAAATTCTCCGGGAAGCATGCCCAGCAGCTTAGACGGGAACATCAGAATGGCCTGCGCAAAAATAATGGGCATGACACCGGAGTAGTTCACGCGCAGAGGCATATAGGTGCTCTGCCCTCCGTACACCTTGCGACCCACAACGCGCTTGGCATACTGAACCGGAATTTTCCGCTGCGCCTGCGTAACGGCAATGGTGCCTGCAATCACCAGAAAGATCATCGCCAGCAGTCCAACCAGATGGAAGATCGTGAACTGGGCCACACCGTCCACGCGGACGAACATTCTCACAATGGCCTGAACCGCCGACGGCAGATCACTGATGATGTTGATCGTAATGATCAGCGAGATGCCGTTCCCGATGCCCCGTTCGGTCATCTGTTCGCCCAGCCACATCAGCATCATGGTTCCGGTGGTCATTGTCAGAATGGTCAGCAGGGTGAAACCCATCCTCCCCATGGTCACAATCTGCGTGCCCGCAGGAAGGCCCAGCGCCTCGGGACGCCAGAGCGTGGCCGACATGGCATAGCCCTGAATAATGCAGAGAGCCACCGTCAAATACCTCGTATACTGCGACAGCGTCTGCCGGCCGGCCTCGCCCTCGCGGGCCAGACGCTCAAGCGCCGGAACCACAGCGGTCATCAGCTGCAGAATAATGGAGGCGCTGATGTACGGCATGATGCCGAGCGCGCCAACCGCCGCATACTGAAGCGCGCCGCCGCTGAACAGGTTGAACAGCACCAGCATGCTTCCGCCGGCCTGTGTCTGCAGCGAGGCAATCAGATCTCTCAGCGCAACGGCATCCACACCCGGGGTCGGAACACGCGCCAGCAGACGGCAGATAAAAATCAGGCCCAGGGTGAAGAATATCCTCGCCCGGAGTTCCGGAATTTTAAGACTGTTTGAAAAGGCTGATAGCATCGGGTTCCCCTAGACAAAGTTTATGACACCAGAGTGCACTCCCCGCCGGCGGCCTTGATTTTTTCGACGGCGGACGCGCTGAAGGCCTGTGCTTTCACAACAAGTTTTTTCTCAAGCGTGCCGTTTCCAAGAATCTTGACGCCGTCGGCCTTGCCGCCGCGGGCCAGCCCGGACTGCTGCAGCAGCTCAAAGGTGACTTCCGTGCCCGCATCAAACCGGTTGAGCGAGGAAACATTCACCGGCACGAGAACAACGGCTTTTTCATGGTTAAAGCCGCGTTTGGGCAGGCGCCGGTAGAGCGGCATCTGACCGCCTTCGAATGCCACACGGTGATTCGCGCCGGAGCGGGCCATCTGGCCCTTGTGCCCATGGCCGGAGGTTTTTCCTTTTCCAGAAGCGCGGCCGCGGCCCAGTCGAGTCTTCGAGCGCTTTGCGCCCCTTGAGGGTTTGAGTGTATGTAATTTCATAATCGTGTCCTGCTCTTTAAATCTATCCGCGCCGGATGCTCTGCACTTCTTCCCTTGTGCGCAGCTGGCGCAGGGCGTCCACGGTGGCCTTGGTGACATTGAGCTGATTGTTGCTTCCCATGGATTTGGCCAGCACATCCCGGATTCCGGCCAGATCGAGCACGGCGCGCACGGCACCGCCGGCAATCACGCCCGTACCGGCGGATGCAGGCTTCAGCATGACCACGCCGCCCGCATAAGATCCAGTCACTTCATGAGGAATAGTGCGCTCATTCAGCATCTTCACTCGGAACATGTTGCGTCGAGCCAGTTCGCCGCCCTTGCGAATGGCGTCGGAAACCTCGTTGGCCTTGCCCAGGGCATAACCCACCCGGCCCCCATGATCGCCTGCCACCACCAGCGCGCTGAAACTGAAGCGACGGCCGCCCTTGACCACCTTGGAGCAGCGGTTGATATGCACCACGCGCTCTTCGACTTCGTGCCCTTCTGTCTTCTCTGAAATTATATCATTCACAATGCCTGCTCCTTAAGCCTTAAAACTGCAGTCCCGCTTCGCGGGCCGCATCGGCCAGTGCTTTGATCCGGCCGCCATAGGTAAACCCTCCGCGGTCAAAAACAACCTGCGTGATGCCTGCAGCTCTGGCCGCTTCCGCGGCCGCCTTGCCCACCTGCTTCGCCAGTTCCGTCTTCTTTGCCGCGAGGGACTTCAAATCCTTGACCATGGAAGAGGCCGCCGCCAGCGTGCAGCCGGCATCGTCGTCAATCATCTGCACATAAATATGCCTGCTGGTAACTTTCACGCACATGCGGGGGCGTTCAGCCGTCCCGCGGATCTTCTTGCGAAGACGAGCGTGTCTCCTTCCAATGTACTCTTTTTTTGTTTTGACTTTCATCTTTAAGCCACCGTCTTTCCGGCCTTCCGCCGGATCTTTTCACCCTTGTAACGAACACCCTTGCCCTTGTACGGCTCCGCCGGGGCAAAGCTGCGAATCCGGTCGGCCACCTGCCCCACCAGATGCTTGTCCACACCTTCAATGCCCACATCTTCCGGCTTCGGGACAGTTATCTTCACGCCTTCAGGAATCATATATTCGATGGGATGCGAATATCCGAGGTTGAGCACAAGTTTGCGCCCCTCCATGCGGGCCTTGTATCCCACGCCGTAGATCTCCAGTTCCTTGCGGTAGCCCTGCGTCACGCCCTTGACCATGTTGGCCACCAGGCTGCGGACTGTGCCGTGAAGCGCGCGGCTCTGCTTGTCATCTGCCGCCCGGGAAACCAGCACCCGGCCGTCCTTGACCTCCACACTGATTCCGGGAGCCACATCAAGCGACAGCTCCCCCTTCGGGCCCTTGATTTTGACTGTATTCCCGCCCACTTCCGCCGTCACGCCGGCAGGCATTTCCACGGGATTCTTTCCGACTCTAGACATAGCTGTGTCCTCGTTGAATAATTACCAGATTGTACACAAAAGCTCGCCGCCCACATTCTTCTTTCGGGCTTCATGACCGGTCATTACGCCGGATGAAGTGCTGATCACGGCAATGCCCATGCCGCCCAGAACACGCGGAATTTCCGTGGCGGCGACGTAGCGCCGCAGGCTGGGCCGGCTGACGCGCCGGAGTCCGGTGATCACCGGATCTCCTTCACGCACATATTTCAAACGGATGCGCAAGCCCTTCCGGGCGCCCTCGCCCGAGACCGTGTAATCCGAAATATAACCTTCCTGCTTGAGAATCCGGGCCAGGCCCTCCTTCATGCGCGAATGAGGGATTTCAACCGATTTCGCGCCGGCGGCGCTGGCGTTGCGGATTCGGGTCAACATGTCTGCAATGGGATCTGATAAACTCATAACTGCTCCGTTACCAACTGGCCTTTGTGACACCGGGGAGCTTGCCCTGCGAGGCGAGTTCCCGGAAGCATATTCTGCACAACTGGAATTTCCTGATATACGCGCGCGGCCGACCGCAGTTGCGGCAGCGGTTGTATTTCCGCGCCGAAAATTTCGGCGCCCGGTTTGATTTCACCACTAATGATTTTTTTGCCAAAGGATTATCCTCCAAACTTCATGCTCATTCACCCGCAAAAGGGAAACCCATCAGCTTCAGCAGCGCGAGAGCTTCCGTGCGGTTGGCGGCCGTATTGACAATCGTTATATCCATGCCGTGCGCCACCTTGACGCGGTCAGGATCAATTTCCGGGAAGAGATCGTGCTCCTTCAGGCCCAGTGTGTAGTTCCCGCTCTTGTCGAAACCGGTCGCAGAAATGCCCCGGAAGTCACGGATGCGCGGAAGCGCAACATTCACCAGCCGATCCATGAATTCAAACATGCGGTCGCCCCGCAGCGTCACCTTGACGCCGATCGGCATACCGTCACGCAGCTTGAAATTGGCAATGCTCTTGCGGGACTTTGTGACCACCGCTTTCTGGCCGGTTATCTTCGCCAGGTTCTCCGCAATTTCCTTAAGAGAATCCTTGTCCAGTGTGGCCTTGGTGCCCACATTGATCACAATTTTCTGAAAACGCGGAACCTGCATGGGATTCTTGCATCCCAGCTGCTTGCGCAGCGCCGGCTCAACTTCCTTTTTATACTTTTCCTTCAACCGGGGTGTCATTCTTCGAACCCTTTCGTTTCAAATTCCCGCCGCAGACAGGCGGCCTACTTCTTCTTTTCCGCGGCCTTTTTGCCTGCGCTCTTTGCCGCACGCAGTTTCGAAAGCGCCAGGGGCGCCTCGCGCTCAACGATTCCGCCCTGCGGATTATCCTGGGTCTTCCGCACGCATTTCCTGATGATATTCAGGCCCTCGACAATGGCTGCGCCCTTCTGCGGGATCACCTGCAGAACCTTGCCGGTCTTCCCGGCGTCATCTCCGGCAAGAACCTCCACCATGTCGCCTTTTTTGATTTGCGGTTTCGCGGAAAATACCTGTTTTTTCTTTTTCATTACAGAACCTCAGGCGCCAGGGAAATCACTTTCATAAAATTCTTCTCGCGCAGCTCACGGGCCACCGGCCCGAAGATGCGTGTACCGCGCGGATTCTTCTGGTCATCTATGATCACCACGGCATTGTGATCAAAGCGCAGGAGCGATCCGTCCGGGCGGCGGATCGGATGCTTTGTCCGCACGATCAGCGCCAGATGAACCTCACCCTTCTTGACCATACCCTTGGGCTGCGCCTCCTTGACGGCCACGCGGATAATGTCACCCACGCCGGCTGTCGTTTTGCGCTGTCCGAGGACGCGGATGCACCGGACGCTGCGCGCACCGGTGTTGTCCGCAACATCAAGATTTGTTTCCACTGAAATCATTGACCCACCTGCCTCACTCTGCTGCTGCTTTCTTGATAATTTCCACCAGGCGCCATCTCTTCAGGCGGCTCAAGGGGCGGGTTTCGGCAATCCGGACCTGGTCTCCCTTGTGCGCCTCGTTTTTCTCATCATGCGCGTGATACTTCTTTTTCCGGTTTACCACTTTCCCGTAGAGCGGATGGCTCATGCGGCGGCCCACCTCCACGACAATGGTCTTGTCCATGGCATCGCTGGTGACAATGCCCGTGCGTGTTTTCCGAAGATTTCTTGCTGCTTCAGTCATAAGGACTACCTCGAAACTTTCTGGCGATGGCGCGCCTCGGTGCTCATGCGCGCGATATCCCGCCGCACCTCGCGGATACGCGAGGGTTTTTCTAGCTGGCCGCCGGTCTGCTGCAGCCGCAGGTTGAAAAGCTCCTTGCGGGCGTCATCGATGCGCTGCGCCAGTTCTTCGCCTGTTAATTCTCTGATTTCACTTGCCTTCATATCTGGTCAAATCCTATGCGTGTACGTTGCGCTGCACAAACCGTGTGCGAATCGGGAGCTTGGCCGCCGCCAGGCGCAGGGCCTCTCTCGCCACGGACTCGGTCACGCCATCCAGTTCATAAAGCATGCAGCC
>Ga0116142_10001315_pt1 | contig 30128 bp, 26 predicted proteins | sample AD_UKC033_MetaG_FD_89785 | JGI IMG/M metagenome (GOLD analysis project Ga0116142, IMG submission 89785) | Active sludge microbial communities of municipal wastewater-treating anaerobic digesters from USA - AD_UKC033_MetaG | ecosystem: Engineered > Bioreactor > Anaerobic > Digestate | place: USA... | reverse complement strand
GCAGATAGGGACCAAACTGTCTCACGACGTTTTGAACCCAGCTCACGTACCTCTTTAAATGGCGAACAGCCATACCCTTGGGACCTGCTCCAGCCCCAGGATGAGATGAGCCGACATCGAGGTGCCAAACAGCGCCGTCGCTGGGGACGCTTGGGCGCTATCAGCCTGTTATCCCTAGAGTACCTTTTATCCGTTGAGCGATGGCCCTTCCATGAGGAACCACCGGATCACTATGACCGCCTTTCGGCTCTGCTCGACTTGTCAGTCTCGCAGTCAGGCAAGCTTATGCCATTGCACTCTTGAAGACGATTTCCAACCGTCCTGAGCTTACCATCGCGCGCCTCCGTTACACTTTGGGAGGCGACCGCCCCAGTCAAACTACCCACCATGCAGGGTCCCAACTCCAGATAATGGAGCTTGGTTAGACATCACGAAGGTCAAGGGTGGTATTTCAACGTTGGCTCCACGAAAGCTGGCGCTCCCGCTTCAAAGCCTCCCACCTATCCTACACATGACAATCGTAATGCCACTGCAAAGCTATAGTAAAGGTTCATAGGGTCTTTCCGTCTGACCGCGGGAACCCCGTATCTTCACGGGGAATCCAATTTCACTGAGTCTATGTTGGAGACAGTGGGGAGATCGTTACGCCATTCGTGCAGGTCGGAACTTACCCGACAAGGAATTTCGCTACCTTAGGACCGTTATAGTTACGGCCGCCGTTTACCGGGACTTCGATTCAGAGCGTTAACCCCTCCTCTTAATCTTCCGGCACCGGGCAGGCGTCAGACCCTATACGTCGATTTACATCTTCGCAGAGCCCTGTGTTTTTGGTAAACAGTCGCCACCCCCTGGTTTGTGCCCCCCACCAAAAGTTGCCTTCCGGTGGGGCATGCTTATCCCGAAGTTACGCATGTAATTTGCCGAGTTCCTTCAACATAGTTCTCTCAAGCGCCTGGGTATTCTCTACCAATCCACCTGTGTCGGTTTAGGGTACGGTCTATACGCTGGAGTTATTTCCTGGATGTCCCAGGCTGCCCTCCCAATCCATTAAGGGAAAACAGCTTTCGGCCACCGTCACTTCCAGCAGGCCCAGGAATATTAACCTGGTTCCCATCGACTACGCTTTTCAGCCTCGCCTTAGGGGCCGGCTCACCCTGCCCTGATTAACATTGGACAGGAAACCTTGGATTTTCGGCGACAGAGTTTCTCACTCTGTTTATCGTTACTCATGTCCGCATTCTCACTTGTGATATCTCCAGCCCACCTCACGGTGAACCTTCACAGACTTACACAACGCTCCGCTACCATGCTATAAAGCATCCTCAGCTTCGGTACGTAATTTTAGCCCCGGTACATCTTCGGCGCCGGACCTCTTATTTAGACCAGTGAGCTATTACGCTTTCTTTAAAAGATGGCTGCTTCTAAGCCAACTTCCTGGTTGTCATGGAAGTCCAACTTCCTTTCACACTTAATTACGATTTGGGGACCTTAGCTGGAGGTCTGGGTTGTTTCCCTCTTGACAATGGACGTTATCACCCACTGTCTGTCTGCCGTGATTGTACTCTTCGGTATTCGGAGTTTGGTTAGATTTGGTAAACCTTGCGGCCCCCTAGTCTATCCAGTGCTCTACCCCCGAAGGTAAGACACGACGCACTACCTAAATAGTTTTCGCGGAGAATCAGCAATTACCCGGTTTGATTGGCCTTTCACCCCTAACCACAGCTCATCCGAAGTTTTTTCAACAACTACCGGTTCGGTCCTCCAGTGCGTGTTACCGCACCTTCAACCTGGCCATGGCTAGATCACCGGGCTTCGGATCTAATCCTGCATACTCTCGCCCTATTCAGACTCGGTTTCCCTACGCCTACACCTAACGGCTTAAGCTCGCATGCAAGACTAACTCGCGGACCCATTATACAAAAGGTACGCAGTCACGGAACAAGTCCGCTCCTACTGTTTGTATGCATTCGGTTTCAGGTCTGTTTCACTCCCCGCTTGGGGTGCTTTTCACCTTTCCTTCACAGTACTTGTACACTATCGGTCGATCAGGAGTATTTAGCCTTAGAGGATGGTCCCCCTATATTCAGACAGGATTACACGTGTCCCGCCCTACTCGAGAGTCACTCTGCTTTTTACTTATACCGGGCTATCACCGTCTATGGCGTAGGTTTCCAACTACTTCTAATTATTACAGAACAACTACTGGGCTGTTCCCCGTTCGCTCGCCACTACTAAGGGAATCTCGGTTGATTTCTTTTCCTCCGGTTACTGAGATGTTTCACTTCACCGGGTTCGCTTCGCCTTACCTATGTATTCAGTAAGGGATACCGCATAAGCGGTGGGTTTCCCCATTCGGAAATCTCCGGGTCAAAGCTTGTTCACAGCTAACCGGAGCTTATCGCAGCGTACCACGTCCTTCATCGCCTCTGATCGCCAAGGCATTCACCAAATGCACTTTTACGCTTGAATTCATAATCACGCGCAGGGATAAATCCGCTGCGTATGATGTTGATTGATTCTCAGTTATTCGATCTTGACAAAAATTTCTTGTTTCTAACGGCTCGTCAGAAACAAGAACCTATATTATTATTCAATTATTCACGATGTTTAAGAAACGAAGGCTTCAGCCTTCATGCAAAGGCGGCAACCGCACTTGCAGAAAAGCTGATCTCTGGTGGACCCTAGGAGGATCGAACTCCTGACCTCCTGAATGCAAATCAGGCGCTCTCCCAGCTGAGCTAAGGGCCCTTGAGAAGGATAATGGTGGGCCAGAGTGGACTCGAACCACCGACCTCACCCTTATCAGGGGTGTGCTCTAACCAGCTGAGCTACTAGCCCATCAAACTCTTAAAACGAAGCTTTACTCAGAGAAGATACGCCGGCAGCAGTAGACAGTCAAAACCGTCAACGTCCTTAGAAAGGAGGTGATCCAGCCGCTCCTTCCGAAACGGCTACCTTGTTACGACTTAGTCCCAGTCACCAGCCCTGCCGTGGTTAGCTGCCTCCTTGCGGTTAGCGCACTACCTTCAGGCAAAACCGACTCCCATGACTTGACGGGCGGTGTGTACAAGACCCGGGAACGTATTCACCGTAGCGTGCTGATCTACGATTACTAGCGATTCCAACTTCATGCACTCGAGTTGCAGAGTACAATCCGAACTGAGATGGCTTTTGGGGATTGGCTTGGCCTCGCGACCTTGCGACCCACTGTCACCACCATTGTAACACGTCTCTAGCCCTACCCGTAAGGGCCATGATGACTTGACGTCATCCCCACCTTCCTCCGGCTTATCACCGGCAGTCTCATCTGAGTGCCCAACTGAATGATGGCAACAGACGACGAGGGTTGCGCTCGTTGCGGGACTTAACCCAACATCTCACGACACGAGCTGACGACAGCCATGCAGCACCTGTATCCAGTCCAACTAAATGAAGAAATCCATCTCTGGAAATCCCAACTGGTATGTCAAGGGTAGGTAAGGTTCTTCGCGTTGCTACGAATTAAAGGACATGTTCCACCGCTTGTGCGGGTCCCCGTCAATTCCTTTGAGTTTTAACCTTGCGGCCGTACTTCCCAGGCGGTGTGCTTAAAACGTTAGCTCCGTCACTGAACAGCTAAGCTGCCCAACAACTAGCACACATCGTTTACGGTGTGGACTACCAGGGTATCTAATCCTGTTTGCTCCCCACACTTTCATGCCTCAGCGTCAGTTCCCGTCCAGTCAATCGCCTACGCCACTGGTGTTCCTCCGAATATCTGCGAATTTCACCTCTACACTCGGAATTCCATTGACCCCTCCGGGACTCTAGCAAGACAGTTTCAAAAGCAGTTCCAGGGTTAAGCCCTGGGATTTCACTCCTGACTTGTCAAGCCGCCTACGCATTCTTTACGCCCAGTGATTCCGAACAACGCTTGCCACATTCGTATTACCGCGGCTGCTGGCACGAATTTAGCCGTGGCTTCTTCTACGGGTACGGTCATTATCATCCCCGTCGAAAGAGCTTTACAACCCTAGGGCCTTCATCACTCACGCGGCATGGCTGGATCAGGCTTTCGCCCATTGTCCAATATTCCTCACTGCTGCCTCCCGTAGGAGTCTGGGCCGTGTCTCAGTCCCAGTGTGGCTGATCATCCTCTCAGACCAGCTACTGATCGTAGCCTTGGTGAGCCATTACCTCACCAACTAGCTAATCAGACGCGGGCCGATCCTTCAGCGATAAATCTTTGATCCGGAGATATTATACGGTATTAGCACCAGTTTCCCGATGTTGTCCCGTACTGAAGGGCACGTTCCCACGCGTTACTCACCCGTGCGCCACTAACCCCGAAGGGTCCGTTCGACTTGCATGTGTTAGGCCTGCCGCCAGCGTTCGTTCTGAGCCAGGATCAAACTCTCAAGTTTGAATCCATGATTTCAAAAACATCACTATTTTTGTCTCAAGTAAATTAATTTAAGACCTGCATCTTGCGTAACAACTATTCATTAAAAATAAATAGGTCTGCGTGAGCAGATTGCGCAAAACAACAGATCATATAACAACGTGACGATAATCACGCTACTGCTGCCTGCGAATCTTCTCTATATTTGCTTCGTTTTCACGATGTTCAATAACCACGACGCACAAAAACCGTAATCGGCGAGTACGTCACCGAGAAACCAAAAGAATCTCGTTTTGTTTAGGTTTGCGGACTATAGCGAGCTGCTATTCTGCCGTCAACCCCCAAAATTAAATTTTTTACAATTTTTTTTCGGGCTTGCGCTCAACCAATGCTTTGATTTCTTTCGTCTTTTTGGAGACTTGAAAACCGTCTGCGTCAGCGAGAGCGGCTTTATATACGGACGATTCCTGATTGTCAAACATCTTTTTTAAAAAATCGTAAAAATTTTTTGAGATTTACAAAAGTACAGGATTTCAAGGTTTTAAGGCCCGATTCCATCTTTTCCTACAACTGTATGTAGTCTACTGTGCTGCTTTAGCCGAAACCAGAGACTGTAAAATTGTCCGGAATGCCTAAGATTCGCTTCGCTTTACTCGCTACCGTAAGCCTGTGCGCCCTTTTCGCGACAGGCGACCAGAGTCAAGCCGCACAGCCTGAAAAGAACGAACGGATTTCCGCATGGCTCAACCCCGAAGACATTGCCGTCGATCCGGTCTTGTTGAAAAGCGACACGCTTGATGACAGCGATATCGACACGCTTCTCTCGACCGTTCCGCAAACAAATGTCAAACCACAATTCAAAAAATCGCAAAGCACAGCATCCGCACTTGAATCCTATTATGCGGAAAGACTGGGCAACAGCATTGAACAATTCGGCTATGACACTCTCGGCCAGAAAAAAAACACGTTGAACAAATTACGCCTCTCTGGCGACGTTCAGGATGATTACATCCTCGGTCAAGGCGACGAATTGTCGGTTCTTGTTCGCGGACAACAGAACATTTCCCGCACACTAAAAATCACCAACGATGGACAACTGGTCATCGAAGATCTGGCGCCGGTCCCCGCCGCAGGCCGCACCATCAAAGAGGTGCGCAAAGAATTGCAGTCGATGTTGGGCGACTATTACAATACCGATGTTTATCTATCACTGAACAAAACGCGACAAATTTCCGTGACGGTTTCAGGCAATGTCACCAACCCCGGTGAGGTCACACTATCATCTTTCGGCACCATCATGGATGCACTGAACGGTGCGGGCGGAATCCTGAAAACAGGAACGCTGCGCCAAATCAAACTGATAAGAAAAAACGGCAGCACAATCGTCGATTTGTATGGAGTTCTGATCTACGGATCGAAAACATCAGACTTGGCTTTACGCGATGGCGACATGCTCCAGATTGGCCCCATCGGCCCCACTGTGGCCATCAGCGGCGCCGTCAAGCGCCCCGCCATTTACGAGATTCTTCCTGCCCGTCAAACTTTGTGGAACGGAGACAACGAAGCCAGAAGCCAGAAACTCTCCCTCGACGACCTGATGATTTTCTCGGGCGGAACCATCGCACCGGGAAGCCTGCGCTATATCCGCATTTCCCCCGACACGCGCGGCCACGACAACACCAGCGATATCGAACAAGCCGATCTGAAAATTTTCGGCGACGGAGACACGCTGATTGTCGGCAAGGGACAAGAGCGCCGTGCTGATTCGGTTGAACTATTAGGGCATACACGCGCCGATGGTGTTTATGCTCTGAATGATACACCGACACTCTCCCATATCCTTTCAAGCGATGCTATTCTGGGGCCGGATATATACCCCTTAATCGGCGTCATCGAACGCTGGAATTCAAAACTTCTATCGAAAGAATTGATTGCTTTCTCACCGAAACAAATTCTAAGCGGCGCAACCAATGTCGGATTGAAAGAATCGGATCGCGTCTATCTGTTTTCGAATGATGAGATCAAAGCGCTCGGCTCGCCTGTTTCCACCGACCAGATAGCCGCATTGAAACTGGCCAGCCTCAACACCACGTCCGGAAGTGATATAGACGACAGCCAGACACCAAAACGCCGGACTATCGAAACTAACATGAAAGATTTTCTATTGGAGCACGCAGTCTTCATCAGAGGGTCGATCAGAAACAGCGGCTCCTATCCCGTCACCAACGACACAACGCTCGATACGCTTCTGGCTGTCGCGGGCGGCGCTTCGCTCGAAGCCAGCCTCGACAATGTCGAAATTACCCAACCACTGGCCGATGAGAAATCGAAACGTGTCAACATCAACCTGAATTCGACCCCTGCAAACCGCATCACATTGCATCCGGGCGACACCATCCGCATCAATCAGAAATTCCGCCGCATCGAAGACAATCACGTCATGCTGGTGGGCGAAGTCAGAAACCCCGGGACCTATGACCTTCTTCCGGGTGATACGCTTGGCAAACTGATCGAACGCGCCGGTGGCATTACCGAACAAGCCTATCCCGAGGGCTCAATTTTCTCGCGCAAGTCCGAGCGCCTGCGCGAAGAACAACGCTTCAAGGCTTCGGCACAAGACCTTGAACTTAAACTCACCACTGCCCTTGCTCAAAAAGACAAGGATAAAAAACCGAGCGACGAAGAAGTATCCGTCGCCCGCGAATTGATTTCCAACCTCAAAAACTCCGAAGCTCTGGGCCGCCTGACGGTCGAGGCCGACCCCGGAATGCTCAAAGCCAATCCGGAACTCGATATTCTGCTCGAAACCGGCGACCGTGTTTTTATTCCAAAGCGTCCGCTGACGGTACGCGTAGCCGGCGAAGTCCTCTCCCCCGCTTCCCTCCAATTCAGAACCGGAAAGAATCCGCGCACCTACATCGACGAAGCAGGTGGCTTTAGCTACAATGCCGATCGAGACCGTGCCTTTGTGGTCTATCCGGATGGCAGCGCCAGCCCGTTGTCCGTTTCGGCATGGAACCAGCGCGCCACCATGATCCCGCCAGGTTCGACCATTATCGTACCCAAAGATCCGAAACCGCTCACCTTTATGGACGGCGCGAAAGACCTGAGCCAAATCCTCGCGAACCTCGCCACCACCGCGATCTTTGCGGATGACATCGCGAATGACCGTTAAATTTTCAATCATCACCATCACGCGCAACAATCGCGCAGGATTGGCCAAAACCGCAGAGAGCGTGATGGATCAAACCTGCACCGATTATGAATGGATCATCATCGACGGGGCGTCAGCCGACGGCACTGAAAACGATTTCAAAAATTACATAGACGCCCGCATCACCAGCGAGCCGGATAGCGGCATTTACGACGCCATGAACAAAGGCATCGACAAAACCACAGGTGACTATCTGGTCTTTATGAATGCCGGAGATCAATTTGCCGCCCCCGATACTCTCGAAAAAATAAAATCCGCCATATGCAACAACACCTACGATCTTTTTTACGGCGATTCATTCGAAGGCAATGAAAAAAAATTCCTGAAACGCGCCAAACCCCACACCACCATCGAGCGCGGTATGTTCACCCATCATCAGGCGATATTTTACAACCGCCAAAGCCTCGACAAACTGAGATACGACACAAACTATAAAATCGCCGCCGATTACGATTTGACCTTGAAATTTTTAAAGGAAAAGAAACGGCACTGCCTCTACCTGCCCTTTCCTGTTTGCATCTTCGAAAGCGGCGGCATTTCCCAACGCCAGATCAAGCAGGGCCGCGACGAACAATTTCTAGCCAGACAGAAGGCGAGAATCCCATTTGTGAAAAATTGGGCGATCACCACAAAACAAAAGACGGCCAGTTTCTTCCGCCGCCTTTGCCCGTTTATTTATAAATGCCTGAAATCCTGATCAACCAAGCCCATTCATCCGTCTGACAACTCTTTTGGCAGTTTCCATCACATTTTCAGGAGTGCTCATAGAATATCCGCCTTCCCACTCCATCATATCATTCAAACGCACGGAAACCGCTTCAATCACTTGGTCCCGACCGGATGCTTGAACAAAGCTCTCGAACAAATCGGGACAGGCCTCGCCAACAAGATATTCGGCATCCTGTTTATTCTCAGGTATATATTCCACATGGGGAGCAATCCTCTCGGATGCCTCTCTCCAAAAATCCTTACGCAAAGCAACAGCCAAAATCCCAACAATCATAATTCGTCCACTTTTATTTCGTAAAATATCTTATAAGCTTATAATACCTGTATTTCGATACGGCAAGTTTTTTACCCATTTTCCCATCCAGAAAGCCCATTTTTAGCACAAAGCCAAGGAAAAATATGAGTTCTGGACGGAATTTGGAGCCACGCAGCGCTTTTTTGACGGCTTCACGCCATGGCACAGGATCGGTCGGCCACGCATTTTTCAAGGTCATCCCCGCTTCCCAGCGCGCATATTTTTCATGACGGAAAGTCCAGGCCCGCTCGTCATCGAACGCATCGTGGATCAGATAAGTCTCAAGCAACCCTATTTTATCAGAAGAATTTTTGAGAACAGGCTGGTAATGCCCCTCGATCTCCCCCATCCCCGGAATATCGATATCATTGACCACCGGAAACTCCATTTTGGTTTTGTTGAGCAGTGCAATTTTACGGTTAGGCATCCCAAACCGGAGAACTCTCCCGTCAATAAGATACCTCCCCGTTACAAAATACCCGGCACACACGGGCGAACCCTTCTCAAAAAGACGATGAATTTCATCCACCAGATCGGGCGTCACGATTTCATCCGCATCGACAAAGAATACCCAGTCATGTTTCAGGGAAACATTGTCCAAAATCCATTGCCGCTTCTTGGGATATTTCCCATCCCAGACAAACGATTCAACCCTTGCGCCGCACTCACGCGCAATCTCTTGCGTAGTATCGGTACTTTGTGAATCAACCACTAGAATTTCATCAAAATCCTTTAGAGTTTCAAGACAAGCGACAATCTGCTGGGCTTCATTCTTGGTCACGACAACAACGGAGACAGGAAGAACCGCGCTCATAATTCCCGCTCGAACTGACGCCGTACATAAAAAACCAGAAACGCCACTACCATGCCGAACAACCCGAAAAACGGCAGGAACAAGGTCGACTTGGGTGATACAGGGACAGGCGAAGCCGTGGCGTCTTCGATCACACTGACCGCATAGGGCGTTTCAATGGACAACAACATCCGCCGCCGCTCTTCGGCCATCAACAACCGCGTGAGCGCCTGACGATGCTCGGGATTGAGCGTCGCTTTCAGTTCGCGTTTCAACCAGTCGATCCGTGCCTCGACGTCCTTGCGCACATCCAGACGGATCAATTGGTCGTCAATTTTAACCAGATTGCGCAATAGCTTGAGCCCAAATTCAGGATCGGGATGATGATAGACCAGACGTAAACTCTCGGTATCTGCCAACGGATCAAGGTCGATGGACCACGCCAGATGATGGGCAACTTCCCGCGCATCGGAAAGCGACCCGCTCCCGCCGCGCATCAGACTTTTGTCATTGATCCCTTTAACCATCCCGTCCAGCTTGATCAGAACCGAAGCCACCGCCGGACCACGCAGACTTTGCTTGAAGCGGATATATTCCCCGTCACGCGACGTCGCTTGTCCGGCCATCGGCGCCAGAACCTGCGGCAAATCCTCGACCAGAAAATTGACACTCTCGGCCCCCTGCCGTGGCGGTGCCACAATCATCCAGATTTCATACTGGGGTTTGAGAAGGACAAGAAACAACAACGCAACAGCGCACCCGAGCACCAACCCGCCAAGCACATAAAAACGGGCCTGATAAAAAAGGTTCAACACCTCGGACAAGGACAAGGGCGGATCATCAGTTCGGATCATAGAAACAGTTTAAGAAAAGAAATCAGGCAACGCGATAGCGAATCGTATCCCGCGCATTTTTGATCCACGACGAAATCGAACGATTCGGCGCATAATCTTCACCGGCACGATTGGCGCCAACCTGTGCGGCAAACCATTTATCACCATCCGTCCGGAACGAGAGGATTTCGGACGCCAATTGCCGCGCATGGCCTTGCGCCACCACGCGTCCCGCGCCATATTCGCGAATAACCCGCGCCGTCTCGGTATGGTCCGGACCGATCAGAATGCAAGGCCGTCCTGCCGCAAGCGCCGCATAAAGCTTGGACGGAACCAGCATTCCTGCAGCTTCGTGTTTCATACTGATTAAATGCACATCGCCGCTCTCCATCAGCTCCTTGAGACGTGACAAAGGCTGGGCCGGCAGCAAACGGATATTATCAAGACCGCGCCGCGCGCGTTCTTGGGCGATCCGTTCATACCCAACACCATCGCCGACAAAGACGAATTCGATTTCAGGATGATCCGGCATCAACAACGCCGCCGCATCAAGGATCGTGCTGATCGGATGCGCCCGACCGAGATTTCCGGCATAAAGTACGCGGAATTTCGGGCTTTCATCAACAAAGAAAGGATTCTTGGGACGAAGAGACTTGCCGTCCAGATTGGCATTGGCCGCCGCCTTGACGCGAATGGGCACACCCGATGTCATGCTTGCGCGAGCTGTCAGCTCCAGATCCGGCCAGTTCGGAATAATCGTGACCTTCGACATATCAAGACCCGTAAAGGCCAGATGTTTGGCCATACAGCGCCCGACCACCACCACGCGGTCACACGACTTCATCGCGCGCCGCGACATGCCTTTGAGGAAACTCATCACCTTCGAAGAAATCTTGAGACCCAGAACCGGCAAAATATCGGGATAAAGGTCATGACACCAATGAATATGCGACGATCCCTTGATCCGCGCCAGAATGCGCCCCGCCACCACCAGCATCGGCGGATCGGTGAGTGTCACGATCATCTTGTGTTTGGGCATGAACAAAGCCGCCACCAACAATTTGACCCACACCCAGAAATAGGCGGACAAGGCTTTTTTCCCCGAAGCCTTGACACGTTTGACCCGTACCGGCCCGTCCATCACTTCGGAAGACGATGCCCCGCTAGTCAACACCGTGACCTCCCACCCGTCTCTGGCAAACGCATGGGCCAGATCGCGTAAAACGCGACCCGTCGCCCCCCGTGACGGAGGATAAACACGGTTAACAAACAAAACGGATGGTTTTTGCATGCGCCTCAAAACTATACTGGTCGAAGTTGAAGTATGGTTTTTATGCCACAGGAGGGGCGTCCCGTTCAAGTTTTTGATGCCGATAAGCGAAAAATATTAACAGGATAAGCCCAAACCCTAGGGATTTGTAGCTTGCATAAATCCCGGCTGCGATCAAGAACGGAAAGACGAGCGCCCAAAACAACCGCCGATTTCCGAAAATATCGGGCAACGCCCGCGCCAAAGACATCCCGAGACCCGTTATAACAATCCCCGTCCCGAGCCATCCGGTCTTGAGCAAAAGGGATGAAGGAAGCGAATGGGTATAAAGAACCGAAATTCCCCCGACCGCCGGATTTTCAAACCGAGCGCCCCAGCCATAACCAAACAGGGCGTGAACCCAATCTTGTGACACAAGGTCCAAAACCTTGCCCCATTCCTGCACACGGGAATTGAATCCAACCAGATGCGTCTTCCACACCAGCGCATCAACCACCGGAAGAACCAAAGGACTGACCGCAACGACCACGCCCGCCAGACAGAGTATCGCCACCGCAAACCGTTTAGGGGAATAGACAAGCAAGCCGAATAACAAAATCAAAAGGGAAGCGGCATAAGCCCCGGCTCCGGCTCGCTGCATCATCATCACCATGGAAAGAAGCGGGATCAAAGACAAGACAACCAACACCAGCCCACGCAAAATCCTGATATCGTAAAACAGGGAAGCAAACCCCGCCCCCATCAACCACAGCGCGGCAAACAAAACTTCCGGAGAGTTGGCCAGATACAAAAGATCGGGCGGCGCCCCCCACATCCGCACATTGTCCTGAATCAATTCGCTCCACACCGGAACCAGTGCCCGTACGGAAAAGACAAACCCCATCCCCGCCACGAACCAGACAAACCTGATCCCCAGCTCTTCGATATGCGGACGGTAAACAGCCACCAGAAATAAAAACAGGAAAGGAACCATATCACGCACGATATCGGTAAACACCGCGCCGTGAACCGCACCAATCAACGCCGGAATAAAAAACCCGCCCGCTGCACAACCAAGCAAAATGCCGTCACGCTTCAGGTCGGGAAACCTCACCGCGAGCAATAACAAAAGCCCGACAACATACTCAGGCCACCCGTAATGATCGGGCGTCGGCGACCCGAACAGCGCATAAACCGCCAATCCCGTAAGAAAAAAAATGGCGCCCCAGGAATATGTCATGGCACCACGACATCAAACGCCATCTTGGTGGCAATCAGACACAACAGAATGGCAAAGACAATTTTGAGTTTGGAAACCGGAAGAGCATGGGATGCCCGAACCCCCATCGGTGCGCAAAGAACACTGAACGGAACAATCAGAACCCACGCCAGCCAATACACAAAACCGATCAACCCCACCGCCGCAGGAATGGAAATAGCAACACCCAAGACGGAAGACGTTGCAATGGCACGATGCAGCGGGACGCCCGCCCGCGCCAGATAGGGCACATTGAGACTGGCCCCGCCGATCCCGACCAGCGTCGAAAACAAACCTATCAATGAGGCAGCAGGATAGGAAACGAAAGGGCGCAACAGCACCTGATGTGTCACCCCACCTTCCTTTTTGAAAAAGATCAGCGCCGAAAGAAAATAAAGCCCGACCGCAAAAACAATCTGGAGCGCAGAACTTTTCATTTCCGATACAGCGTAAACACCAACAATCACACCAAACACCAGCGCAGGAGCCACTCGTGAAAACGCATTCCATTCCACCGCCTTGCGCTTGATCTGTGCATAAGAAGATGAAAGACCTGTCGGAATAATCACCGCCATCGACGTGGCCAACGCCGCATGCATCAATTCGTTTTGAGGAAGGGAATCGCCCAGAAGATGCACGCCGCTATAATACAGGGCCGGAACCAGTATTCCTCCGCCGCCGATCCCGAGCAGCCCCGCCAGAAACCCGACAACGCATCCCAGCACCGCAAACAGCGGCAAGACAGTCCAGAACTCGCTCGGCAAGGCATCCATAACTTATTCATATCGCAGGAAAATTTTACGTTTGCAAATTTTCTTTCTCTCTTAATATCTTATTAACCATTTAACAGCATTATAGAAAACAAGAATAAGAATTATGGACAATAAAAGGTCCAAAGGATGGTGTGAAATGCAAGTCAATATCAAGGAATTTGTCGAACAATCCGGCCTCGGAGAACCCTTCTACCCGGGCAAATGGGTTGTCAAACCTTGCCCGCAACCGGGCGAGTTCCGCAGCCACTGCGTGGTCTATGACTGGCGCGATCCATCCCGCATCCGTATCGAAATCAAAGCGGGCCTAACTGGCCGAGATCTGCCGACCAAGGATCTGCTCAAATATCCGGTGAGCTTTCAGGCACCGACCTATGTAGAAATTGACGTCCAAACCGGCGACATGCGCACCGTAACGCGTCATGTGGTTGCCAACGACGACAATGACGACGAAGATGAAAGCAAAGGCGGCAAAGGCAAATCCGGTGGCGGTGGCAAACACCCTGCCAAAAAAGCGGAACGCGATGAAACAGCGTCCCTGTCTCGCATGTCCTTCTCATCCGCCGTCGAAGGCGTGCTGCCTGAAATGGGCAAAGTCGTTGAAATGGTTGTGATGGGCAAAAAAATTGCCGAAGAAGCATATGAAAACGTGATGAGTCGTCTGACAACCCAGATTGCCCACGCCAAGATTGCAACCACCGATCTGGTCGCTGCGGCTGGTAAACTCGTGACGAAATTCATGCCTCCGTCCTTTATGAAACCGAAGGGCGATGAAACAAAAGCTTACAAATACAATCGCGAGAAAAACGAACCGATGTTCACCGGCATGTTACCGGGGTGACGTAAAACTCGAAAAATAACATGTGCTAAAATGTCCTTTGTGCTAAACAGAAAACAACAAAGGACATTTTCTTTTATGGCTTCCGAACCCGAAGACAATAGCGACAACGTGATCCGCTTTACACCGCGCACGAATAATGTGCCGTCCAACATGCCGCCGCGCAAAGCCCCTCCGATGTTTAACATCCCGCCCATCACGAAATATCTGACGGGATTCATTCTGGGTCTTCACCTTGTGATCTGGGCACTGTCTCTCGCACTCATTCCCGATATAATGCAATATGTTGCACTCTTCGGCGGCTTTATTTCGGGAAGCTGGACCGGCTCTACCCCTTTCATGCCGTGGACACCCGTCACACCGATCACCTCGATCTTCATACATGGAAGCTGGATGCATGTCGGCGTCAACGCGCTAATGCTGGTCGCCATCGGCAGCGGCGCCGAAAAATGGCTCGGCCCCAAACGCTATATGATCCTGTTCATTCTCTCCTGCTGGATCGCCCTTCTGACCCATCTGGCTTTCTCGCCTTTCTCGACCATGCCGATTGTCGGCGCCTCGGGCGGGATCAGTGGATTGTTCGGCGCCGTCTTGCTCGCCATGCGCACCGGCACATCGGGAATGAATTCCAACATGATGCCGATCATCATCGCCTGGATTGCGATTTCGGTCTTTATGGGTGTGTTGGGCGCACCCGACGGATCGAGCATCGCCTGGGTCGCGCATATCGGCGGGTTTCTGGGTGGAATCGGAATTGCCAGCGTGATGATGAAAAGGTCAGGCCGCAAGCATTAGAGCAGGATCGGACGACTGGATTTTTGCCCAGACCAGTGTATTGAACAACCCCTCAGGCTCCACAATTGCTCTCCATTCGGAGAAAACACGTCCGGTCTTGGAACACACCCATGACGACGATTTCGGAGCCGTATAGGCGCGGTCAAGCCATTGACGAATAACCTCCGCACGATTTTCCGTTTTCTCTTCGAGCAAGACCCACAAACGGTACAACTCTTCCGTGGGGCCGAGTTTTTCGGCACGCGCCAAAGCGACCCGCGCATCGCCCCATAACCCGTCCTGAATAGCAGCCTTGGCCAGCCCCAACACCACACAAGGGGAATCGGGGTGGGATTTGGCAAGGGACTCAAACCATTTATAATGCGGCGCGATTTCACCAACTCTAGGCGACGGCATAACCTCCATCCACAACGGAATAAGATCGGGATGTGCTGCCTTCTTCCATGACTTGCTGACAACCGACAAAGCCTTCTTGCGCTCGCCTGCGGACAAATACGCACGCGCCAGACGCGCAACCGCCGGAACAAATATGTTATCGACATCAACAGCCTTTTGATAAAGCGCGAGTGTCTCGCCCGCACGTCCGCCTTCCGTCGCCATATCACCCAGCACGACACAAACGGCCGCACGGTCATGAGCCGCTGTCTCTTTTGGGATCACCTTGCGCTTTACAGCCTGATCGAGGGTCAGAAGCGCATCATTCCAGAGCCTGTTGCGAACCTCGAGATCATAAACGGTTTTAAGCAACGCATAATTTTTCGGATATTTTTTGATCGCTTCACGCGCCAGAAGCAACGCCTTGGCAAAGTCCCCATCCAGAATGGCATTCTGTGTCAAGCCATGAAGCCCCAGAAGCGCCGTCTCGGCATTCTTCAATAACAGCTGATAAGGCTCGTCTTTCGTGGCCCCGTCACCCAGATCACGCATCGCCTGAGCCTGCAACAACAGCGGCAAGCCCGCTTCCGATTCAGGCAACAATTTCTGTGCCCGCACCGCCAGATACCGCGCATTTTTCTGATCGCCCGTTGCCGCAGCAGTCAAGGACCTGAGCAACGCCTGATACCCCTTGGCATGGCGACGATGCTGACGATAGCGCATAAAAGAAGATGGAAAAGAAACAATCCGGTATGCAAGTCCCGACGCAAACACCATCGCCAGAAACCCGAGGAACGCCGCTACCGCAACAAATCCCATCTGCACGGCCATGCGGTATTGACCCCATTCAAGGACAAGCTCGCCCGGCAGCGTCGCAAGGTAAGTAGCAACCCCGAGAACCAGACAGATTTTAAAAAGATACCAGATCGTATTGATCATTACTGCGCACCACCTTTCGGCAAGCTCTGGGTAGCTTCCGGAATAATGGATTTGAACGGCGCCATCATCCCGTCAAGCCCGTTGCTTTTGACGATATAGGCCCCGCCCGCACCACCGCGCGCTCCGCCCGCCATGGATTTGAGCTTCATCAGCAAATTGGTGCCGAGCATCTGTTGAACCTGACGCGCCATCATCGTGGCTTGCGCTTGGTCGATAAAAGGTTGCGTTTTCTCGGCGGCAGGACCTTCGATCTGCTGAAGAACGGCAACCGCCCCTTCGATATCGCCCTGATCGAGAAGCTTCTGCGCCTCCGCCACACGGATCTGCGTATCGGTTCCCGAAATCTGTTTTCCATCCTTCTCGACCGTCACCAGATTGCCAAACCGCGCCAAGGCTTTGTCCTGAACGGAGACGTTTTCGCCCGCCAACGACGCGGCGACCACATCCCCCGCTAGAGACCGGAACTCGTTCGACAATCCGTCAGGCGTCAAAACGCCGCTCTTGGCCTTGGGCGCAAGACGATCAATCGCCGCCGCCAATTCAGGATCATCCTTGGCCATCGTCGCTTTGAGCAATGTCAGATCCGTTTCAAACGATTGATTGTCACGCGCCAGAGATGAACGGAGTTGCGACATCCCCACCAGCATCACCGCAGCCTTCATATCTTCAGGCGCAACGTCTTTGAACGTCTCAGCTACTTTCGGGTCGCTATCCTTTAACTGTTGCAAGGCCGCAGCGAAATTTTCATCCGTCGCCCCTTCCGGCAACTGCACCACGGGCAGCAACGACCGGACAACATCGCCCAGCTGCGCCGCCCCTTCCGGAGAAGACTGCATCATCTGAACCTTGGCGATCATATCCTGCAATCCGACAGCTTTGGCTTGTGCAACCATCGTCTGGATATGCCCTTCGATTTTAGAGAGGCGTTGTTGCATGTTGCCGCTTTGCAAATCACGCTGGATATCATCGACAACGCCCTTGTAATTTTGCGCCTGCGCCGCCAGATCACTAACCCTGCTTTGCAACTGGGTCAGAGACTGCTTGTATTCCTCAGGAATCAACGGCTCGGCGGGCTTTGCCTCTTTCATCGCCTGAACCTGAGCTTCCAGCTCGCGAATGCGTTGCTCCTGCTCGGTCAAATGCTGGACCTTGGGAGCCATGGCAAACACGATACCGACCACAGCCGCCGCAATAATCAAAACGCCCGCAATCAACAACGTCGTTTTCTGGCTTTGCATTTGCAACGACGGAGAAGCAAATTCGTCGGAAGACGCAGGCGAAACAGACGGGGCCGGGCGTCCCAGCGGAATCTCTTTTTCTTTCACCGCAGAGACAGGCTCGAGAGTCTCCCCTCCCAATAAATCGTCGAGTACAACACCATGCACTTTGGCCGCCTTCAAAAGATCATCGCAACGGTTGGACGGAATAGAATTCCGTTGCTTCCACCCCTGAATAGTGGTGACCGCCACGCCCATTTTGGTGGCCATTGGCCGGATACCGCCGAACCGTTCGATGATCTCCACAGCATTGCCGATATTATCCTGATGTTCCGTCGTCATATTCGATCCAATATAGAAGTTAAATTCGCAATCATGGACCGGAGATCTTTCCGATCCGCCACGCGGGACGTTTTCCACCCCAAATCATCCACCGACTCTAACACCGCGTCCGAGAGAGACAAGAGATTTATATTCTTCACGAAAGGCCCAAGCCCGTGTTTGTCCATCAGCCCCTTGAGAATAGACCCGCTGCGCGGAGAAAACAAACAAATCGCAAAAAGTTTAGGAAACAGATCGATCACATCCTGCGGCAATGCGGAAATGACATCCGCCCCGTACATAATTTCCTCGTCAACCTGATAACCTGCCAACAACGCTGCAATGTCAGCCCGCACATCCTCCCCGCGCAGATACAAAAGCCGAGATGAAGGTTGCACCTGGTCCCGCACCAGCGCGACAAGCGCATCCACATCCCCTCCCGCTTCATAAACATCGGCAAATCCGGCGCCGCGCGCTGCCTCACCGGTCTTTTCGCCGACACAATAAACCGGAACAGAAAGCAAAGGAGAAAAATCGGCCCCCACGGAAAACACCTGCTGGCTGGTGACAATTATTGCATCGGGCACAGCATCGGGACGAGAAAAATGCGACAAATCGTAAGAAACGGGGTGAATATCAAGAAGCGGACAAAGAACAGGAACAGCCCCGAGACGTTCGATCTCTGCGGCGAATTCCTTCGCCTGTTCCTTTGGTCGTGTGACAAGGATCAGGCGCCGTTCCATGATTAAAGAATTCCTTCAGGCAAGCGGGGCTTCAACCGGTGCCCTATCACCTGCCCCATCGTCCGCGCATCCTCGGCTGTCACCACCGGACCGGAAATTTCGTCTTCGAAGAACGCTGATCCATCAGGTTCGGCCACGGCGACTTTCAGATGCATCTTGTTCCCGTCAAGTGTCGCATAAGAGCCGACCGGCGTATGGCACGACCCGTCCAGAACCTGAAGCGCCGCGCGCTCCGCAACAGAGCACAACATCGTAGCCGGACAGGAAATCTCGTCAAACAGTTGCGATGCGGCCACATCGCCCGTGCGCAGCTCGATCCCGATCACGCCCTGCCCGCAAGCCGGTAAAAACTCGACCGGAGAAAGGGTAGACGTCGCACGATCGGCAAGCCCCAAGCGGTTAAGCCCCGCCACAGCCAGAAATGTCGCATCGACCAAACCTTGTTCAAGCTTTTCAAGCCGCGTCGCCACATTCCCGCGCAACGGCACGACCTTGAGATGCGGGAATTTGGACAGAAGAAATGACTGCCTCCGCAGGCTCGACGTCCCGACCACCGCGCCTTCCGGCATTTCGGCAAGATTTTTATATTTAAGCGAAATAAACGCATCACGCGCATCTTCACGCGGCAGGAAATGTTCGATTTTTAGGCCATGAGGCAAGAAAGACGGCATATCTTTGAGCGAATGCACACCGCAATCGATCTCGCCGGTCAGAATGCGCTGCTCGATCTCGTGCGCGAACTGGCCCTTACCGCCTTGGGCTTCCATCAGGCGCGTCTCGCCATGAGACGGTTTCCAGTCCCCCGACGTCACAATCTCGACAATTTCAATCTCAAGCGACGGATGCGCCGCGCGCAAAGCGTCCGCCACTTGCTGGGTCTGGGTCAAAGCCAACTGCGACCCGCGGGTCCCGATGCGAAGAATATCAACCATATAAGCTCTGGATTTTTATTATGTTATCTCTGTTTTTAAGACCCCTATCGTTAAAGCAAACAAGGCCCTTTGGCAACTCCCCGCCACACAACATCTTGCCCTCGTCCACAGGACGGGCTAAACACTTCATTATTAAGGCCAAAAATGAAAATTCTGGGAATTGAGACAAGCTGCGATGAAACAGGCGTGGCGGTTGTGACAAGCGACCGGCAAGTTTTGTCTCATCTTGTATTAAGTCAAATAAAGACCCATCAGGCCACGGGCGGCGTCGTGCCGGAAATCGCGGCCCGCGCCCATCTTGACCACCTCGACCACTTGATCCATGAAGCTGTAAAACAAGCTGGTCTCGATTTTTCCGACCTCGACGGAGTGGCCGCCACTTGCGGACCGGGACTGATCGGCGGGGTGATGGTCGGCATGATGGCGGGCAAAGCCATTGCCTTGGCCCACAATAAACCCTTTCTGGCCGTTAACCATTTGGAGGCCCACGCCCTGACCCCGCGTTTGATCGAAGATATTCCCTTTCCTTATCTCGTTTTGCTAGTGTCGGGCGGACACACGCAAATTCTGGTGGCCGAAGATGTCGGGCAGTATCACCTGTGGGCCAGCACCCGCGATGACGCCGTGGGTGAATGCTTTGATAAATCGGCCAAGATGATGGGCCTTCCCTACCCGGGTGGCCCGCACCTCGAAAAACTCGCATCCCATTGCGCGGATTTGAAAAAAGCAAAACATCAATTCCCCTTCTCCATCCCGATGAAGGGGAGCAAGGAAATCGAGTTTTCTTTTTCAGGATTAAAAACCGCGATGCGTCAGGTCTTGGATAAAACAGACCACACGCCGGAAAATCTCGCGGCATTGGCGGCCTCCTTCCAATCGACACTGGCTGAAACCTTGTCCTACCGCGCAGCACAAGCCATGGAAAAATTCTGCAACGCCTATCCGCACAAAAAAGACCCTGCATTGATTGTCTGCGGCGGAGTTTCAGCCAACAAAGCCATTCGCACAGAACTCAACAATTGTGCCAGCAAACACGGCTTTACCCTTAAATGCCCGCCGCTAGAATACGCAACCGACAACGGCGCGATGATCGCATGGGCCGGAGTGGAATTGCTGCAACAAGGGCGCACAGCCCCCCTATCCATCAAGGCCCGCCCCCGCTGGCCACTCGAAGAATTAAAGGAGCTTGTATGACCAAAATTTCAGTGATCGGCGCAGGCGCATGGGGAACAGCATTGGCGCAATGCTACGCCACAGCAGGCCACGACGTAACCTTGTGGTCGCGTGATGCGGATTTGGCCGCGCGCATGAGTGAGACGGGCCGCAATACCGACTACCTGCCCGACATCGATCTGCACAAATCGATCGACATCACGACCGATCTGGCCAGCGTATCAAGTGCCGATGTGATTTTGAACGTCACACCCGCGCAATTTTTGCGCACGAACCTCAAACTCCTTGGCCCCCTGCTGCGCGACCATCAAAAAATGGTCATCTGCGCCAAGGGGATCGAGACCCAAACCCATAAACTCCTCTCGACCGTCGCGACCGAGGAAACCCCGAAGGCCGAGATTGCCTTTCTCACCGGCCCGAACTTTGCCAAAGAAATCAGCCGCGGCCTCCCTAGCGCCTCGACCCTCGCCGCCGCCAACAAAACCACCGGCGAACAAATTGTCAAACTTTTGACCGCAAGGAACTTGCGCCTCTACACCACAAATGACGTGATCGGAGCGCAAACCGGCGGCGCGGTGAAAAACGTCATCGCCATTGCGTGCGGCATCGTTCACGGGCTGGGGCTGGGTGAAAGCGCGCGCGCAGCCCTCGTCACGCGAGGCTTGGCCGAAATCGCACGCCTCGCCGTTTCACTGGGCGGCAAACGCGAAACTCTGATGGGGCAATGTGGCGTCGGTGACATGATGCTGACCTGTTCCAGCATGACATCCCGCAATTTTTCATTGGGCGCGGAACTGGCCTCCGGCAAACCATTGGAAGAAATCCTCGCGGGAAGAAATTCCGTCACCGAAGGCGTACAGACAGCAAAGGCCACGCACGACCTCGCCAAAGAACATAACGTCGATATGCCGATCACCAAAGCGATTTACGAGTGCCTCTACAACGCGCTGCCGATCACATCCGCCATCGACCAAATCCTCACCCGCCCGCAACGGGAGGAGGGGGAGTAAATGGCATATTGGCTGATGAAATCGGAACCGAATGTATTTTCGTGGGATGACCTGAAACAAAAAGGTGTGGCCCCGTGGGACGATGTCCGCAATTATCAGGCCCGCAACAACATGAAGGCGATGAAACGCGGTGAACAGGTTTTCTTTTACCATTCCAATATCGGAAAGGAAATCGTCGGCATCATGGAGGTGAAGCGCGAACATTACCCCGACCCACTGGATGAACGTTTTGTCTTGGTCGATGTCGCCTGCAAGAAACCGTTTAAAACACCTTTACCTCTCGCCCAGATCAAATCCGACCCCAGACTTGAAAACATTGCCCTGATCCGACAATCCCGCCTGTCGGTCATGCCGATTACAGACGAAGAATGGCAAATTCTTTGTGAACTGGGCGGCGTAAAACCTTGATTTAGCCCCCTCAATCCTCTAGGATTTCTCCCAAATTCAAGGGATTTGACACATGAGCGTTTGGGATATTCTAACCACCTATTATCCGGCATTTTTAAGCGGACTAAAGGTGACTCTCCAGCTATGTGCGATTATCTGGACCGCCGGCCTGATTTTGGGCGGCGCACTGGGTCTGGCCGGCAACAAGTTCCCGAAGGGCGTGGGCTTTCCCTCCCACGGATTTTCGTTCCTGCTGGGCGGCATTCCCCTGCTGGTCTTTCTATTCTGGCTCCATTATCCGGTTCAGGCGATGTTTGACGTGGTCATCGACCCGTTTTATACGGCGGCCTTTACCCTTTCCTTTGTCAATATTTTTGCAGTCGCCGACATCGTGCGCGGCGCGCTCCACGATTTCCCCAAACAATATCTGACCGCCGCCAGAGTAACGGGCCTCACCCGCAAACAAACAATTTTCAAAATCCAGTTACCGCTGATCCTGCGTGAAACCATTCCGCCGCTGCTGTTGCTGCAAGTCGCGATGCTCCACACCACGCTTTTCTCGTCATTGATTTCGGTCGAGGAAATTTTCCGCGTGGCCCAACGCATCAACGCCCAGATCTACCGCCCTGTCGAAATTTACACCGCCCTCGGATTTTTCTTTCTGGCCGTCTGCCTTCCGGTCAACGCCTTCGCCTTCTGGCTCAAAAAACGCTACACCCGTAACCTGTCGGAGCAATAACATGAAAAAACTTCTGATCCTGTTTGCCCTCATATCATTTGCCATCCCTGCCCTTGCCCAAGACGCAAAAGAATCGACTTACAAGCGGGTTATACGCACCAAAACCATCCGCTGCGGTTATGTTGTTCTGCCACCGCACATCATCAAGGATCAAAACACCGGCCAAATGTCCGGCATTATTTACGATGTCATGGAATCTGCAGCCAAAATACTCGATCTTAGAATCGACTGGAGCGAAGAGGTCGGTTTTGCAAACATGGATCCGGGGTTGCAGAATGGACGCTATGACGCCATCTGCTTCGGGTACTGGCAAAACCCTTATCAAGCCAAACTCGGCTATATCGGATTTTCGACCCCGCTCTACTATATGCCGGTCGGGGCATTCGTCCGCGCAGATGATACCCGTTTTGACAAGGACATCATGGCCATCAACGATCCATCCATCCGCATTTCCTCATCCGATGGAATGATTGCAGGAATGATCGCCGCCCAGGACTTTCCAAAGGCACAAGTCGTATCTTTGCCAAACCTGACAGACATTACGGACAATTTAATGAATGTCGCAACAGGCAAGGCCGACGTTACATTTTTGGCCTTTCGGGACGGGTTCAGGTTTGAGGAAATGAACCCGGGGGAAATCAAAAATGCCGCCGCCACTCAACCGGTCCGTGTTTTTGCCAGCACCATCGCCTTTCCCCAAGCCGACCACCAATTCGAAATCATGTTAAACACAGCCTTCATGCAGCTTATCAACGGCGGGATGATGGACAGGATTCTCAAAAAATACGAAGAATACCCCGGTGCGGTTCTTCCGGTCGCCAAACCCTACGAAATCCAGAAATAAGGCCCGACCATGCTCTCCGCTCGCAACATCCATAAATCCTACGACCACCGGAAAATTCTGGACGGCATTGACATGGACATCAAGGCCGGAGAGATCACCTGCGTGATCGGCCCGTCCGGTACGGGAAAGACCACGTTGCTGCGTATGCTCTGCCTTCTTGAGCACAGCGATAAAGGCGAGATCATTCTTGATGACAAACATCTCCGCTTCGGAATAAGTACCCCGTGGCCCAAAGTCACCGCGGTGTTCCAGTCGCTCTTCCTCTGGCCGCACCTCACCTTGCGTGAAAACATTATGCTGCCCGCCCGCAACCACAACCCGCAAGCGGACAAAGACATGGACGGCCTGATCCAGCTTTTCGAGATGGATCATTTCATTGATAAATTCCCGAACCAGACTTCGGTCGGCCAACGTCAACGGGTTGCCATGGCCCGCGCCCTGATCCTCAACCCGAAATATGTGCTGCTCGATGAAATCACGTCCGCGCTTGATGTCGAACAAACCGCCAAGATTCTCGAAAAACTGACCCACCTCAAGGAACGCGGCATTGGCGTTTTTCTGATTACACACTCGCTCGGCTTTGCCAAGGAAGCCGCCGATCAGGTGATCTTCATGGATAACGGCAAAATCGCGGAACAAGGCCCTGCCTCCATCCTTGAATCCCCGCAAACCGAGCGGTTGCAACAATTCCTGTCATTGGCAAAGATTGCCGCCTGACGTTCCCCCGAATATTGCGCTGCATAATGATTTTCACATTCCAACCGTGTTAGACTCGAAAGATATTCTTTAAGATTTCAATAACACTGGGGGTAATCCATGTCCGTTACGGAACATTTTGATCCACCTGCGTCACTTGTAAAAAGCGCATATATTACAGCCGAAAAATATCGGGAACTTTACACACAATCGGTGAACGACCCTGACGCATTCTGGATGGAGATGGCAAAGCGCATCACATGGGACAAATTCCCGACCATTATCAAAAACACGAGCTTCGAAGGCGATATATCCATCAAATGGTATGAAGACGGAATACTCAATGCCTGTCACAACTGCATCGACCGCCACCTCCCCGCCCGCGCCGACCAAACCGCATTAATCTTCGAAGGCGACAACCCGAATGAGAGTAAACACGTCACCTATGCAGAATTAAAAGATAATGTCTCGAAACTAGCAAACGCCATGAAACACCACGGCGTGGGAAAAGGCGACCGCGTGACCATCTATATGCCGATGGTGTTAGAGGCCACATACGCCATGCTCGCCTGCGCACGCATTGGTGCGATCCATTCCGTCGTCTTTGGCGGGTTCTCACCGGAATCCCTGCGCGACCGGATACTGGATTGTGAGTCGACCTTTATCATCACTGCCGATGAAGGATTGCGCGGCGGCAAGAAAGTCCCTCTCAAGGCCAATACCGACGCGGCGCTCGCACATTGCCCCGACGTCAAGAATGTTCTGGTCTTAAGACGCACGGGCGGCGACATCAACTGGACTGCGGGCCGTGATCTCTGGTGGCACGAAGTTGTGGATACGCAAAGCACTGACTGCCCGTGTGAACCGATGAGCGCCGAAGACCCGCTCTTCATCCTCTACACATCCGGATCGACCGGAAAACCCAAAGGCGTACTGCATACCACCGGAGGTTATCTGGTTTACGCGTCCCTCACCCATCAATGGACGTTCGATTACCATGACGGGGAAATCTATTGGTGTACCGCCGATGTGGGCTGGGTCACGGGTCATTCCTACATCGTCTATGGACCGCTAGCCAACGGCGCGACCTCGCTCATTTTCGAAGGCGTGCCGAACTATCCCGACTGGTCAAGATTTTGGCAGGTGGTGGATAAGCACAAGGTTAATATTTTCTACACCGCACCGACCGCCATCCGCTCCCTCCACAAGCAAGGGGACGAGTGGGTTCATGAGACATCGCGCGCAAGCTTACGCATTCTCGGAACCGTGGGCGAACCGATCAACCACGAAGCATGGCTGTGGTATTATCATGTCATCGGCCAGGATAAATGTCCGGTCGTTGACACGTGGTGGCAAACCGAAACCGGCGGGCATATGATCACACCTCTCCCCGGAGCCACCACCACCAAACCGGGTTCAGCCACCCTCCCCTTCTTCGGCATCAAACCTGCACTGGTCGATAATGAAGGTCACATCCTTGAAGGCGCAACCGAAGGCAATCTGGTTATTCTCGACAGCTGGCCGGGACAAATGCGCACGGTCTATAAAGATCATGCCCGCTTCAGACAAACCTATTTCACCACCTTCAAAGGTATGTACGTCACCGGCGACGGCGCACGACGAGATGAAGACGGATATTACTGGATTACCGGACGTGTCGATGACGTGATCAATGTCTCCGGCCACCGTTTGGGAACCGCAGAAATCGAAAGCGCCATCGGCGAACATCACGCCGTATCGGAATCCGCTGTCGTCGGCTTCCCGCACGACATCAAGGGACAGGGCATCTACGCCTATGTCACCTTGCATGAAGGATTCGAAATGAACGATGAAACCAAAAAGGAAATCATCAAGAAGGTGCGCACCATCATCGGCCCAATTGCCACACCCGATGTGGTTCAATGGGCACCCAACCTGCCCAAAACACGCTCGGGGAAAATTATGCGACGGATTTTGCGGAAAATTTCAGCGAATGAACTGGATAGCCTGGGGGATACATCCACTCTGGCCGATCCGGCTGTGGTCGAAGAACTGATTAAAAATCGGACAGTTTAGCAGAACTGACTCTGGCGAATCGGCTGCTGGGCAGCAGACGACGATGTTGACGACGGTTGGGGCACAGCACCAAATTGGGACGTTTGGCCCTTACCGGCATCGGACTGGGACGGCATCGGCAAAGATGCAAAAGACCACGCACCTTGCACGGTTTTAGGTTTAGCTTTTTGTCCGCCGCCCATATTATTTAACATATTCTTATCCTCTTATTACGCGCCCATAGATAGTGATTTTATGACCAGAAAGCAAGTTCTTTTTGTCATTCCGTCAAAAAGCGGCTAAAACTATGAAACATTTCTTAAAAATTACTTAATCAGGAACAAGCCTGAAAATGAAAATCCATTTCTTTGCCAACACTTCCGACGAAGCCCGAACCGCCAAAAACGAACTGGTGGCGAAGTACGGACAATGCAACCTGAATAACGCAGAAGTCGTCGTGGCTCTGGGAGGGGACGGGACACTCCTGTCCGCCCTGCGTGCCACAGCCGACACCAACCTGCCGATTTACGGCATGAACCGCGGATCGGTTGGCTTCCTGATGAACGGCTATTCGTCTGAAAACCTGATAGAAAACATCACGAATGCGGAGCGCGTCACAATCCATCCGTTGGGCATGCTGGCCACAACACTGGACGGTAAAACCGAGAAAGCGACAGCCTTCAACGAAGTATCGCTTCTGCGTGAAGTACGTCAAGCCGCGAAAATCCGCATCACCGTCGATGACGTCATCCGTATGGAAGAGCTGATCTGCGACGGCATCATGGTGGCCACACCAGCGGGTAGCACGGCCTATAACCTTTCGGCCCACGGCCCGATCATTCCGCTCTCGACCAATATTTTGGCCCTGACCCCCATCAGTGCGTTCCGCCCCAGACGCTGGCGTGGAGCGTTGCTTCCCGCATCAGCCCGCATTCGCTTCGATATCCACGATCCCGAAGGACGCCCCGTGAGCGCCACCGCTGACGATTTCGAAGTCCGCGATATCGCGAGCGTCGAAATTTGGGAAAACCGTGACATCACACGCACCCTGATTTTCAATTCCGGCCACTCTCTCGAAGAACGCATCCTCAAGGAACAATTCTCTTGGTAGGGGGCACACGCTTTACCTTTGTCGTGCGCCTGACCCCGAAAGCATCCCGTACTGCCATCACCGGATGGGATAAAGACGGGGACGGCAGGCAGGTCCTTAAAATTTCGGTCACCGCCGTTCCCGAAAAAGGCAAAGCTAATAAAGCGATGATCGACCTGATCGCGAAAGAATGGAAAATTCCAAAAACACAAATTGTCATCGAAAAAGGCGAAACGGACAGAAACAAAGTCCTATCCGTTCCCAATAAGCCTGAATCAGAAATATAAATTATATTCCCAGTGCCTTAAGCGCCATATGCGTCAAAGCCAGAGCGTAATACCCTGCCAGCTGATACGAGGCATCAATCGCCACCGCCGCAAATGGATAACCGGTATACAGCGATCCCATCACAATCGGCGGCATGGCAAAAGCAACCCACAGCAAACACGACATCAAAAAGATTTCCGCACCGCTATCAATATTCATGTAGATCAACATGAACGTGTAAAACAAAGCTGTCAGAAACCACAACGGAAACGATAAGATAAACGGATGTGCACCACGTTTCAGATCGTCAGAAGATATTTCACGAGCTTCAAACCACTTGCCGCCCAAAACTTTGGGATGATACCAGATCAAGCCCAGAAGAAAGGCAACAACGGCACTCAAAAACGAGGGCATCAGCCACGACGTGATAAGATCCTGAAGAATTTGTGGGTCCATACTTTTTCCTCCCTAAAAGAAATAAACAAAATTAAGCACTACGTGCCACCATCAACTTTTTAATCTCGGCGATAGCCTTGGCCGGATTAAGCCCCTTGGGGCAAGTCCGCGTACAGTTCATAATGGTGTGACACCGGTACAAACGGAACGGATCTTCAAGCTGGTCAAGACGCTCGCCTGTTGCCTCGTCACGTGTATCGGCAATCCAGCGATACGCCTGAAGCAAAATCGACGGACCAAGAAAACGGTCGCCGTTCCACCAATAGCTGGGGCACGACGTCGAACAGCAGAAACATAAAATACAGGCCGCAGGCCCCTTCCCGTCCGACCCGTTGAGAAGTTCGGCATCTTCGGGGCTTTGCAACCGTTCACGCGCGGGCGCAGGAGACTCCGTTTTCATCCACGGCTCAATTGACGCATATTGCGCGGCTAGATGGGTAACATCCGGCACCAAATCTTTAATCACCGGCAAATGGGGAAGCGGTGTAATCCGCACTTCACCTTTCACCTCTTCAATCGGCTTGAGACAGGCCAGCGTATTAAGCCCGTCGATATTCATCGCACAGGACCCGCAAATCCCCTCGCGACATGAACGGCGCAAGGTCACGCTCGAATCGACGTTATTCTTGATATACAAAACCGCATCCAGAACCATCGGCCCGCACTGGTCGAGGTCGATCATATAGGTGTCGTAACGCGGATTTTCACCTAAATCAGGGTCATAACGGTACAAACGAAACGACTTGGCATTTTTGGCCCCGTTCGATACATCGACGGACTTGCCCTTTTTGACTTCGGAATTTTTGGGAAGCTTGAACTCTGCCATAAAACGCATCCGGAAAACGGGTTGAGGAAAGGAAAACCTTATCTTATCAGGATACCGCGTAGTGTCTGATTTGTGAAGCCTAACTTGAAATATTATTATTAAAATAAAAATCTTTTCTTTTTCTGGACAATATTCTGAAAACGCCTACACTGAACATGTAAGGAATAATCAAAAAATTGATGGGAGAGTAAGATGAAGTCGGTTGAGATCAAAGGCCGTCAGGTTCCGGTGTTGGGTCTTGGAACGTGGGAATTGAAAGGGTCGGTGTGTCAGGATGTGGTCGGCAAGGCCCTTGAGTTGGGGTATCGCCATATCGACACCGCCCAGATTTACGACAACGAGTCCGATGTTGGCACTGCTATCAAATCTTCGGGAATTTCCCGCACCGACATTTTCCTGACCACCAAAGTCTGGATGGATAGTGTGGCTTCGTCCGCGCTCCCAAAAAGTGTCGAGGAAAGCCTCAAGAAACTCAAAACCGATTATGTGGACTTGCTTCTGCTCCACTGGCCTGTTTCGGGCATCCCGTTGCGCGATCAGATTTCGGCGCTGGAAACGGTGCAGGATTGGGGGCTGGCCAAAATGATCGGTGTATCGAACTACCCGACCGCCCTGATGCGACGGATTATCGAAGAAACCGAAGCCGAAATCGTCACCGATCAGGTGGAATACCACCCCTACCTGTCGCAAAGTGCCGTTCTGGATTTCTGCCGCCAACACGATATGTTCCTGACCGCATATTCTCCGTTGGCGCGTGGCAAAGTGCGCACTGATATGACCCTTCTTGAAATTGCCGGAAAATACGGGAAATCAGCGGGGCAAGTCGCGCTCCGCTGGCTCGTTCAACAAGAGAGCGTCGTGGCCATTCCCAAAACAGAAAACCTGCTCCACCTCAAAACCAACCTTGAGATTTTCGACTTTGAG
>Ga0116142_10001314_pt1 | contig 30129 bp, 7 predicted proteins | sample AD_UKC033_MetaG_FD_89785 | JGI IMG/M metagenome (GOLD analysis project Ga0116142, IMG submission 89785) | Active sludge microbial communities of municipal wastewater-treating anaerobic digesters from USA - AD_UKC033_MetaG | ecosystem: Engineered > Bioreactor > Anaerobic > Digestate | place: USA... | reverse complement strand
TGATGCCGCTGTAGGCCGCCGACCCGTTCGTCCAGGCCAGCCCAGCCACTTGGCCCGTTTCGATGGCGCAGGCCGTGATGCTAACGGGCGGCACGAAGGTGAACTCGACCTCGCAGGTCGCGGCGCCGCTGTTGTTGCCGTTGTAGACGCCGCACACCTCATAGACATGACGCCCGGGCAACGGGGCGGCATCCACGTAGGCCGTCGCGTCGCCGGCCAGCGTATCCACCAGGTCGCCGTCACGATACACCCTGATGTTCTCGTACGGCATGAGCGGATCGTTGGTCCACGCCAGCGCCGCCGACCACGTGCCGGCGATGGGCGTGCACACCAGATCCGCGGGCGGCACCAACACCTTGACGACCAGCACGGGCCGCTTCGCGGTCTCCGGGAACTCGCTGCTGGCGAAGTTGTAAATTCCCGCCACGTACTCGAAGAGCGGAGCGTCGGGACCGGAGGCTCCGTTCTGGGTGATCTTGAAGCCGAGGTTCCCCGCGGGATCATCCACCCAGGCCTGCACCAGATCGATCACGTCGAAGTCCACCCACGCGCCCACCGGATCCCGCGTCACGCAGGGCACGGCCGCGCAATAAGGATTCGGGAAAGTCTGGGGCGCAAAGGTCGTCGCCGCCGCGACGGGACCGACGTCGCTGTCGCCGCACGCCCCGGGAAGCTCCCAGTCCTCCTCGCCGTGACGGGCCGCATTCCACGTGACCTCGCCCGTAAGGGCGAGCCGGCCGTTCATGAAGTTGGGGGTCGGGGCATCCACGCCCGCTCCCTCGTTCCACACCCGCAGCGCCTCGCGGATGTAAAGATCGTGCGCCGGGGGATTGTAGGGCCCCGGCCCCCGGGGAATCGGACGGCTGTCGTTCGGGAAGGCGATGTCGCGCAGCAGGAAGTAGAGGATCGACAGCTTCGCGTCGACGACGACGGCGCCCGCGGGGATCGCCGAGACGTCGATGCGCATCAGTATGTCCTTCTGGTCGCCGCGATCGCCCCAGGGCTCGTTCTCCGCGAAGCCGGCCCACAGGCTGCCCTGTTCGAACTGCGGGTCCTTGCCCGTGTTGTTATCGCCCCCGCCGTAGACCAGAATGTGCGCATCCGCCACCACATCCGCCGCGGGGTCGAAGACGCGGCCGTTGACGACGCCGTCTTGAAAGGCGTAGCAGCTCTCGCCGAGGTTGAGCGCCGTGCAGTACACGGTGTCGGACCAGATGTGCTCGCCGCCGTGGATCTCCGCGGCCCTGACCCCGTAGGTCTTCCGCTCGAAACCGTCGGTCCAGCCCGGATCGGCGTCCGTGAACGCCACCGCCGCGCCGGTGAGCGTCGCGAGCGGCGTCGCCGGATCGGCGGGGCCGTATACCTCGACGGCGTCCCAGGCCGCGCCCGGGTTCCAGGTCAGCATCACCGCGCCGTCGGGCTCGGTCGCGCACTGCAGGTTACCGGGGGCCGCGACCGTCGGGACGTCCACCTGGATCGGATCCGCGGCGGCGCCCGCCTCCTTGCCGCCAGCGACGGCAACGACCTCGTAGGTGTAGGCACCCGCGGCGGGGACGGCGTCATCGTAGGACTCGGCCGCGGCCGACAGGCCCGAAGCGATCGTGGCGCCGTTGCGAAGGATCGCGATGGAATCGTAGGCGGCGCCGACGTTCGTCCATGTCACCTTCACGGCGTAGCCGTGCCCCTGAGCCTGCGCCGCTACATTCGCCGGCGCCTGCAGGGTTCGGACCACGAGCTTGGGATGCTTGGTGAGCTCGCCGTACTGGCTCGTCGCGAAGCCGTACAGGCCCGGCACATAGTCGAAATTGGGGTTCGGCGGAGCGTAGGTCCCGTTCTGCGTGATCTTCAACGCCAGGGTCGTGCCCCCGTCGGCGCAGGCCTGGACGAGATCCGTCACATTGAAGCGCACCCACGCGAAATAGACCGTCGGATCGAACATGGTCGTCGCCTGGGCGGTCGGCGGCGCAACATCGCTGTCGCCGTAGGCGTTGGGGATCTCCCACAGAAGCTGTCCGTGCCGCGCGGAGTTGAAAGTCACCCCGCCCGGATTCGACGGCCCTCCGTTCTGGTAGCCCCAACCGAACGCGTCGGACAGCACGGTGCCCTCGTTCCACTCCTTCAGCGTCGCGCGGGCATAGAGCGTGTGCGGCTGCGGAGCCGTGCCTCCCGGCGCCACATCCCGCATGTACAGATACCACACCGCCAGCTCCGCGCCGACGACGATGGTTCCCGCGGGGATCGCCGCGGTGTCGACCTTCAGGAAGATGTCCTTAAGATCGCCGTGGCCCACGCCCGCCAGGTCGCCTTCCTCCATGTAGAACCCGCCGCCGTTGTTCCAGTTTCTGAGGTTTTGACCGTAACCGACGAACATGCCGGTACTGGCATCCCCGACGACGTTCACAAGGTCCGCCGGCTCGGTGGACTCGCCGTTGATGACGCCTTCCTGGAACGCGAGGTAGCCGTCGGAAAGCTGCGCCGCGAAGCACGCCGCGGTCGCATAGGAACCGGCGGCGTTGATGCCCCTGATCCCGTACTCCTTGATGTCGTAGCCCGGGACCCAGCCCGGATCGAGATCCGTGTAACCGTCGGCCGAGCCCTCAAGGGCGGCGATGACGGCGCCGTTCCGCAGAATTTCGACGGCTTCGTAGGCGCCCGCCGTCCAGGTCACGGTGACCGAGGCATCCGCGTTGATCGAGCAGGCGGGATTCGCCGCCGCGGCGGGCGCGACAGCGGCGCAGGTCGCCGCCGGCGCGTTCTCCGCGCCCACGTAGGGCGTCACGGTGAAGGTGTGCGCCCCGGGCGCGACCCTGAACCAGCCCGTCCGCGGATCTTTCACTCCTGAGCCCGACTGGAAGGACAGCCAGGAATTGTCCGACCGGTAGCTCTCCGCGCTCCCGGCGACAGGCGATCCGGGGCCCGCCGTGCCGTCGATCAACACCCTGACGCCGTCATAGGCGCCGCCGTTGGTCCACTCCAGGTACGCGACCCCATCGCCGATGACGCAGGTGAGGTCGGCCACCGGCGGCACGGCGCCGGACGCAACGCCGGCCATCGCCGCCAGGGTCAGCAAGAACGCAAGAATCCTAGCCATGTGCCTTCTCCTTTCGCGTTGACAAGGGAACCGCCGGCGGAGACTCCTTCCTTGGTCGCTTCCGGGCAACTCCCTGCGGCGCGCACCCATCGCCCGCCGCGCTCAGACCATGAACACTCATTGTAGTTCGCGGCGCCCGCGAAAGCAACCGCGTGAAGCCCGCGAACGGCGATTTTCACCTCACAATCCCCGCTCGCAGCCCAGCGCATCCGGGGTTGCATCCGTTCCGGACTCCGGAAACGGCGGCGGCGGCGGCGGCCCCCCGCCGAACAGATACGCCAGTAGATACACCGCATCGGCGATGTTCAGAAAGCCGTCATCGTTCGTGTCGCACGCGTCGAGACAATCCACGGATTTCCCGCCGAAGAGATACGCGAGAACCGTCACGGCATCGCTGAGGTCGACGCGCGCGTCTTCGTTGGCCTGTCCGCGCACGAAGACGGGCGCATGGGGAGGAACGACTTCGATAAGCCCCGGGCGCTCCCGCACGACGGAAGCGCCCCCGTAGAACGCCGTCAGGCGCACCGTGTACACGCCCGGTTCGCGATACTCGTGGACCGGGTCGCGCGCCGGCGAAGCGGCGCCGTCGCCGAAATCCCACCGCCAGGATTCGACGGCGCCCGTCGTCTCGTTCGTGAACGCCACCGTGAGGGGCGCCTCGCCGCTCGACGGGAACGCGCTGAACTGAACCTCGGGTTGGGCCGCGGCGATGACCTCGATGTAGTCGGGCCGGTACGCCTCGACGGCGTCGTCGTCGTAGAACGCCGTGAGACGCACGGAATACACGCCCGGCGCCTGGTACGCGTGGGTCGGATCGCGCGCGGTCGAGAACCCGCCGTCGCCGAAATCCCAGTACCACGCCTTGATGTCCCCCGTGCTCTCATTCGTAAAAACGACCGCGAGCGGCGCCTCGCCGCGCCGCGGAGCCGCCGAGAAGGCCGCCACGGGGCGGGCGCTCACCGCGATGTAGTCGGCGCGCGCGGCTTCGGCGCTGTGGCCGCCCCAGCGCGCCGTCAAACGAACCGTATACAGGCCGTCGGCGGTGTACACGTGGCTCGGATCCCGCTCCATCGACTGGCCGCCGTCGCCGAAATCCCACAGCCACGAGTCCACAACTCCGGTAGTCTCGTTGCTGAACGCGACGGTGAGCGGAGCCCGCCCGGCGCGCACCGCCGCCGAGAAACCCACCACGGGCGAAGGCGCGACCTGCACGTAGTCCGTCCGGACGTGCTGCGCCGAACGCCCGGCGTACATCGCCGTCAGAGCCACCGTGTAGACGCCCGGCGCGAGATACTCGTGCGTCGCGTGCTCGTCGGTCGAACTCGCCCCGTCCCCGAAATCCCAGTGCCACGCCTCGGCGCCGCCGGTGGTCTGATTCGTGAAGGCGACGAAGAGCGGGGCTTGTCCGGCGACGACCGAAGCCGTGAACCGGACCAACGGCGCGGCATCGATGTAGTCCTCCCGGTAGCTGTCCCGCGACTTCGCCCCGTAGAACGCCGTCAACCGCACCGAGTACAGGCCGGCCGCGATGTACCGATGCACCGGGTTCGCCTCCGTCGACGTCGCGCCGTCGCCGAAGTCCCAGAGCCACGAGTCGACCCGGTCGGCATACGCCGTCAGGTTGGTGAACGCCGTCTGCAGCGGGACCGCGCCCGCGGTGGGCGACGCCGCGAAGGCCGGCTCGGGTTCCGGAGGCGGCGACACCTCGATGTACTCGGGCTTCTCGGCGACATCGCTGCCTCCCGGACCGGAGACCCGCAGCGTGACCGTGAAAGCGCCGGCTTGCTCGTAGGCATGCTCGGGATACGCCGCGGCGCTCGTCGTCCCATCGCCGAAATCCCACTCGTAGGTCGCCACCGCCCCGCCGCTCACGACGGGGAAAAAGCGCACCAGGAGCGGCGCCGCGCCGCCGCGCGGGACGCCGTAGAAATCCGCCTCGGGCGCCTCGGAGGCGACGACCGTGATATAGCCCGCTTTCTCCATGAACGCCGTCCCGCCGGGGCCGGTCGCCGTCAGGCGCACAGTGTACGTGCCCGGCGCCGTGTAAGTATGGACGGGGTTTTCCCGAGTGCTCGTCAGGTTGTCGCCGAAATCCCATAAAAACGACTGGACCTCGCCGGTCGTCAGGTTCGTGAACATGCTCGTAAGCGGCGCCGTGCCCCTCGTCGGCGCGGCCGTGAACTCCGGCACGGGCGGATCGGGCGGGATGTTGGGGATCTGGAGCACGAAATTGTCGATTCTTTGTTCGCTGGCCAGACTGCCGGTCGCGCCGGAGAACCCGAAGAACGCCTGGCCTGCGATGTAGCTGGGGATCTGGTGCTCCAGGACGCAGGCGGGCCCGTAACCCTGCGCCGGATTCGCGACGGTCACCGTCACTAACCCCTGCAGGCAGCCGACCTCGACATGGAATGTCCCGGTCCCCTTCAGCGGGACGGGCAGGTCGAAGGCCGCCAGGCTGTGTCCGTCGCCGCTGCGGCTGTCGTTGAGCGCCGCGTGGTTCCCGCTCGGGTCTCCGAAATCCGGGCTCAAGACCGTGTCGAACTCGACGGCGTAGCCGGTCAGCGCGCCGCCCCAGAACCCGAGGGCTCCGCCCGTCCCGCCCAGGGCCCCCTCAGCCGTCTCGTCTCGAATCCACAGGAAGGTCGCGCCCTCGCCGCCTTCCGGCCCGCCCGCGATCGTGAGATCGAGAAACGCCCTGAAATCGCCGCTCGGGAAGCGCGTCGTGTAAAACGCCGCCCCGGCCTGCTCCGCCTGCGCCGGCGTCAGGCGCAGCGTCCCGCCGCTCAGCGCCGCGCTGCCGTTGCACTGCCATTGTCCCGCGTGGGCGCCGCTGAAATCCTCGTCGATCAACGTCACCCAGGCCTCGCTCGTCGCGACCACGAGACAGCTCAACCCCGCGTGTTCGTATCCGCCCCACACCGAAGCGACCCGGAACACGTAGTAATCGCGGCCGCCGGGCAGCGCCGTCACGGTGGACACCGCCGTGCCGGGGAGCACCGCGATGCGCTCGCCGTCCCGGTACACCCGGACCTCCTCGTAGGCGGCGCCCGGGATCGTCCAGGCCAGGGCGACGGACTGCGCCGCGGCGTTGTAAGCGCAGGTGAGGTTCTGAATCGGAGGCGCCGACACGGCCGCGAGCTGGCCGCGCAGGTTCGCAATCCGGTTGCCGACAAACCGTTCCAACTCATCGACGTGGAAGTCGTAATCGTAGGGCGGCGTCTCGTTGTACGCCCCCCATTTCGCGCGATCCAGGAGCACATCGCCGCGGAGCTTCTCCCTGAGAAACTCGATCTCCGCGATCATGTCCTGCTGGCGGAAATGCGTGTCGAGGTGGCGCGCGACGGTGGCGTAGTAGCGCGCCCGGAAATCCAGCGTCCGGGCCAGCACGGCGTTGATGATGCCGTTCCACTTGAAGTCGCACTTCTGGTACTGCTGCGTCCCAAAGAGCAGGTGGTTCTCCCAGCGGATGACGTCGTTGAGAAGCCCCTGGGTCCAGTGGACGTCGCATTCCCAATTACGCCCGAAGGTCAGGTCGAAGTCCCACGGCAGCATGCTCCACCGCCGGCCGGATCCGTGGTAGTCCTGAAAGAGATAGTAGTTCTTGTGCGGGATGTCGGAGTTGTTCATGGCCGTGTTCGCCGCGAGATAGGCCAGGAACGGATCGATCTCCATGTGCTCGCCGGCGTAGGCGGTCATCGCCGCCCCGGAAAGCGTGTTGACCGCCGTGAGATACGCGCCGAGTTCCGCGATGCCCTCGGGCTCGGGGCCGACTTTCTGGACGAAGCAGCCGGTGCCGCTGTGCGCGTCTGCATCGCAGCCGGAGCCGCCGGCCTTGAAGAGCACCCCGCGCTTGTCGAAGCCGTTGCGATCGAGGTAGTCCTCGTTGGTCTGCTCCACGTAGGTGAAGAGGCCGTAGTACTGGCCGTTCATGTACATCGTCACCCACGTCACGTAGTTGCCCGCGCCGGGGATGATCTCGTCGGGCGCCCCGTCCTGCCCCGGCACGACCCGCAGCCCGGCGAGGCGGTGCTGTTCGTACCCGAGGTACTCGCGCATGAAGGTCTTGTCGCCGTAGGAACCGTTCATGTTGATCGCCCGCAGGCGCGATCCCGGCCCGCGGGCGGTGTTGTTGACGCGGCCGAAGACATCGAGCAGTTCCATGGGGTAGCCGCAGAACCGATGGTCCTTGGCGGGGAACTTGAATTTCCAGTTGGGCTTCGTCCAGTTCCACCAGGTGCGGGCGGAGCCGCCCCGGTAGCGCGCGGTGGCATTGTCCCAGACTTCGCCGTTGTACACGATCGTCGCCGGCACCATGAGGTCCGACGTCTTGTGGGCGTTGAGCCAGTCAAGATCGCTCGGCGCCATGAAGACGCAATGGAGGGGAAGCGCCCCCGGGGCCTGCTCGGGGTACACCATGTACCCGCACGCGGCGGAGGGATCGCCCTCCCGCGGAAAGCGCCGCACGTGCCCCGCCGCATCCCGGGCGGTGAACCAGTACTTGACGATGGTCCAGACGGGACGCGGCGCCAGCGTCGCGCCCCAGATTCCGTCGCCCGCGGCCTTGTCGCCGTGGTTGCCGTCGTCGAACATCGCGACGGAGGCCTCGCCGCCGCCGTCGTCGTAATGCAGCGTGACCGCGGCGACGCTGTCGTGATCGTCGCGCACACCGAGCCGGAAGCCGACCGCCTCGCCGGCGCGGGGCATGGCGGGCTGGTGAAAGATGAACCCGCGGTGGTCGGGATCGCCGGGATCGTTGGGATCCCCGGGATCGCCCGTGACGTACGGGTTGTGGAGGCTCGGGGGCGCATCGAGGCTCCACACGGCGTTGCGGCGGCCGGGCGTCTGCATGACGGGCTCGGCGGCGCCGTCGATACCGCTTCCCGAGAGCCTGATCCGAAGCCGCGCGTTCCCCGACAGGAACCTGACCCAGGCCGTGATGATGTAGGGGGCGCCCGCCTGGAGGCTCGGGCTCGCCGAGCACCTGACGCCGTTGGCGCCGCCATCGCCGGCCCCCGCGGCCACGATATGCAGACTTCGCGCGCCGCCGTGCCACCGGGTACTTTCCTGGAACGAGCCGGCGTGGTTGCCCGCGGCAATCCAGGGCGCGAGGCTCGCCCCCTCGAAATCGCCGGCGGCCAGGCGGTTGTCCCCGCCGCCCAGAGGCCGCAACTCGACATCGTCGACGAGGGCCTCGCCCGCCCCGCTCAGGTACAGATAGACGACGCTGGAGGTCGCCGTGCCGGTGAACTCGTACCGCAGCCATGTCGCCGCCGTCACCGCCTCCCAGTTCCCCGGCGCATCGTTCGACCAAAAGGGATTGATGCGCTGAAGCGATGCGCCGGTTCCGTCCGCGGCGGCGGGCCAGGGCGGCTCGTCATCGTAAGCAAGCGCTTCGACCGTGAGGCCCTCGGCGGCCGGCGGGACGGGGGGGAGCTTGAGGGTGATCTTCTCGCCGCCGTCGTCCAAACGTAGAGAAAACGGCCCGACCACGTTGCTGATGCCGTGCTCGGCCTGAATCCGCGCGGGATCCTTGGCGACCACAAGGTACGCGCCCGCCTCCAGGACGACCCCCTCGGAGAACGTGTAGTCGATGCCGTTGGAGAAATACCACCCGCCGAGATCCACCGGAAATCCGCCCCGGTTGTGCAGCTCAATGTACTCCAGCGCCTCGTTGTCCGGATCGCTCACCGGGCCCGGGCCGGGGTTGTACATGATCTCGGTGAAGACAACGTCCTCGACGTCCGCGGCGCCGGCGCATACGGCCGCGGCAAGCGCCATCGCGAAAACTGCATTCCGCAACCTTAGTCTCCTTTTGCCGCCGGAATCCGCGGTTCTACGCGCGCTTTAGGGCGCGTAGGCCTCGCAGCCCAGGGCGTCGTCGGTCGGATCGAATCCCGGTTCTCCGAAGGGCGGGGGCGGCTCCGGCCCCCCCGCGAAAAGGTACGCCAGCACGTACACCGCATCGGCGATGTCGACCACCCCGCTGTCATTGGCATCCGCCGCATCGAGGCAGGACAGCGTCCGCTGGCTGAAGAGATACCCGAGGATGCGCACGGCATCCCCGATGTCGACGCCCCGATCGACATTCGCATCGGCCCGCAGGAACGCCGTGCCGCATGCGAATGACGCGGAGTCGCAGAAGGTGTCGTTGCACACGCTGAGAACGGCGGTCCCCGCCGCGCAAGCCACGTCGTCGATGACGATGTCCCCCGTTTCCGTCAGCGTGAAGGGCACGGCGGCGCCATCGATGGCGACCGCGCTGTCGGAAAGGAACCCCGCGCCGCGCACGGTCAGCGTCGCGCGGCCGCCCGCCATCGCAACCTCGACGCCCGAGATGGCGACGGCCGGAACACAGGTGAAGGCGCCGTCGCCGCACAGGATTCCATTGCAGGCCTGCACCACCCGCACGACCCGCTCGGCGGAGGGCGCGGCCTCGATGGCCGCGTGGGCGTCGTCCACGATCACCGCGGCGACGCTCAGACCGTCCACGCGAAACTCGGTCTCGGGATAGAAACCGCCCCCCTCGATGGCCAAGACGCCGCCCGTCGTGACGGCGGGGCTGATCGCGGCGATGAACGGCGCGCCTCGGCACTGAAACACGGCGCCGGCGCACAGCGTCGCGTTGCAAGCCGTCAGCGTCCGCGGGCCTCCCGCGGTGCAGGCCGGGACCGTGACGAGGGCCTCCGTCGCGCTGACGACCGTGTATTCGACCGGGCCGCCATCGAGGAGGAACACGGTCTCGCCGGGGACGAATCCGCTGCCGCTGACCACGAGCACCTCGTCACCGGCCGTGCTGGCGGGGGTTACGGACGCAATCGCCGCTCCCGGCCAGCACTCGCATGACGCCTGGGCGCAAAGCTGTCCGTTGCAGATCTCGATGGCGTGGACCACGCGTGTGGCGCACGCCGGGATCGCCAGCGAGATCCAGGACTCGTCGTGGAACGTCACGGCCACCGTCTCGCCGTCGAGCGCGGCCGTCGTCTCGGGATAGAAACCCGAGCCGTGCACGGCGACGACGCCCCCGGAGCCGATCGCCGGATCGACGCCCGTGATCACCGGCGCGGCGCGGCACGTGAAATAGCCCTCGGCGCAGAACCCCCCGTTGCAGGCCGTGATGCGGCGATCGCCGCCCTCGGCGCAATACGGCACGGGCACGCGCGCCGTCGTGTCGGACACCACGACGGCGCCGGCGACCGGAGCGCCGTCGAGACGGAACTCCGTCACACCCGCCATGAACTTCGAGCCCTGCACGGTGAGTTGCTCGCCGCCCGCGGTGCTCTCCGGACTGATCGCCGTGATCGAAGGCGCGGGCCATGTGATCGTCAGCGTGCCGGGAACCACCGCGGCCATCACATCGAGGTTGGCGACGACGTAGGCGTTGAAAAGCGGCGGATCGCCGCGGCTCGCCGCCGCCAGCGCGATCGGCGCGGTTCGGGGAGCCGCCCCGCCGGCGAGGGCGCACAGGAAGCGGCCGATGCGCTGATCGACGCCCGCGGGAAGCGTCTGGCCCGCGTAGGGAGGAGCCCAGTCCATGATGAATCCGAAGGAGGCCCAGGTCGCATCGATGTGAACGCCGTGCCATTCGGGAATCACCGGGTTCTCATCCACCGCCGCGCCGGTCACGGTGTACAAGACCGCGTCGTAATCGAGGACGACGGTGGCCGCGGAGACTTCTTCCTGGTGCGTGAAGAAGATGGGGATGGAGAACGCGCCGGCATCGGCGGCCACCGTGACGTCGCCCGCGCGATAGGTTCCGGCAAACCCGGCGGCCGTGATTAGCGCGAGCGCCGTGCAGAGCCGCGTGATATCAATGGAACGACGCGCCGCGAAAACACGACCGCCTCTTCGCCGCATGAGACACCTCCCCTGTCTGCGCGACTCGTTCCCGCCTGACCAGACCAGTGGGCGATTGTAGCATGATCCCTCGCGGCGGACAAGAGGACGCGGTTGAATCAAAGCACCCGCATCGATAGAATGGCTAGGTACGAGGAGCCGGCAACATTTCGCAGCGCGCATTGCGCCGCAAGGGAGAAATCACATGAAACGTTCGCCGTACCGGTCTGCTGCCTGTCGGCACACACGTGCAGCGCGACGCGGCCTGCGCGCGCGCATGGCCTGCGCGGCGCTGCTGGCCGGCGCCGCGCTGCGCGGCGCGCCCGCCGATGTTTGCGTCAACGAGATCCACTACCGTCCCGCGGGCGACGATCAGGCGTTGGAGTTCGTCGAGCTCCACAACGCCGGCGGCGCCGCGGTGGATCTTTCGGGCTGGTCTTTCACGGGCGGGATCGCCTTCGTCGTGCCCGCCGGCACATGGCTCGAACGCGGCGGGTACCTGGCGGTAGTCAAGGATCCCGCCGTCGCCCGCGCCGTTTACGGCGCCGATGTGCCTATGACGGGCGGTTACACCGGTTCGCTCTCGGACGGCGGGGAGTGCATCCGCCTCGTCGACGGCGCCGGCCGCCTCGTCGAGGAGGTGTGCTGGCGCGATCGCGCTCCGTGGCCGGCCGCGGCCGACGGCCGCGGCGCGTCCCTGGAGAAACGCCGGCCGGACGCCGAGGCGGATTGGCCCGACAACTGGACGGCCAGTCTGGTCATCAACGGCACGCCGGGGGCGATCAACAGTTGCTGGCGGGCCAACCAGGAAACGCGTTTCATCCCTCTCGGCGCCGAATGGCGCTACTTCAAGGGCATCACGGATCCGCCCCTCGACTGGGCGGAACTCGGCTTCGATGACTCGGCGTGGAGCGTCGGCCCAGCCGGTTTCGGTTACGGCGATGACGATGACGCGACCGTGCTGGACGACATGCAGTTCATCAACGGCGTCCAACCCGGCTACAGCACCCTTTACATCCGCCGGACGTTCACGGCGGCGTTGACCTCCTACGTGCAGCTCTTTCTGGAAGTCAGCTATGACGACGGGTTCGCCGCCTACCTGAACGGAAACCAGATCCTGCGGCGGTGCGCGCCGCAAACCGCGGGAGGCTGGATTCCCTCGGACACCCTGGCGACCTGCGGCCACGAGGCCGTCGGCCACCAGCTCTTCGATGTCTCGAACGCCCTGCAGTATCTCGTCCAGGGCGAGAACGTGCTGGCCTTCGTGGGGTTGAATCTGACCCTCAATTCCACGGATTTCTCGCTGTCGCCGGGTTTTTTCGGCGTTCGCGACGTCGCCGGCATCGACGAGGCCATGGGAACGCTGATCGCGGAGCAAGCGATTCCGTGGGGAGCGATCTGGCGCTATGCCAAGGGAACCGAAGCGCCGCCGCCCGACTGGCAGCTCGCCGACTTCGACGACTCCGAGTGGCTCGAGGGTCCGGCGGGATTCGGGTACGGCAACGACGACGACGCCACGATCCTGGACGACATGCAGGGCTCCTACACGACGGTGTACATCCGCCGCCTCTTCGATCTGGGCGGCGGCGCCGACTCGATCAGACGCATCAGTCTCCACATCGACTACGACGACGGATTCGTCGCGTACCTCAACGGCGTCGAGGTCGCCCGCAGCGCCAACGTCACCGGATATCCGCCTTCCCACCGCGCCGTGACCACGACGAACCACGAGCCCGGCGTCCCCGAGGAATTCGACCTGAGCGCCGGGATCGACCTTCTGGTCGACGGCCCGAACTGCCTCGCCATTCACGGGATCAACTACACCCTCGGGAGCACCGATTTATCCCTGCACCCCGAGCTCGCCATCCTGCGCCTCGTCGGCGCGAACCCGCGGGCCCTGACCTGCCCGGTCAAGGTCAACGAGGTGGCGCCCACCACGGGCGCGGAGGAGGGCTGGATCGAGCTCTTCAATCCCGGCCCGGCGCCCTGGGATCTCTCGGGCTACCGGCTCGCGACGAGCGCGAGGGACACGCAGTTCTACGCCCTGCCCGAAGGCGCCGTGGTGGCGCCGGGAGGCTTCGCGGTCATCGAGCGCGCGGATTTCGGGGCGCCGATCCCCGCGGCCGGCGCCATCATCCTGTCCGATCCGGAAGGCATCATTTTGGTCGATGCGCGGCCGTACGACGTCGATCCGGACTCCGGCGGCGCCGCGGCGCGCCATCCCGACGGCCGCGGGGGACTGGACGTCGTCCTCGCCCCCACCAAGGGCGCTCCCAACGAAGCTCCGCCCGCCTGGGGGATCGTGATCAACGAGATCATGTATCACCCGGCCGCGCCCCCCGGAGCGGTCGAATCCGAGTGGATCGAGCTGCTCAACGCGGGAGCGGAGCCCGTCGACTTGACCGGCTGGCGCTTCACGCGGGGCATCGACTACGCCCTGCCGCCCGGCACCATCGTGCCCGCGGGGCATTATCTCGTCGTAGCGCGCGATCCGGCCCGCGTTCAGTCCGATTACGGCATAACCGGCGTCATCGGCGGTTATGCGAGCGGCTTGAAGAACGGCGATGAGAAGATCGTTCTACGCGATCACCTCGGCAACGTCGCCGACGAAGTCCACTATGCCGACGATGGGGAATGGCCGAAGGCGGCCGACGGCACGGGGCCATCCCTGGAGCTCGTCAACCCCGGCTACGACAAGCGCAGCGGGCAGGCCTGGGCCGCCGGCGCCGGGGCGGGAACGCCGGGAGCGGCGAACAGCGCCTTCAGCGCCGATGCCAAGCCCCTCATTCGCGCCGCGCGCCACCGGCCCGCCGTCCCCACGTCGCGGGACGTCGTGACGATCGCCTGCGAGGTCACCTGCCCCACGGCGGCGGTGGACGCCGTGGAACTGGCCTGGCGCATCGACGGCGCCGCCGAGTTCACCGTCGTCCCCATGTTCGATGACGGCCTGCACGGCGACGGCGCCGCCCTCGACGGCGTGTACGCCGCCCAGATCGGTCCGTTTCCCCACGGTACGATCGTCTGCTTCGCCGCGGCCGCCTGGAGCGCCACCGGCCGCTGGCGGGTCGTCCCGGCCGCCTGGGAGACCGATCCCTCGGTCACCATGCTCTTTCAGGTTCACGACAACCTTCCGGAGTGGGACGGCCCGACCTATCGGATCATCATGACCCAGGCGCGCCGCACCGCGCTGCAGACCCGCGACATCTACAGCGACGCGCTCCTGGACGCCACTTTCATCTGCGGCGATCGCATCCTGTACAACGCGGGGTTGCGGTACCGCGGAGAGCTTTCGCGCGAGCGCGATCCGAAGGGATACCGCCTGAACTTCTCCAACGACAAGCAATTCCTGGGAATGAAGCGCGTCAACCTGATCGGGTACCTCCCCGAAACGCAGCACCTCGGCATGACGCTCTTCCGTTCCAGCGACGTTCCGGCCCCGCGCAGCCGCATGGTGCGCCTGGTTTTCAACGGCCAAATCACCAACCGGTACGGGCACGTGGAGGCGGTGCACAATCAGTTCATCGCCCGGCGCTTCAAGGGCGACGACGAGGGGAACCTGTACCGCGGCGTGGAGGCGGCGAACCTCGACTATCGCGGCCCCGACAAGGAGAGCTACCGGCCGCACTACCACAAGCGGACCAAGGTGGAGCTCGACGACTACACCGACGTGATCGATTTGTGCGAAGCCTTCGCCAACACGCCGGACGCCGCTTTTACGGCGGCGATCCGGGCCCGCATCGATGCCGAGGAGTGGGCCCGGTTCTTCGCGGTTCACGCGGCGATCGCGACTCACACGGGGGGCGTCGCCTCCGACAACGGCAATGATTTCTACCTCTACCGCCGCCCCAGCGACAACCGCTTCGTGCTCATACCGTGGGACGTCGACGATAGTTGGCAGGTCGCGGACAGCCAAGAACGGCTTTTCCGCCCCTCGCTCCCGGCGATCCAGCGGTTCCTGATGCACCCCGACTTCACGCTCCTTTACTACGCGGCGCTGCGGGACCTCCTCGAAGTGCATTTCTCCGCCGAAGCCGCGACGGCGCGGATCGATCGGATCGCGCCCTACGTGCCCTCCGCCCGGGCCGCGGACCTGCGCGCCTACGCCGGCGCCCGCCGCGCCTTCATGGCCGCACAGGTCCCGACAACCTTCCAGGCCGCGATGGCGAGCCAGGGTTTCGTCCGCCACGACGACCTGTGGCGCTACTGGAAAGGCACGGAGGAGCCTTCCGAGGGCACGCTCCTCTGGACGACGCTCGACTTCGACGACAGCGCGTGGCTCGAGGGGCCGGGCGGCTTCGGGTACGGGGACAACGATGACAACACGATCCTCACCGACATGATCAACCGGTACTCGACGGTGTATATCCGGCGCGTTTTCGCCGTGGAAGATCCGGCGGAGATCGACAATCTCGTCTTGAGCGTCGTGTTCGACGACGGCTTCATCGCCTATCTGAACGGCGTTGAAATCGGCCGCGCCAACGCGCCCGGCGCGCCAGGCGCCTTCGTGCCGGCGACGGGGCTGGCCACGCGGGCCTGCGAGCCCGACGCGCCCGTCTCCATCCCCATCCCCGATCCCGCGGCGCTGCTGGTGCCCGGCGACAACGTGCTGGCGGTGCAGGGATTCAACGCGAGCCTCTCCAGCAGCGATTTCAGCCTGGCTCCGTCCCTCTCCCTCGGCGCGGTCATGGGCGAAGGTTGTCCGGGAACGCAGTACGTGGCAGGCGCGGAAGTCCTGGTCGAGGGCGTCGTATCCGTGGCCGACACCCGTTATCTGCAGCTCAACGGCGTCGATGCGCCGTACGATTACATCACCGGCCGGTTCAGCCTGCAGGTCCCCGTCACGCCGGGAGTGATGACCGTGACGGTCCGGGCCCTGCGGCCGAACCGGTCCGTGTGCGCGTCGAAGACGTTCAGCGTGGTCGGGGTGTCTCCCATCGGCGGAACGCTGTCCGCCGCCACGGCGCTCGACGCCGCCCGCAGCCCCTACTATCTCGACGGCACGCTCACCGTGCCGGCGGGTATAACGCTGTCCATCGGTCCGGGCGTCGAATTCATCATCGGCCCCAGATCGCTCTTCTGGATCGAGGGCTGCCTTCAGGCGGCCGGCACGCAGACGCACCCCATCCGGTTCAACCGCAGGCCGTGCACCGATTACTGGGGCGCCCTGTACTTCTCGAGCACACGCCAGGACAACCGGCTCGTCTGGTGCAATTTCACCTACGGGCGGGCCACCGGCGGCGCGAGCGCCGTCGTCACGGCGCGCTCCAGCAAGATCTTGATCGACAACTGCCTAATATCCCACGTGTATCAGGGCGAGGGCATCAACGCCTCCTCCAGCGCCATGGAAGTCCGCAACACCGAAATCTGCTACACCGGCGAGGGGGAGTTCGGCTCCTTCGACGGCGTGAGCATGGACGGGTGCAACCCCGCCGTCCTGGAATACTCCCACATTCATCACTTGTACGGCAAGGCGGACATGGCGGACATCAACAACTCCCGGCCGGGGTACGTCCGCTACTGCCAACTGCACAACGGGAGCGATGACGGCATCGATGTGGACCGCGGAAGCATCGTCGCCATCGGCAACCGCATCTGGTCGCATGGCGACCAAGCCATGAGTCTGATCGGACCGTACAAAAGCACCGTGGAGGACAACGTCATCTACGCCTGCACCTACGGCATCGCCCTGAAAGACAACCAGAAGGCGACGATCAACCACAACACGATCGTCGACTGCAGGACCGCGGGGCTGCGGCTCTACGAGAAGCATCCGGGCTACGGCGGCGGCCACGCGACGGTCCTCAACTCGATCATCCAGTTCAACGGCGCCGCCTACACCATGGACGCGGTGAGTTCGGCCACCTTCGATCACTGCGACGTCCAGCTCACGCCGCCGCCGCCCGGCGAGGGCAACTTCAACGCCGATCCCCTCTTCGTGAACCGCGCCGGGCGCAACTACGCCCTCACGGCCGCTTCGCCGTGCATCGGCACGGGCCAGAACGGGAGCGATATCGGCGCCATCCCCTACGCCGTCGTGCCGGTCGCCCCGGCGAACCTGCGCGTCGTCGGCTCGACGCCCACGAGCATCGCCCTTGCGTGGACGGACGCGTCCGTCAACGAGCAGGGCTTCGAGCTGTACCGCCGCGGGCCGGGCGAGACCGAGTTCTCCTTGCGCGCGACCCTGCCGGCGAACGCGACGGCGCACACGGACGCGGGGTTGGTTCAAGGCGGCACCTATGCCTATCGCCTCCGGGCGTTCAACGCCTACGGATACTCCAACTGGTCCAACGAGATCAGCCAGACGGCGGGCACGATCCCGCTGCCGCCCACGAATCTCGCCGTAACCGCCTTCGATCTCGACTCGATCGCGCTCGTGTGGGAGGACAACTCGACGGATGAAATCGGGTTCGAGGTGCATCGGCGCGGGCCGGGCGAGACGGTTTTCAGCCTGCTCCATACCACGGGCCCGAACCAGACCGCGTATCTCGATGACACCCCGCCGCTGCAGTCCGGCATGCTCTACGCCTACCGCGTCCGAGCGGTGGGGACGGGCGGCGCTTCGGACTGGAGCAACGAGGTCGTCCAGGAGACCGGCGAACTGCCGGCGGCGCCCAGCGAGCTGCGCGTCGCCTCCTTCGGCCTGGACTTCATCAGGCTGGCCTGGACCGACAACGCCTACAACGAGACGCATTACGCCGTCGAGCTTCAGTACCCTCCGGGCGCGCCGTGGCAGCCGCGCGCGTTGCTCGCCGCGAACACCACCGCCTACCTGGACGAGGACTTGGAGCCGGGAACCTACACCTACCGCGTCCGAGCGCAGAACGCCTCGGGGGCCTCCGAGTGGGTCGGCCCGATCGTCCAGACGACGGCCAGCCTGCCCGCCGCGCCGTCGGATCTTTCCGCCGCCAACGCCGGTTTGGACTGGATCCGGCTCACGTGGATCGACGCCGACGAGTTCGAAACCGGCTTCGAGATCGAGCGGCGCGGGGCAGAAGGGGGGTTCCAGCCCGTGGCGACGGCGGAGGCGAATGCAACCGCGTTCACGGATACGGGACTCGCCCCCGATACGCCTTACTGGTATCGCGTGCGCGCCGTCAATCCCTACGGCGCCTCGCCGTGGTCCGAGACCGCCGAGGGGCGCACCGGCCTTCTGCCCGCCGCTCCCGAGAACCTTCGCGTCATCGCCGTCACGCTCGACGCGCTCACGCTGCTCTGGAACGACCTCGCGGACAACGAGACCGGGTTCGAGCTCCAGCGCCGGCCGCTGGGCGGTTCCTGGGAGACCCTGGCGCTCCTGGCGGCGGACATCACGCTCGTCGTGGACGACGGGCTTCCGCCGGGAACGACATTCCAGTACCGCCTGCGCGCGGTGAACCAGTACGGGCCATCGGCGTGGAGCAACGAGGCGACGGGCAGGACGGGATCCCTGCCCGCCGCGCCGGCGGATCTCCAGGTCGCCGAAATCGGCCTCGATTATCTCGTCCTCGTCTGGCAGGATCGGTCCGATGACGAGATCGCCTTCGAGATCGAGCGGCGCGCGGGCGCGGAAGGCGCCTGGCAAACCGCGGGGACCACCGGCCCCGACTCCACCACCTTCCTGGATCAGAACCTTCCGGGGGGCACGGACTTCGTCTACCGCGTGCGGGCGCGCAACGGCTTCGGATATTCGGACTACTCCGGCGAGGCGGCCGCCCGGACCGGGACGATCCCGGCGCCGCCGTCGGCCCTCAGGGAGACCGCCTGGAGCGCCGCCTCCATCGCCCTCGCCTGGGATGACAACTCCGATGACGAAACCGGGTTCGAGATCCGGCGCCGGCGCGGGCCGGAGGGGCCCTTCGCCATCGTCGCCACCGTGCCCGCCGGCGCGACTTCCTGGACCGATGCCGACGTGACCGCCGGCGGGATCTACACCTACCACGTCTACGCCTTCAACGCCTTCGGGAACGCCGGCGCGGCGGAACCCTTGACAACCTGCGCCGGGATCAAGCTTCTCGCGATCTCCCGCCGCACCGGCAGCATCGACGGCGGCGAGGCGATCACGCTGAACGGCATCCACTTCCGCGCGGAAACCGCCGTGCGCTTCGGCGATGTCCCCCTGGCCGGCGCGACGTATGTCGACGGCGGCACCATCGCGGGCGCGGTTCCGCCGGGGCGGCGCGTGGGACCCGTCGACGTCGCCGTCGCCGACGGCGTCTACGGCGATGCGCTTCCGGCGGGCTTCCGGTACGTGCTGAATCTGCGGCGCGGCGATGCCAACGGCAACAACCTGATCACCATCGCCGATGCGGTCGCGCTCCTGGACCATCTCTTCAGGAGCGGCCCCGCGCCTTACTGCCCGGCCCTCGCGGATGCCGACGGCGACCACAAGCTGACCATCGGCGATGCGGTCTTTCTCCTGGCATACATCTTTCACCGGGGGCCGGCGCCGGAATCTCCGCGGGTGGATTGCGAATAGGACGAGCGGCGGCGCGGGAGCCGCCGGGCAAGGAGCACACGAAATGACGGGCATGCGCCGCAGCGGGCTGCGTCTGGCGGCGATTCTCGGCCTCGCGAGCGCCGGCGCGTTCGCCGCCGATCCGCCGCCGCGCGTGGTGATCAACGAGATCATGTACCACCCCGCCGACCCCAATCCTCTCGCCGAGTTCGTCGAGCTTCACAACGCCGAAGCCGTGCCGGTCGATCTGTCGGGCTGGCGTTTCGCCGAGGGCATTGCCTTCACCTTCCCCGAAGGCGCCGTCATTCTGCCCGGAGGCTATCTCGTCCTCTGCGCGGATCAGGACATCTTCGACGCCGTTTACGGCGCGGGGCTTCCCGTCGCGGGCCGGTACGATGGCAGGCTGAGCAACAGCGGAGAGGAGCTTCTGCTTCTCGACGCCTCCGGCCGCAAGGTGCAGGAGATCCACTATCTCGACGAGCTGCCGTGGCCGCCCGAGGCCGACGGCCTCGGACCGAGCCTCGAACTGGTCGATCCCGCCCTCGACGTCGATGACCCCTACAGTTGGAAGGCCGCCGCCGGCGGGCCGACGCCGGGCCGCGTCAACTCGGCGGCCGGCCAGCGGCTCCCCCTGAGCATGGCCGACGCCCATCACGCGCCGGACAAGCCGCAGCCCGGCGCCGAGGTCGCGATCACCGTCCGCGTCAACCACACGGCGCCCGTCGCCGCGGTGGACCTCATGTACGAGGCGCTGGGGCCGAACGACAACGCGGGAACGGTCTTTCAGATCCCAATGCGCGATGACGGCGTGGATCCCGACGCGGCCGCCGGAGACGATATCTGGTCCTGCCGGCTGCCGGGACTGCCGGCCATGACGCTGGTCAGGTACACGTTTCTTGCCCGAGACGCCGGCGGCGTCACCGCCGTGTTTCCGCATCCGGGAGCCGCCACGCCGAACCGCGCCTACTTCGTCGCGGACTACGTCGTGCCCGACGCCATCAACCTGTGGTGGATCGTCATGACTCCTCGGGCCCTGGCCGACCTCAACTCGCACGTGTTCACCAACGAGCTGGAGCCGGCCGCCTTCGTGTCGGACACCGGCAAGGTCTACGATCGCATCGGCATCCGTTATCGCGGCTACTGGGCCCGCCACTACGCCAAGAAATCCTGGAAGCTGGTCTTCAACGGCGACCGGCTTTTCCGAGGCCGGAAGCGGATCAACCTCAATGCCACCATGTACGATCCGGCCGGCTTTCGCGAGCATTTCGCCTACCAGCTTTTCAAGGATCTGGGAGCGCTGTACTGCGACACGGAGATGGTGCGCGTCCACTGCAACCGGCCCATCGGCTCCCACAACCCCTTTCTCGGCCTCTTCACCGCCATCGAGCAGGTGGACGCCCGTTGGGCGCGGCGCCGGAATCGAGACGGGGCGGCGGTTTACAAATCCGACAGCAACTCGATCCCCAATTCGGGCGATGAACGCTATGAGCCCGACCCGGCCGTTTACGCCCTCCACTACAATAAGGCGACCCGCGAGAGCGAACCCTGGGACGACTTCATCGACTTCACGCGCGATCTGGACGAACTCTTCGGAGCCGATGAAGCCGCCGTGAAGGCCTTCTTCGAGGCCCGCGTCAACCTGGCGGGCTTCTACCGGTGGATGGTGGCCAATGCCTGCATGCAGAACTGGGACGCCTTCAACAAGAACCACTTCATGGTGTTCGACGAGGCCGGCTCCGGGAAATGGGAGATGGCGCCGTGGGATTGCGATCGGGTCCTGGGCGACATGTGGGGCGCGGACGGCTACGGCGAGTACAAGCTGACGCCTTTCCTCGGCCGGCGGCACGATCCGGGGACGACGGGTTGGAACCGCGTGATCGACCGGTTCTTCGCGGTGGAGGAATTCCGGACCGAGTTCCTGCGGCAGCTCGGCGAAGCCCTCGCGACCGATTTCACCGAGGAGCGCTGGCTGCCGCGCATCGACGCGCAGGCGGCGGCCGCCGCCGCGGCTTCCAGCCTCGACGATCTGAAGTGGGGCGGCAATTGGACCGCGGGCGTCGCTCAGATGCGGCAGTACGTGACAAACCGGCGCAACTGGCTGCTCCAGACCTTCTTTCCGGGGACGCCCCCGGAAACGCCCGTCAACGCGGCGCCCGCCGATAACAGCGTCGTATGGCGCCTGCCCTTCACGCTCTCGGCTTCGCCCTTCGCCCATCCTGAAAGCGGCGCGACCCACTACTCGAGCCGCTGGCAGATCGCCCGGGAAACGGATGACTGGCAGGATGCCGCCGTCGACATCGTCTCGGAGACCGCGCGCACCTCCCTCACCGTCACGCTGCCCGTCTTCGCGGCCGGCGCGCGCTGGAAGTGGCGCGTGGCCTACACCGCCTTCGGCCGGGGCCCGTCGGCGTGGTCGGCGCCGACGACCTTCGTTCTGGCGGACCTGGGCTACGTGAACTCGCCGCTCAGCCTGGCAGGCGCCGCCAACGTCGATGTCGTCCTCAACGCGGGCGACGCCTCGAACGATCCCTTCGACAACGCGGCGCTCTTTCTCATCGAGGATGGGTATCTGGGCGGGCGCGGCCTGCCCACTTCGCGGCTGATCGGCGATTTCGTGCTGAACGATTACAGCGGCCCGAACGCCGTGCGCTGCAATCGGCGGGGCGCGTACCGCTACGACATCGCGATCCCGGTGCCCCCCGCCAGGTACCTAGGGCTGGAGTTCCTCGCCGCCGCATCCCCGGGGGATGCGAGAGTGCAGGTCAGGCTCGCCTATCAGGACGGCTCCACGGCGGACGGCGCCGTCCAAACCGATGACTGGTGCGACGACACGCCGGAACGGGGGATCGGCGGCCCCATGACGGAGAACCTGCGGCAGGCCATCGACGGCATGGACCGCTACGGCCCCGACGGCATCGAGCGCATCGGCGACGTGGGGCTTTTCGTGTGCCACGTGCCGGCGAATCCCGACAAGGTGCTCCAGTCGGTGACGCTCCTGCCCAACGGCGCGCAAAGCTGGTGGTTCAACAGCGATTTCACCCAGTGGAACCTCATGGCCCTCAACGGCGCGGCCGTGGTCTCCACGGTGAACTTCGAGGCGGCCCCCGCCGCGGGGCCCGCGCCCCTCGCGGTGGCCTTCACGAACCGGTCCTACGGAAGCGACCTGACCGGTTTCCTTTGGTCCTTCGGCGACGGCCGGACCAGCACCGAGGTCTCGCCCGCGCACAGCTACGACGCCCCGGGCAGATTCACGGTGACCTTGACGGCGCAGCGGTCGGCCGGCGGGCCGCTCGTCGCGGAGAAGCGCGATCTGGTTCTGGTCGATGCTCCCATCGCCGTGGATTTCGCGGCGGTCCCGTCCGGCGGCGAAACGCCGCTTTCGGTGGCCTTCACGAATCAATCCACCGGCGCGTCGATTCAGAGCTACCGCTGGGAATTCGGCGACGGCGCCGCCAGCGACCTGCGGCACCCGATCCATGTCTACACGGCGCCCGGAGTCTATACGGTCGCCCTCACGGCCTTCGGGTACGGCGCCGTCGAACGCCGGGAAAAAACCGAATTCATCCGGGTCTTCGAACCTTCGCACGCCGATTTCGCCGCCGACGCCCGCGCGGGAGCCGCGCCCTTCACCGTTCACTTCACGAATCTCTCCCAAGGAGAGAACATCGCTGGTTTCCTCTGGGATTTCGGCGACGGCGAGGCGAGCCTGGAGCGCGAACCGGTCCATCGGTACGCAACACGCGGCTCCTACGCGGTCCAACTGACGGCTTTCACGAAATTCGGAGACGACCTGGTCGTCCGCAAAGCCGACTACATCGTCGCTGAAGACCTCGCCGTGGACTTCGGCGCCGAGCCCGCGGCGGGCGAGGCGCCCCTGGACGTCGCCTTCACGGTGCGGTCCTCCGGCGTCGATGTCCTGGCGTATGCGTGGGACTTCGGCGACGGCGCCGCCAGCACCGCCCGCGATCCGGTCCATACCTACCAGGCCGCGGGAGTCTACGATGTCACCCTCGAGGTCTTCGGGGCGGCGGCGCGGTCCGCGACGCGGGCGGAGGGCCTCGTTCAGGTCTTAACGCCCCTCGCCGTCGACTTCACCGCGGCGCCCCGCGAGGGCGCCCTCCCCCTCGCCGTCGAGTTCACGCCCCTGGTGAGCGGCCCGGCGGTGGAGCGTCTGCAATGGGATTTCGGCGACGGGTCCCAGAGCGCGGAGGCCAACCCGACGCACGCCTACCGCGCGGCGGGCGCCTACACGGTGAGCCTCACGGCCGCGGCCGAGGGACGGGAGAAGACCGCGATCAAACCCGCGTACATCGTCGTCCGCTTTCCGCCGGTATTTCTCCGCGGCGATCCCAACGAGGACGGCCGCGTGGATCTCTCCGATGCGGTTTCGATCCTGCGCATGCTGTTCGGCGGCCGGGCGCTTCCTGCCTGCGAAGACCGCCTGGATGCAAACGACGACGGGCAACTCTCTATCGCCGATGCGATCCACGTGCTCGCCTATCTCTTTGCCGGCGGCCCGGCGCCGCCGGCTCCGTTCCCCGTCGAGGGGCTGGACGCCACTGAGGACGCGCTTCGCTGCGATGGATAACGCCGCCGCGCCGGGGCGGCTCCGGAAGGAGTAGTGACATGAATCGCATGTGCCTGTTTGTCGCGCTGTGCGCCCTCAACCTTCAGGGGAGCGATTTCGATGTTCTCGTGAGCGAGATTCACTACAATCCCCTGGGGAGCGACGACCGCGGCGAGTTCCTCGAACTTTTCAACCGAGGGCCGACGCGCGTCGATCTCTCGGGCTGGTACTTCGAGGCCGGCGTGGACTTCACGTTCCCCGCGGGCGCGGTCCTCGATCCGGGCCGCCGCTTGGTCGTGGCCGGCGATCCGGCTTTTCTCGCGGCGCAGGGGGTCGCGGACGTGTACGGCCCCTGGGCGGGCAGGCTCGACAACGACGGCGAGCTCATCATCCTCAACCGCGCCGACGGCATGCAGATTGATTTGGTCTCCTACGGCGACGGCGGGCTGTGGCCGAGCCTTCCCGACGGGAACGGTCCTTCGCTGGAACTCGGCGATCCGAACGCCGACAACGAACTGGCCGAGGCCTGGCACGCGAGCGCCGTCGTCGGCGGGACGCCGGGGTGTGAAAACGGCCCCCCCGCGCCGCCTTCCGCCGTCCGCATCAACGAAATCGGAACGGCGCCGGGCGCCGGCTGGGTCGAGCTCTTCAACACGGGCGGCGCGCCGGTCGCGCTCGGGGGCTGCACGGTCGCTCGGGCGAACGTCCCCGGCGCCAGAACCGTGCTTCCGGAGACCGTGATCGCGGACCGCGCCGTCTTCCCCTTGACTTTCGAGGTTCGGCCGGGCACCGACCGCTATCTTTTGCTGGGGCCCGACGGAGCGACTCTGCTTGACTGCATCGAGCTGCGGCTGCCGCCCGGAACGGAAAGCTCGGGCCGCTTTCCCGACGGCGACGACGAGGTCTACGCCTTTGCGACCGCCTCGCTCGGACTGCCGAACGCGTCGCCCGTCAACGATGATGTGTATATCAGCGAGATCATGTACCGGCCCATGTCGATCGGATCGCCCCCGGTCGAGCCGCTGGGGCTGGAATACATCGGCATCGCCAACCGCGGGACTTTCGCCGTCGATCTGACGGGCTGGCGGTTCACCCGAGGCGTCGACTTCACTTTTCCCGAAGGCGTGGTCCTGATGCCCGGGGCCGAGCTGATCGTGGCGAGCAACGTCGAAATGCTGCAGGCGGCCCACCCCGGCCTCAGCGACGTGATCGGCCAGTGGACGGGCAAGCTGCGCAACTCGGCGGAGAAAATCGTTCTGCGCGACGCGCGCGGAAACCTCATCAACCGCGTCCGATACGCCGACGACGGGCCGTGGCCGCGGGAAGCCGACGGCGGGGACGCGGCGCTTTGCCTGAAGACCAGCCACCGCGCCATCGACAACGGCTACGGCCAGGCATGGGAGGCCGTCCCGGGCGGCACTCCCGGAATACCGCCATCCGACGCCGCCGTTGCGCCGCTTGTCGTCGATGTCGCCCACGATCCGCCGGTGCCCCGCTCGAGCGATCGGGTCGCCGTCACCTGCCGCGTCATGGACTCGGACGCCGTGACCTCCGTGACGCTCCAGTACCGCATCGACGGCGGCGGCTCCTACTCCATCGCCATGCGGGACGATGGAACGGGACCCGACGCCGTTCCCGGCGACGGCCGCTGGGCCGCCGAGATCGGTCCCTTCGCCGCCGGCGCCGTCGTCGCGTTCCATATCGTCGCCGTCGATGCGACGGCGCGCACCACCGACGCGCCCGGCGCCGGCAAGGATTTCCTCTTCGCCTGCGACAACGCGGCGCCCCCCGCAAACGGATCGCGGCACTGCCGGATCATCTGCACCCAGGCCACCTGGAACCTCTTGAACGCCGACATCTGGAGCAACGAGCTCCGCGACGCCACCCTGATCGGCGCCGAGAAAGAGGTCCGGTACAACGTCGGCATCCGGTTCCGCGGCTCGAGCTCGCGCCGCCTCAATCCCAAGAGCTACCGCGTGAACGTCCCAAACGCCGACCCGTACCTGGGTTTCAAACGCATCAACCTGAACTGCCTCAACATGCAGAGCCAGCTCCTGGCGACGGATTTCTTCCGCCGCGCCGGTCTGCCGTGCAGCCTCGGCTGGGCCGTCAACTTCTGGATGCGGGGCGCGTGGAATCAACGCTATATCTGGCTGGAGGCCGTGGACAAGGAGTTCCTCACCCGGTGCTTCGGCGGCGCCAATGACGGCGGCATCCTCTACCGCGGGTGGGAGAGCGACGAGCTGTATCGCTCCGCGGGTTTCACCTACTACGGCGAGGATCCCGAGAGCTACCGGCCGCTTTACGAGAACGTGACCGGAGACTGGGATCACGACGACTACCGGGAGGTCATCGCCCTGTGCAAGGTCTTCGCGCCGGAGTTCACCTCCGATGCGGACTTCGCCGCCGCCGTGGAAGCGAAGGTGGACGTCCGGCAGTGGCTGCTTTTCTTCGCCGCGCAGGCCTGCATCAGCAACAACGAGGCGGGCATCTCCACCGATCGCGGCGATGACTTCTTCTTCTACCTGCGGCCGAACGACGGCCGCGCCGTTCTCATCCCCTGGGATTTCGATTCGTGCTTCTCCTCGGCGACCGAGAGGCTCTTCCGGCCCACGGTGGCGGCGATCAACCGCTTCCTGACCCATCCCGCCTTCGCGCCGCGGTTCTACGAGGAGCTCGAGAAGCTGGCGACGGGGCCTTTCTCCCACCTGGAAAACCGGCGGCGCGGGGGGCTGATCGCCGGCATGTACCCTGCCGCCACCTGGGACGGCATCGAGTCCTTCATGACCCGGCGCCTGGGCTACATCCGCGATTGCATCCCGACCGCGCTGCGAGGCGGAATCGCGGAGATCGGCGAACCCATGCTCATCGCCCAGGGCGATTTGTGGCGGTATTTCAAGGGAACCGAGAATCCCAGCGGCGGCGATTTGAGCTGGACCGCCCTCGATTTCGATGACAGCGAGTGGCTCGAGGGCCCGAGCGGCTTCGGCTACGAGGATCTCGACGATGCCACCGTCCTCGACGATATGCGGGGCCGCTATTCCACGCTCTTCATCCGGCGGAAGTTCACCGTCGCGAATCCCGCGACGATCACGAGTCTCACCCTGCGCATGGACTGGGACGACGGTTTCGTGGCCTACCTCAACGGCCAATTGGTGGCGAGCCGCGTGGCGCCGAGCGGCATTCCCCAATACACCTGGCAGGCGACCGGCCACCACGAGGCGGGCATCCCCGAGAACATCAACATCTCCGGCAGCCTGGGACACCTGCGCGCCGGCGACAACGTCCTGGCCATCGTCGGCCTGAACTACGGCATCGAGAGCACCGATTTCTCCCTCATTCCGGAGCTCGTCCTGCCGCGGCAGCCGGTCGTCGCGGGCGGCTGCGGCGGGCCGGCCTACGCCGCCGCGGCCGAGGCGAGGATCGCCGTGGAGCTGCCCGCCTCCCGGACGCGCCGCCTGGAAGTCAACGGCATCGAACAGGATTACGACCCCGTGCGCGCCCAATGGGATGGTGTGATCCCGCTGGAACCCGGCGAAAACCTCGTGGATGTGCGGGCCTACGACATCGAGGGCGACCTTATCGAGGCGACGGAGCTGACGGTCGTGCGGGTGCCCGGCCTGACGACCTTGACGGGAACGCTGCCGGCCAGCCGGACCCTCACGGCCGCCGGCGGGCCCTATCTCCTCGCCGGGACCTTGACGGTCCCGGCGGGCCGGACCCTGACCGTGGAGCCGGGCGTGACGATCCTGGCCGACGGGAACGCATCCATGCTCATCGACGGCTTGATCGTCGCCGCCGGCACGGACAGCGCGCCGATTCTTTTCACCGGGCTGTCCTGTTCGCGCCTGTGGAACGGCATCGGCATCCGGAACACCGGCGCCGGCGCCGGCGCGCCGGTGCATACGTTCGCTCACTGCATCTTCCGCGCCGGCAACCGGCGCGGCGACTTCGGCGGTCTTCTCGGGGCGCGCAACGCGCGGCTCTCCGTCGTCGCCTGCCGCTTCGAGCGCAACGCGGCGCCCGCCATCGACGCCGTCGACGGGGAAATCGAGGTCCTGGACTGCCGCTTCGAAAACGGCGCCGATGCTGTGCGCGGAACCCGTTCGATCGCCGTCATCGGCTCGTGCGAGTTCCTGGGCCTGCGCGGCGAATCCAGCGCGATCAGGCTCGCCGGGGACGGCGCCCGCGCCTCGCTCGTCGAGGAATGCGTCGTCCGCGGATCGAACGACGACGGCATCGTGCTCTCGCAGGCGACCTGCGCCGTCAACGCGACGGCGCTGTACGGCTGCGAGGACAACGGCGTCGTGATCACGGGCGCCGGCGCGCTGGGCGCCTCCGCCCTGAACGGCGTGATCATCACGGCCGGAGGGACCGGACTCCGCCTCGCGGGCGAAGCCGCCGCCGAGGCGGAGCACGCGACGATCGCCGGGAATCAGGAAGGCATTGCCGCCCTTCCCGGAGCCGGCGGCGGCCTCCAGGGGTGCATTGTCTGGCAGAACATGCGCGACGTCGCCGCCGATCCTTCGGCGGCCCTCGCCGTCGCCTTCTCCAATGTGGGCGGCGCCGCGGCGTGGCCGGGGCAGGGGAACCTCTGCGTCGATCCCTTGTTCTTCGCGCCGGAGGCCGCCGACTTCAGCCTGCGGCCGGAGAGCGTCTGCATCGGCACCGCGCATGACGGCAAAGACATGGGCGCCGTGCCCTACGAGGGGCCGAGCCCCGTCTTCGTGCGCGGCGATGCCAACGGCGATGGCGCCGTGGGCCTGGCGGACGCCTTGTACATCCTCGCGTATCTCTTCACGCGGGATGTGACGCCCGCCTGTCTCGACGCCTTAGACACCAACGACTCCGGCCTGATTACCCTGGCGGATGCGGTCTACATTCTAGGCTATATCTTCCGGGGCGGCCCGCCGCCGCCCCCGCCGTTCGACACGCCGGGACGGGACCGCACCCCCGACGGGCTCACGTGCGGCGCGTAGAAGCGGCGCGGGCCGCAGGATCTTAGCGCGCGCCGCCGCCCGCCGCCGCGATCGGCGGCGGGCGGCGTCTCGATGGAAGTCGGGCGGGAATTCCTATACAATCGGGAAACTCAACCGGCTTCGCATGGTTTTCGTCACGCGTTTCCAGCCGGAGAAAGAAATTCGATGCGTCACAACCGATTCGCGGTGTTGGCGGCGGCCATGGTGCTTCTGTGGAACTTCGCCTGCCTTCGCGCGGCCTCGCAGCCCCCGCGCGACATCTGGACGACCGACGTCGCCGGGGCGCTCAAGCGCGCCGCCAAGGAAAAGAAAGATGTCTTGATGGACTTCACGGGCTCCGACTGGTGCGGCTGGTGCATCAAGCTCGACTCCGAGGTCTTCAGCCAGCCGGCCTTCATCAAGGAGGCGCCCAAGCAGTTCGTGCTCGTCAAGCTCGACTTCCCCCAGCGGACGAAGCTGCCCGCCGCTCTCCAAAAGCAGAACCAGGAGTGGTTGGAGAAGTTCGGCGTGCGAGGATACCCGACGATCGTCCTGACGGATGCCAAGGGCCGCCTACGCCAAGACGGGCTACAAGGAAGGAGGCCCGGAGGCGTACCTGACGCATCTGCGGGAACTGGCCAAGACAGGCGCCGCGCTGAAGGCCGCCCTTGCCAAGGCGGCGGGGGCCCGTGGCGCCGACAAAGCCGCCCTGCTCGACAAGGCCTTGGCCGACCTCGATCCCGAGCTGGCCGGGGCGGCTTACAAGGATGTCATCCAGCAGATCATCGCCGCCGATGCCGACAACAAGGCCGGCCTCAAGCATAAATACGCCCTGATCCTCGCCGAGAACGATGTCCAGGCGGCGCTGAGCAAGAACGACCTGGACGGCGCCATGGCCCTCATCGACAAGGCGTTCAAGGAGTTGAGCCCTTCCGGCACTCAAGCCCAGGAGCTCCTGGTCACCAAGGGCCTCATCCAGAACAAGAAGGGCGACAAGGCGGCGGCGATCGCGACGCTCGAGGCGGCGCGCGCGGCCGCGCCCGAAAGCGATCGCGCGCGCCAGATCGCCGGCTTCCTCGAGCGGCTCAAGCAGCCGCCCGCCAAGAGCGAAGGCGGGAAGTAAGCGGCATGCGCCCTGGCGTGAATCGGCGTTCGTTCCTGAAATCGACGGCCGCCGCCGGGGCGGCGCTGGGCGTCCGCGCCGCGGAGGGAGCCGCCCCCGACAGCGTCAACGCCGCCATCATCG
>Ga0116142_10001313_pt1 | contig 30136 bp, 25 predicted proteins | sample AD_UKC033_MetaG_FD_89785 | JGI IMG/M metagenome (GOLD analysis project Ga0116142, IMG submission 89785) | Active sludge microbial communities of municipal wastewater-treating anaerobic digesters from USA - AD_UKC033_MetaG | ecosystem: Engineered > Bioreactor > Anaerobic > Digestate | place: USA... | reverse complement strand
GTAATATAGTGGCTCCATATCATATTTAGCCAGTGTGTTTATGCCAATAAGAATTCCAAATGCAACCAACGGAACAATAAACCGCAGGATATTTTTTGTTTGCTCTGATAATTTGAAAACGCTGATTGCTCCGGTCCAGCGGCCTATCATAAGACTACCCCAATACATAATGATATAAGGAGTGGCTTCCGAAGCTGAATGCGAACCGAAACTTTTCTGCTTAAGTAATTCACCAAGGTTGCTTCCAATGGCTACTTCCACACCCACATAAACAAAAATGGCAAGCATGCCAAGTACCAACTGGGGATATTGCATTGGTCCCCATCCATCAGCTTTTTTCTTTGCACTAAGATTGGAGAATAACAAACCTCCCACTACGACTACCAAAGCACCAATAAGCCATTTAAGCCTGTATGCTTCCATTGCATGTTTTTCCGCATCAGAAGCGTTGGTAAGATCTGTCTTATAACTACTGAATACAGGAACGAACATTACGATTAGCAGGCCCGTCATTATTAGCAACGTATAGAGAGCTTTGTTTGCTTTTTCCGTTGTTTCCACCATTTTGCCGGAAGGCACTTTCTTTGAAAAATAAAACAAGGCTGCAGCACCGATAAATAATATGCCGACAAAAGTGTAGAGGATGATAACCTTTGAAAGACTTAGGGATGCTATTTTTTCATCAGTAATTGCTGCAGTGGTTCCAAACAAAGCAAGAGCCACTATCAACGGGCCTACTGATGTACCAAATGAATTTACGCCACCGCCCAGGTTAACACGGCTTGTACCCGTAGCCGGATCTCCGAGTGAAATGGCAAATGGCTGTGCGGCGGTTTGTTGTAGTGAAAAACCCAGTGCCACAATAAACAACCCCATAAGCATACCGCCAAAACTGTTTCCCTGCACTGCCAGGATCATTGCAGCGGCTCCCAATGCGGAAAATAACAAGCCATACACGATACTGTTTTTATAGCCCCATTTACCTACGAGGTCCTTGCCGCCAAATGCTCCATATGCGAACAATATCAGTGCTCCAATGTAATAGGCAGTATAAAATGCAAAATCAATTAACTGGCTCTGGAATTGGTCAAGGTGAAAATAGTGCTTACAAAAAGGGATAAACACACTGTTGCCTGCAGCAATAAAGCCCCAGAAAAAGAAAACAGTGACCAGTGTTCCTAATGCGCCGTAATTCGTTGGTTGTTTGGGTTGACTCATAGCAATCGATTAATTAATAATAGTGCTGAAAGTATGACAATTTTCATTTACATTAAAAAAACCCCTGTCGGGCTTGTTGACAGCTTGTCTAAAAAAAAATTAAACAGATTTAGGGGTATTTGTGAAAAGCAGCAATATCAACCCTTTTTTTCTGTAATATCATGTTGGCTATGAAAATAATCACCTAAATTTCCATTCAAATCTTGTTATCAGAAGTATGGAGATAATTCATATTGCGGCAGAATGTTATCCGGTGGCAAAAGCAGGTGGCCTTGGTGATGTGGTTGGCGCATTGCCAAAATACCAGGCAGAGTTAGGTCATGTTGCTAAAGTGGTCATGCCAATGTACCGCACCAAATTCCTTTATAATAATGAGTGGGAATTGGTGCACCAGGGTAATCAGCATATCGGCCCGCATCATTTTAATTATAGTGTTATTAAAGAAAAAACCAATAAACTTGGATTTGATCTTTACCTGCTTGATATAAACGGGCTGCTTGACAGAGAAAAGATATATGGCTACGACGATGATACAGAACGTTTTTTAGCTTTCCAGGTGGCTGTGTGTGACTGGATGAATAAATGGCAGCATTCTCCTGACGTAATACATTGCCATGACCACCACACTGGTCTTATTCCCTTTATGGTAAAATACTGTTTTGAGTTCAGGCAGAAATTGTCTGAAATCCCAACAGTGCTTACGGTGCACAATGCCCAATACCAGGGATGGATCGGTTGGGATAAGTATTATTTACTTCCTCCGTTCGATTCATGGAAATGGGGGATGCTGGATTGGGCAAATTCAATTAATCCCCTGGCATCGGCGGTAAAATGTGCCTGGAAAGTAACAACAGTCAGTCATAGCTACCTTGATGAGTTAAAGGGTGCAGCTAATGGCCTGGAAAATTTGTTTGAGTATGAGCAAGGAAAAAGTTCAGGCATCTTAAATGGTATTGACACTCATGTCTGGGATCCGGTCACTGATTCAATGATCATCAAGAATTATGACAAGGAATTGGTTGAAAAAGGAAAAAAGAAAAATAAAAAAGAACTGGCGGGGCAATTTGGATTAGATCCGGACAAGCCACTAATATCATTTATCGGAAGGCTGGTGGGAGAAAAGGCAGCAGATCTTTTACCTGAAGCTATCAGCCAATCTATTTACCAGCATCATGGCAATGCCAACTTTTTAATTCTTGGTTCCGGTGATCCGGAACTGGAGGACAGGCTTGACCAGATGAAACACCAGTTTAATGGATACTATAACTCATATATCGGGTATAGTGAGCCATTAAGTCATCTTATTTATGCCGGGTCAGATTTTTTGCTCATGCCCAGCCGGGTGGAACCATGCGGGTTGAACCAGATGTATGCACTGAGATACGGGACAGTGCCTATGGTAAGAAATGTAGGTGGATTAAGGGATACTGTTACTGATATGGGTGACTGGCAGGGCTTTGGTATCCGGTTTGACCAGGCCTCTGTCGGAGATATTACATATTCGGTAGGCCGGGCTATTGACCTTTACAATAATAAACATGAACTTTATAACTGGATGCGCAGCCATATGATGACCATTGATCACTCCTGGGATTCATCTGCACAACAGTATATTGACCTATACAAATCACTGAAATAAAAAGATCGGTTATGGCAATCAGAACTATCACTCACACGAAGGAAATCCTATCGGTTATTCTAGGCGGCGGTGCCGGATCAAGATTATACCCGTTAACAGCCAGTCGTTCAAAACCAGCCGTTCCTATAGCAGGTAAATACAGGTTGGTGGACATCCCTATTTCAAACTGTTTGAATAATGGAATAGGCAGAATGTTTGTATTGACGCAATTCAATTCAGCCTCCCTGAACAGGCATATTAAAAATACCTATCACTTCAGCGCTTTCAGTAAAGCCTTTGTGGATATACTGGCGGCAGAACAAACGCCGGATAACCCTACCTGGTACCAGGGAACAGCCGATGCGGTGCGGCAGGGATTGAGACATATCGAGCCATTTGAAAGCGACTATATACTGATTCTCTCAGGTGATCAGTTGTATCAGATGGACTTTGCAGAAATGCTGGACAATCATAAAGCACTGGGAGCTGATATTTCGGTTGCCACAATCCCTGTTGCACAAAGAGAGGCGCCAGAATTCGGTATTTTGAAAAGTAACAAAGGATTGATCACCTCTTTCATTGAGAAACCCAAGAAAGAAGTGCTTGGTGATTGGGTAAGCGATACGGGAGAAGAGATGCAAAATGCAGGGCGGATCTACCTTGCTTCAATGGGTATCTATATTTTTAACAGGAACCTGCTGTTTGATATGTTGCGGACAGAGTTTAAAGATGCTACCGATTTTGGTAAAGAGATCATTCCTCAATCGATCAGCAAGTATAATGTTGCCAGTTATCAATACACCGGCTACTGGACGGATATCGGGAATATCTATTCTTTCTTTGAGGCAAACCTGGATCTTACAAAAGATATTCCTGATTTTAATATGTTTGACAGTGACAGAACCATTTATACCAGGCCAAGGATGCTGCCTCCGGCCAAGATCAGCGGCACTACATTGGAGAAAACATTAATTGCCGAGGGCTCTATCATAAACGCCTCAAGAGTTGAGCATTCGGTAATTGGTATTCGCAGCAGGGTAGGACATGGTAGTACAGTCGTCAGCACATACATCATGGGTAGTGACTATTATGAGACTCTGGTCGATATAGCTTCTGCAGCTGAGAAAGGTATTCCTTTACTGGGAGTTGGTGACAGATGCTATATAAAAAATGCAATTTTGGACAAGAATGTGCGGATAGGAAATGATGTTCGTATCAATGGCGGACCACATTTGGAAAATACAGATCATGCTCTTTACACGGTGAAAGATGGAATTGTAGTAGTTAAAAAAGGAGCCATTATTCCTAACGGGTTTGTTATCTGATTTGATTGTTCAAAGGAGGCTATAGCTTCCTTTTTTATGTTCACAAAATGTGTACTTCTTACATAATATACTTAACTTTCCTGTTCTGATTTTTTATTGCTAAAAACGATTGCTATGTCTACAATTACTGTTAGTGGAAAGCCGCGGCTCTCTTTGGCTCAGATCATAAATATGAGTGTTGGTTTTTTTGGGATACAGTTTGCATTTGGTCTTCAAAATGCCAATGTGAGTAGAATATTTCAGACATTAGGAGCAAAAATTGAGGAAATTCCCATTCTTTGGATAGCAGCACCACTTACAGGACTTATTATTCAGCCTATTATCGGACACATGAGCGATAAAACCTGGCTCGGTAAGTGGGGAAGACGCAGACCTTATTTCATGACAGGAGCCATCTTTGCATCTTTAGCTCTTTTTGTTTTTCCTAATGTAACTGCTTTATGGATGGCAGCGGTGATGCTCTGGTTACTAGATGCATCAATAAATATTTCAATGGAACCATTCAGAGCATTTGTCGGAGATATGTTGCCCGATTCACAAAGAACAGCTGGCTTTGCAATGCAAAGTTTTTTTATCGGGATCGGTGCTGTAATTTCTTCGCTGATGCCATATATTCTTACGGAGTTTGGTGTAGCGAATGAAGCTCCGCCTGGTGTAATACCTGACTCAGTAAGAATCTCTTTCATAATTGGAGCTGTTTTATACATGCTGGCTATTTCGTATACAGTTTTCACAACAAGAGAATATTCTCCCGATGAGCTAAAATCCTTCGGAGATATCCGTGAAGGTGATGAGCATGTTACAATCAAAACAAAACTTTCATCTTTTCTAAATAAGGGCTTAGTGTGGTTTTTGATTGGGGTGGTTTTATCTGCGGTTTTGTATTTTTATAACTCTTCTGCTTCTCAGCCACTCGAAAAAGAATTGTATGTGCTTTCAGGTGGGATCGCAGCTTTTGGATTGTTTCAGTTATTTGCCTGGTTTCTTCAGTCCAGAAAAATAAGTAATGGATTTGTTGAAGTAATGGATGATTTGAACTTTCTTCCTGCTACTATGAAAAAACTGGCAGTGGTTCAGTTTTTTTCCTGGTTTGCATTATTTGCGATGTGGATTTATTCAACACCTGCCTTAGCTCAGCATATTGCAGGTACTACAGATGCCAGTTCGGCTGCTTACAACAAGATGGGTAACTGGGTAGGTGTTTTATTTGCCTGGTACAATGGATTTGCTGCCATATTCGCTTTTTTATTACCGGTATTATCAAAAAAATTCTCAAGACCAGTAACGCATATGATTGCACTGATCGCAGGCGGGCTAGGGCTCATTTCATATTATTTTTTCAAAGATGAAAACCTGCTTATTATAAGTATGGCAGGTATCGGTCTTGCATGGTGCAGTATACTTGCAATGCCTTATTCAATGCTGACGACGGCTTTGCCTGCCAATAAAATGGGAGTATATATGGGTATTTTCAATTTCTTTATTGTTATACCTCAAATTCTGGCAGCTACTTTATTAGGCATTTTCACCAAGCATCTTTTTAACGGAAATGCTATTATGACAATTGTACTCGGAGGTTGCTCAATGATTGTGGCAGCTTTACTTACATTAAGAATTAAAGACAAATAACTTTCTATGAAAAAGATACTATTGATAGTATTTCTTTTATTCAGCTATACCATAAAAGCACAAAATGTTTATCCTTCACACTGGTGGGTAGGAATGAAAAACACTTCGCTACAACTGATGATACATAGTGAAAAAAATATTGCAGTCGACAAGCTGGTCTTTTTATCTTCAAGCCCGGATATTAAAGTTATCAGGATTCACAAACTTGAGAACCGTCATTACCTGATTGTTGATCTTGCCATATCAAAAAATGCAAGACCTCAAAAGGTCAGGTTTTCCTTTGGCGGAATTATCAAAAATGAATGGAATTCATTTGAGTATGAGTTTAAAGCCAGAAACCCTGAAAACGGCATATCAAGGGTACAGGGAGTAACAGCCAAAGACTTTATTTACCTGATGATACCTGACCGCTTCGCCAACGGCGATCCTTCTAATGACATAATTCCGGAATACAGGGATAAAGTGAATGACAGGAAAAATATGTTTGCCCGGCATGGTGGTGACTTTCGGGGCATTTTAAACCGGCTGAAATATTTTAACCAGTTGGGTGTAACTACACTGTGGCTTACACCGGTTATTGAAAATAATATGCCCCAGGTGAATGAATGGGGAAATATGATAGCTGGCTATCATGGTTATTGGTTTACCGACCATTACCAGGTTGACAAAAGGCTGGGAGGGAATGAGGGATATAAAGAGTTTTGTAATGAACTGCACAAGAATGGAATGAAAGTGATTCAGGATGCCGTGTACAACCATGTTGGCAACCATCATTGGCTTGCCCTCGATCCGCCTTCAAAAGACTGGTTCAACACATCACAGGGTGATAAAGGACCAAATCACCGGGAAGAAGTTTTCTTTGACCCTTATGCATCTTCTTTTGACAGAACACAAATGCTTGACGGATGGTTTGTGCCTCATTTACCTGATTTGAATCAGCGTAACCCATTTGTAGCGACCTTCTTAATACAGCATGCTATCTGGACAACAGAGGAATATGGTATAGACGGATGGAGAGTGGATACATATAAGTACTGCGAAGAGCAATTTCTGAATGATATCAATACGGCTCTCGCAAGGGAATTCCCACGTCTCACCGTTTTTGGTGAATCATGGGTGAATACTTTAACTGCCAATGCCTATTTTACACAAAGTAATATCAATGCTCCTTTCAGGCATAATGCAAAAGGAATGCTTGATTTTCAAAATTGCTTTGCTATGCTGGCGGGTATGAATGAAGGATTTGGCTGGTCAAATGGAGTAGGTAAAATGTATGTGACACTGGCACAGGATGTATTGTACAAGGACCCCATGAATAACTGCATTTTCCTGGATAATCATGATATGGACAGGGTATTCTCAGTAGTAGACGAGGATTGGAAAAAACTGAAAATGGGCATGAACTGGCTGTTTACCCTTCGCGGTATACCACAATTGTATTATGGTACAGAAGTGTTGATGAAGAATAAAAAGACCAGTACCGATGCAACGGTTAGAGAAGATTTTCCCGGTGGCTGGCCTGATGATAAGGATAAAGAGAACCGGTTTACCAAAGAGGGAAGGAGTGAAAAGCAAAATGAGGTCTTTAATTATATAACTGCTCTTGCAGGTTTCAGAAGAAATTCTTCTGCCATCACTTCAGGAAAAATGATGCAATTTATTCCGAAGGACGGACTTTATGTTTATTTCCGCTATGATAACCGGCAAACAGTGATGGTTATTACCAATACAGGGGAAAAATCTGTCCGGCCTGACTGGACCGTATTTGCAGAACGAACAAATGGGTTTACTCAGGCAAGAGATATTGTTACGGGAAAAACAAGATCCCTGAAAGAGATGGAGATCGGTTCGAAAGAAAGTTTTGTCTTTGAACTTATAAAATGATCAGATAAAGAAGTTAATGATCAGCTTACTACCGTAGGTACCCCAATCTTTCGAAATGGTTGACAGTTGGGTGATCATGGATGAACGGTTCACTTTTTTACCCCGGGTGGCAGGTGTCACTTTACTCATATTTATATCCAGCACTTCTACCTTAGTGGCAAACCAGGTTGCATGCAGTCTTGGAATACCCATACCAAGTATCATTCCGGGTAATCCCTGTATACCTTCGGGCCCTCCATTAACCAATAACTCTTCGGTATAGAATGCGAAGATGGCGATTGTATCGTATAAAATGCCTACCGCTTTTCTGCAATCATACCCGGCGATAGTTCTTACATCACTGGTAATCTTCCATTTTATTTTCAGCAAACTGTCTTCCACTAAAAAAGTTTCTTCAAATACAGGCTTTTGAGAAATAGTAACTCCTTTCTTGTAGTCTGTATAAACTATGTTTTTATCGCCAACCGGTCTGTACCACATCCTTGGATCAACTGGTACTTCTTTTCCTGGTTTATACAGAGAACGGGCCGTATCGCCGGTGAATTCGTAATAACTCAGCATAGAGACAGGGTACCTGTCCTTATTTTGTTCATACCAACTGTTTCCTTCCTGCAGTTCTTTCATCAACTGCCGGACACTGGTGGTTTTTTCAAACTCCACTTTGATAGCAGGAGAGAAGCGAACCTGTGCTTGGATAGTTTGCATACTTAATGCAACCACAATAGTGTATAAAATTTTGTTTATCATTTTGATTCTCCTCCCGGCATTTTATTAAAAGACCACTCAAAGCGCAGTATAAAATACCGGCTGATACGCTGAAAACGGTCGTCAGAAATAAAGGTACTGTTGATGGTACGGGTAAAGCCTTTGTTGTCGTCCAGTATATCATTAACGGTAAAGCTTATTTTACCTGTATCTTTCTTGAATACTTTTTTATGAATACCTGCATTCCATACTACCAGGTTTGTATTGGTCGCAAAAGCATTGATCCGTTGTCTCAGATCTGCATTAATATCTGTTTGTAATTCTATTTTCCACGGTAATGTTACTTCAGCTTCTGCACGGGTTCCGTAGGTGAAATAGTTGTTGTCAATGCTGGAAGGGAGTGAAGATTTGGTTTGATTATATCCTACATAGGGACTTATATTAAAATCGTATTTATCTTCCGCTTCTATTCCTAAATGAATATTAAGTGTGACGGTTGAAGATGTGGTAGTGGCTTTTGTCCCGTTTACAAAATTGATATAACGGCCACCGTTTGCGTTAATGCCTAAACCATAATTTGGTTTTTTCTCACCCCTGCTTTTGTCATAATTGAACCACAGATACCAATTACTATTGCCGTTTACATTCACCGGGTAATAGGTTCGTTTACCGGTTGCCAGGTCAATCGTATTAAACTGGGTAATAGCATTCTGCTGGATATTATAACTGAAATTGGCCCAGATACCGGACTGCTTTAGTACTTTATATTGGTTAAAGAACAGGTTTATTCCGTGGTTAAACCCAACTTTCAGGTCAGGATTACCAATGTATTCATTCAAAGGATCAGAGTTGTCACGCAATGGCTGCAACTGATTGATAGTTGGCTGACGGGTGGTACCACGATAATTTAATCCAATATTCATTTGTGGTTTAGGCAGAAAATTGATCTGTGCCTGTGGTGTTATGTTCAGAAAATTGTATTTGTTCAGACTGCTATTATCAAGATTCTTCAGTTTTAGTTTTACGGAAGAAATCCCTGAGCCAAAACCAAGTTTCACTTTTTTCCCATTATACCGCAGCAATGCATTGCTGCTATGAGAAAAGGCATCTAATTCAAAATTGTTGCTGAATTCAGGCACCAGCACTTCATACTTCCCGTTAAAATCTTTTTCAAATGTGTTTCTCAGCGACCTGGAGTGATTATTATTATAGGCATACTCAAAGACGAGCATCCAATAGTCTGAAAGAGGTTCTGTGAATGTGGTTTTCACACCAGTGGTGGTAGAACGGCCATCAAACATTTTTTGCTGATCTATAGTATCACTATAGTCATAAACGCCATTATCAAAATACCGGATAAGGGTATTGTTCAATCCTTCGTTATTGTCTTCTGTTACACCTAAGCGGACTACTGTTTGCCATTGCCTGTTTTTCTTTTTGAACAACTGTTTATAAGTAAGCTGGTTGTCAAACAGGTTACGCTGAGTCCGGTTATCATAATTGTTAAAGCTTTGATTGATCGTATCCAGTCCGGATCCTATGAACTCGCCGTCGTTTCTTCCGGTTGTATGGCTCTTTTTGTAAGTGTGGCCTGAAACGATTTTAATAGAAGCCAGTGAATCGATCTTCCATTCATATTTGGCATTTACAACATGTTGCTGGTTCAAACCGTTCTTGCTGCTGTATTTATTACTGTATGTAAGCCCTGTAGGCAAAATATTTTGTGTAAGAGTGGTGCCGGTATTTGTTGTACCAAGGCTATTGAACCGGTAGGAGAGATTGACATTATGTTTATCTGCATTCCATTTATTACTGAATAATGCCCCGGCAGTATAGGCATCAGGCAGGCCCCGCAGGCTCCAGTCATTAAATTCATCGTTTCCGCCAAAGCTGAAATAATAGCCACTTAGTTCATCATATTCATAATCATTTTCAACACCCAGTTTTTGCCTGTCTTCCCAATTAAGGCTGCCGGCATTTACATTTGTCCTGGTCAGGTATGTTGATATTTTCTTTTTACCAACAAACCGGTTATAAAGTGTTTTTGCGTCAATGAATTTATTGAAATCAGTACCGGCCTGTATTTTGCCAAAAGAACCTTTCTTCGCATCTTCTTTCAATTTGATATTTACAGTTTTCCCTTCGCTGCCTGTGGTCATACCGGTTAATTGCTGTTGCTCTGTTTTTGTTTCAAAAACCTGTACCCGGTCAACTGCTTTGGCAGAAATATTTTGTGTGGCCATCGTGGGATCATCACCAAAGAATTCTTCACCATCCACCAATACCTTATCTACCCGCTTTCCCTGTGCCACAATTTCTCCTTTTGCATTTACTGTAAAACCGGGAAGTTTCTTAAGCAAATCTTCTACTGTAGCACCTTCTTTTACTATAAAACTATCTGCCACAAACTCGGTGGTGTCTCCTTTTATGCGGATGGCTGAGCCGGTCCGGATTACCACTTCTTCGAGCATTTTACTTTTTAAGGTCATGAAAATATTTCCGATGTCAGCATCTGCTTTTACTTCCAGTTTATCCATATAATCAGCAAACCTGGGATAGGTAACCAGCAAAACATATTGACCGGTGTCTGGTATTGGTAATACAAATTTTCCATTTTGAGCAGTACGGGTAAAGCTGACTAAAGTGGTATCTGATTTTTTTAGCAAAGCGATAACCGCTAGTGGCAAATTCTTTTTTTCAGAAGAATCTGTAACAGTTCCAGAAATTTTAATTTGTTGTGCAGTAGCTGAAAATGCATACAGTAGCAGCAAGCAGAATAGGACAGCGGGTTTTCGCATGTTGGTTTTAGAATTTGTTCCGAAAATATCATTATTGCTACCTGTCAGAGTCGATATTTATCTGAACTGCACAAAATTGATGATTTCCGGTAAAGTAAAAGTGTTCTCTAGCTCTACAACTGTTAAATTTTCAACAAAAAAGGTGTAAGTTGAGTGTGATACATATTCATTAAATCCCATACGATGGCCACAAAGAAAAAGGATACCGGAGAAAAATTACCCGGGGATAACGGTAAACCAAAACCGAAATTACCTGTGACTGAAAAAGCCAGGAAGTATGAAGAAGTAAACTTTGTGGATACTACAAAGCCTGTATGGAATTATTCTATCCTGACTGATGAAGATGTGACTAATTACCAGAACGGAACTAATTACCAGCTATATAAAAAATTTGGTTCTCATTCTATACAGGTAAATGATGTATGGGGAATGTATTTCTGTGTGTGGGCGCCAAATGGCACTTCCGTTTCAGTAAAAGGAAATTTTAATGACTGGAAAAATCATGAATTTGAATTATATCCCCGTTGGGATAAGAGTGGTATATGGGAGGGGTTCATCCCGGGATTCAAATTAGGAGAAGCTTATAAATACCATATTGTTGGCTATGCTAAAAGAAAGCAGGACAAAGGTGATCCATTCGCCAACTTCTGGGAAAAAAGACCACAAACTGCCAGTATTACCTGGGATATGTATTATGAATGGAAAGACGAAGAGTGGATGAAGAAGAGGAAAAAAAATAATTCACTCGATGCCCCGTGGAGTGTGTATGAAGTGCACCTGGCCAGCTGGCAGCGGCCAAACAAGCATGATGAAGAAACGTATAACAGTTATGATGATATTAAGGAAAGACTGGTTCCTTATTTAAAGGAAACCGGTTTTACACATGTTGAGTTTATGCCGGTAATGGAACATCCGTTTGATGGGAGCTGGGGCTACCAGTGTACAGGTTTCTTTGCCGCCACATCAAGGTTTGGTGATCCGCAGGGATTAATGCGATTAATTGATGCATTGCACCAGGAAGGAATAGGAGTAATACTTGATTGGGTGCCTTCTCATTTTCCGTACGATGCTCATGGATTATTTATGTTTGATGGCACTCATACCTATGAGTATGCAGATATGCGTAAAGGATTTCACCCGGACTGGAACAGTTATATATTTAATTACAAAAGGGGAGAAGTAAAATCATTCCTGATCAGCAGTGCCCGTTATTGGTTTGATATGTTTCATATTGATGGCATCCGGGTAGATGCTGTTTCATCCATGCTGAAATTAAATTACTCCAGGGAACATGGACAATGGGAACCAAATGAATTTGGTGGCGATGGTAACCTTGAAGCTATTGCTTTTATCAAAGACCTGAACGAAACAATCTTCCGTGATTTTCCGGATGTGCAAACTATTGCTGAAGAAGCAACGGACTGGCCCGGAGTAAGCAAGCCAACTTTTGAAGGTGGTCTTGGCTTCGGTATGAAATGGATGATGGGTTGGATGCATGATACGTTAGACTATTTTAAAATAGATCCTGTTTACAGGCAGCATCATCAGAATAAGTTTTCATTCAGTATGATGTACTACTATGATGAAAATTTTATGTTACCACTCAGTCATGATGAAGTAGTGCATGGCAAAAGCCCGATGATCTACAAAGTACCTGGCGATGAATGGCAGAAATTTGCCAACCTTCGACTGTTGTATACATATATGTGGACACATCCCGGGGCCAAACTCTTATTTATGGGTAATGAATTCGGACAAACCGGGGAATGGAACTATAAATCAGAATTGCAATGGGAGTTGTTACAATTCGATTGTCACCGGTTACTTAAAAACTGTGTGGCTGACCTGAATTATCTATTAAAGACCGAAACGGCTTTGCATCATAACCAGTTCAATATGGATGGATTTGAATGGGTAGATCTTAATCATCGGGCGGAAAGTGTGATTGTATTTAAAAGGAAAGGAAAGAAAAAAGGAGATGACTTGCTTATTGTGCTGAATATGACACCGGTAGTCCGCTACGACTGGCAAATTGAAGTAATTGGGAAGCCATATACAACTGAAATATTTAACAGTGACAAGACAATATACTGGGGAACCGGCGACGTTTATAATCCTGAACTGAGATGTGAGCTGGTTGACAAGGGTCAAAAAAAATACCGTGTTACCGTAAATTTACCTGCACTTGCTGGGATTATTCTGAAATAACTACTATTTTGTAATGAAATTCGCTGATAAAGAGGCGGTTAAGTTTTGATTAGTAAATCTCCAAATCTATCTTAGTGATGAGAAACTCTTTGTGTCAAAGTCAAAATTCATCCTATGATACGTAATATACTCTTGTTGTGTCTGTTGCTGACAGGTTCAGTGGTGTTTTCACAAACTTCAATTTCACCGATCAACCTCACTGTTGACAGTGCTGATTTCTTTTTGCAAAAAGGTTTACTGGAAAAGCAAAACGGACGTCGCCTTGAATCGCTGAAAAATTTTGAAAAAGCGGCGAAATACGATGCTAACAGTAAAACAATAACTGCTGAATTGGCTTCAGCCTACCATGACTTGCGCAAGTATGGAAATGCAAGGGAGATGTATAAGAAATTGGTTACACTGGGTGATGAATCTCCGGCTACTTACAAGCAACTGATGCTGCTTTCTTACCAGATGAAACAGAATGATGATGTGATTGAGTACGCAGCCAGGCTGAAGAAAGCTGATCCATCTGAAAAAGTGAATTTCTATCTTGGAAAAGTACATTATGATACAGACAATTACGGGGAAGCTATAAAAGCTTTGAATGAGGCAGCTAAAGAAGACCCTGCTAATGCAGAAGTGCCTTACATGATTGCCCGCAGCTATGCAGATATGATGAATTATAAACTTGCTGTTCCATATTTCAGGAAAGCTATTGAACTGGATCCCAAACAAAGCTATTGGGTATATGAGCTGGGCCTCATTTGTTATGCAATGCATGATGATAAGAATGCTCTCAAATACATTTTAGAAGCAGCCGATAAAGGCTACAAAAAGGATAATGATTACCTGGAGAATCTTGCTATTGCTTACCTGAATGTCGGGCAATTGGATTCTGGTGTAGCTATGCTGAATGAAATATTAAAAAAGAAACCAAGTGATCTGAATATACTGAACATGGTGGCCGAGGCTTGCTATTACAAGGCAAAGTATGACATGGCTATTGAATACTGGGACAGGGTGCTAGAATATGATAAAGAAAACGCCTCCGCATTATACATGATCGGAATGAGTTACCAGAAAAAGGGCGGAAGAGAGAATACAGAGAAGGGTATAGCTCTTTGCGATAAAGCAATCGAACTTGACCCCAGTCTCGCTTCTTTGAAACAGAAGAAGATGATGGCAGGGCTATGACCAGATATTAAAACGAAAAAGAGGCAAATCAGTATTGATTTGCCTCTTTTTTATGGCTGTTTGATTTTACTATGTACCTCAATGCCGATTTCAGGTCCCAGGGATTTAACTATCCAGTCCAATGTTATATAAACCTGAATAGGGGAGTTGAAAACATCTTTGCCTTTTTCGACGATGGTTGTATTCCATTTCTTTTCCTTTTCAGTAGTAGATATATCAAACCCGGGGCCAAATACCTCTTTGAACATTGCCACAAGGGTTTTATAGTAGTGCTGGTAATCTGTTAGTGTACCGGAGAAATAGGAATGGGAGAAACGAATTTTCAAATATTGGTCATTATTTTCTTCATCCTCTTCGTAAAGAACTAATCCATTGCCCATTTCAAATTTCACATTGCGTTCTTCGATCCACATTTCATCTTGCTCTGTCAGATTTTTTTTGATATCAGGAAGCCCTTTCTTAATTCGGATGATTTTTTCTTTTACACCCTTTTGTGAACCAATGGGAGGATTGTTTTGGGCCTGGGCAGTATTTGTATACGCAAAAATAGAGGCCAGAATAATCAGTTTTTTCATATGCTGTTTATTATAGGGAACTACAAAATAAAATTAAAAATTCAGGCCAGCATAAAATTTTACATCCTTTCAGGCACTTTAATCCCTAATAAACTCATTGCGGAAGCAATTACGTTAGCTGTCATTGCAGAAAGCTGTAAACGCAGTTGTTTCTTTTCTTCAGATTCTGCATTCATGACCGAATGTTCGGTATAAAAAGTATTAAATGATTTGGCCAGGTTAAAGGCATAAATAGCCAGTACAGACGGATTATGTTCTGCTACCGCCTGCTCAATGATGACCGGGTATTGTTCCAGCGCCACGATCAGTTCTTTTTCAAGCTTCAGCAAACCCGTAGTTGCTGATGAGTGACTGCCGGCAGCCTTCTCTTTTCTTAAAATTGATTTAATCCTCGCATGGGTATATTGTACAAACGGCCCCGTAAAGCCATGAAAATCGATGGATTCTTCCGGGTTAAAGATCATTTTCTTTTTTGGATCAACTCTTAACAGGAAAAATTTTAAAGCCCCCAATGCAATGGTGTCATAGAGTTCTTTTAATTCTGCCTCAGTGAAATCTTTTACTTTACCCAGCTCTTCTGTTTTATGCCTGGCTACATTTACCATTTCTTCTACCATATCATCTGCATCTACCACGGTTCCTTCCCGGCTTTTCATTCTGCCGGTCGGCAATTCCACCATGCCATAACTCAGGTGGTATATACTATTGGCATAAGGCCTTCCTAATTTCTGCAGGATCAGTTTGAGCACTTTCATGTGATAATTCTGTTCATCTGCGATCACATAAATGCTCTGGTCATACCTGAACTCTTCGTATTTCTGTTGTGCCAGGCCCAGGTCCTGTGTGATGTAAACGGAAGTGCCATCTTTTCGCAAAACTAGTTTTTCATCGAGACCATCAGCGGTAAGATCGATCCAGACACTGCCATCATCCTTTTTAAAAAACACCCCCTGTTTTAATCCTTCTTCCACATCTTTTTTCCCAAGCAGGTAAGTATCACTTTCGTAGTACATTTTATGGAAATCACTTCCTACCCGTTTATAGGTGATATCAAATCCTTCATACACCCAGCCATTCATTTTTTTCCAGAGTTCAATTACATCCGGTTTCCCTGCTTCCCAATCAAGCAACATCTGCTGTGTGCCTTTCATGATGGGGGCTTCCTTTTCTGCTTCCTCTTTTTTCATTCCACCAGCTACTAATTCTTCTACCTGCTTTTTATATACATCATTGAATTTTACATAGTATTCTCCCACAAAATGGTCGCCCTTGGTATTAGTTGATTGTGGCGTAGCCCCGTTTGCAAAAAGCTGCCAGGCGATCATGCTCTTGCAGATATGAATACCCCTGTCATTTACAATACAGCTTTTGATCACTTCATAGCCGCTTTCTTTTAGTATCTGCGCCACACTCCACCCTAAAAAATTATTCCGGAGGTGACCCAGGTGCAATGGCTTATTAGTATTGGGAGAGGAATACTCTACCATTACTTTTTCTCCGTTGGGCGATTTGAAACCGAATCTTGCATTGTTATAATTCGATTGCAATATTTCTGTCCAGTATGCATCAGTAATTGTCAGGTTCAGAAAACCTTTAATCACATTATACCCGCTGAAAAGGTCCGGGTTATTTTTAAGCAGCGCTTCGCCAATCTCATTTCCCAATTGTTCAGGTGATTTTTTCAGCTGTTTTACAAACGAGAACAGCACCAGTGTATAATCTCCTTCAAATTCAGGTTTGGTTGAGTTAATGGTCAGGTCAGCTTCCGTGAATGCCTGTTTATATAAATCACCCAATACCTGTACTACCAATGGTTTGATCCTGCTTACGATGCTCATCATTTCTTGCTTTAGCCGGCAAATTTACGAAACCTTACCTCTAATTCCTTAATTACCAATTCCCATATTACCTTTGCCCGTCCATGCGAAAACATTTACATAGTGCCCGGGATTTTATCCTTCCTGTCATCGATTTTTTCTATCCGCCTTTTCGTAGGCTGATGAACCTGCAGACCTTTCGCTATGCAGCTTCTGGTGGTGGTAATGTACTGCTGGGCTTCCTTGTCTATTCACTTAGTTATAAATTCCTTTTTTTTGAGAAGGATTTCCATTTCGGCTTTTATGCTTTTAAAGGACATATAGCAGCCCTATTCCTTTCTTTTTGTATTACATTCCCTATTGGATTCTTTATGTCGAAATATGTGGTCTTTACTGATTCGAACATGAAAGGCCGCATCCAGTTATTCCGTTACTTTATGATCTGTATGTTCAATCTTGTACTGAACTATTTATTGCTTAAAATATTTGTGGAGAAACTGAATGTGCAGCCCATTCTTGCACAGGTGATGACGGTGGTGATCGTCGTAGTATTCAGTTACCTGGCACAAAGGAATTTTTCTTTCAAGGCATCTGCCATTGATGAAGAGGTCAGAGACTGAAATTACCTGAATCTACTTTTACAGAGAGTTCGCCTTTACAATTACTTCTTATGACAAGGTGCTGCTGCATAGGATAGATGCCGGCTAGTTTTATATCATTGATATTGCCATAGCTGCGTATACCTTTCATCCATTCCTGGTTCAGTTGTTCATTAATCGTTATTTTGGCTGAATCGATATAGGCTCCCAGTTCAAACCGGGCATGTTTGCTGATCTCTTTGGTGATCTTTTTATCAAATAACCAGTCTGCCGAACCGAGCAGCACATTTTTGGACTTGATATCAAAATCAATATTTGTTACCTCGATGATCCTGCTGACGGTATCATAAACTGGTTTGCCAGCGAGATAAACAATACCATTATTGGTGCCCGAAAAGTTGATCCGGATAATCAGCTTCTCAAATCCTCCGCCATAAATTTTGCAACTGTCAATAATAAATTTCTTTTTTACAAAGGCTTTTTTAAAATCGAATTGTTTGCCGGCTAGCTGTTCATTCATCAGCTGGCTGAGTGAATCATAACTCAATACAGCATCCAGGAAAATCGAAAACCCGTCTTTGCCCGCGGCATTGCTGATATGGGGTACCCAGGAACTTTCTTCCACCGGTTTTTCAAAACTGATAACAGGTTTGGCAGATAATCCCAATACTACATTCAGCGAGTCATTTTGTGTATACAGCCTGTTGATATGAACACCTTTCGGATTGATCTTCAGCCAGCCAAGCCCGTAAATTCCATATACCTTATTCAGTTGATCCCACACTTTTTGAAATTGAGGTTTCAGGTCTGTAGAACTGTAACTTTTGTCCAGGTCTTTCTTGGCAGCATCAAGCTCTGACACCAATCCCTTCATTACCTGGTTGGTAATATTCTGACCCCAGAAGCATACTTCACATTTATCCAGTGGTTGCGGATCATTTCTTTTGATATCCAGCTTTACTTTATAGTTGGTCATCAGGGTGAGTGTATTGCTGAATGATACATTTACTTTTCGCTCCGGTTCATCAAAACCACAACGGCAGGGTGGTGTCCACGGAGAAAGAATAACACCATTGGCACAGACCCGGGTGGAACCGATGATTTTATAAAAGCCGGTGAATCCAAGGTTCAGCGACATACCGGAAGCTTTCATCTGCAGTTTACTTCTGCGAAAGCTGTATTTATAACGGGTATCACAACCAACCTGCACCCAGCCATCCGGGTAGCCTGGTGAAGTGAACAGCGTATCCACACTTTTCTCCGCCATGGCATAGACAGGCTTCAGGTCTATCTGTATCGGAATATTAATTTCAGAATCAGGCAATGAATCCAGTTTGAAATTGCCGGGCGACAGATCAGGATTAGCCGGATTTATTTTCTGAGAGTGAGAAGTGATAAAACCGAGTAAACAAAATAAAATAAGAATTCCTTTTCCTTTCATGCTGAATGTTGACGGTCAAAAATAGCTAAACAAAGGAAAAGGATTTGTGAAGAAATTACCTGGTAAAAATTGTTGTTCGGAGGGAAACTATACAATCAGAGCTCGGGTAGTAGCACAACTACAAAACCTGCCTGCAGCATACCGGCAAACGAATTAACAAAGCTTCTGTTTTTACTGCGTATTTATTATACGTACTTTACCTCCGGCCCGGAACTCCGTGGTCCTAATATTAATAACATACACTCTATGATTACTCTTGCGATTATCCTCTTGATCTCCCGTACCAAGAAAGGCCAGTTCATACTTTTCCGCATGTGCAGGCTTACGCCTTTGGCCCTCCGTCATTAATTACATTTGTTTGGGTTGTGTTATACTAAACGATTTACCGCAGTTATCTATTACCAATTAGCTACAAGTTTCTTGGGTTCTTCCATTGTTTGCCCAATCTTTCAATAGTACCTTTTATTCTTTCTATTCTTGTTTCTTCCCTTTTTGCCGTTACTATCCATTCGATGTATTCTTTTTTGTTTGTAAACGAAAGTGTGCCGAAATAGGCAGCTTCCTTTTTATTCTTCTTTAAAGCGGCAGCCAGGTCAACAGGCAGTTTTATTTCTTTGGTCTCTGGATTTACCCAGTTGAATATCTCCCTTACTTTGGGTTTGGCTTCTTTCTTTTTATCAGCTTCTGTTTTGGCACGGAAACCAAATACACTCCAGGTGTCGTTGAATGAGATCAGGCTGATCCAGGTAAGCTTATCGCTTTCAGCCAGCAAACAATCCCAGCCTTTATCTCTCGTAAGATCGGTTTGTATTTTTGAACTAACTTTTGGATAATATACCCACACCGTCACTTCCGAGTTTACCAGTTTCATCACCTTACTCATTTCTTTTTCTAATTGAGCCTTGCTCATCACAAACCAGTGCACCTGGTTATACTCTTTGCCGCTGTCTGTTATCTTTACCCCGGCCGGCAGGCCCTGCAGTCCTTTTTTATAATCAACAGGTGCATGCAACGTAAGCAAGGTGAATTGGGGTTTGATCCTGAGTTTGTCAGCTATAGAAGCAGCCATGCCGATGGTTTTATCAGCAAATGTAAGATTCCGCTTATACCGGGTTTCTTTAAACTTGTTTTTTACAAATACCCGGGAATAATGGAACTTTAGAATCTAAATTTCAGGTTATGAAAACATTATTAGCCTTCCTGGTTTGCTCACTTTTACTTATAACCTTTACAGCAACAGCCCAGAATGAGCCCTCACCGCAAGCTGAAGCATTCTATAATAAAGCGATGGCAGAGATAAATTCAAAGCATGTAAGATGGATAAAAACTACTGCAGCGGAAGTGAACGAAAAAAAACTGTCAGATGCAGATGTAATGACCCGGTCAAAATCTTACGGTGTATTGGGTAATATGAACGGCCAGGATATTGAAGCAATTGCTTTTCTTGTACTGATGCAGGCTTCAAAAAGTGCACAGGAAGACCTGAAAGCGATTATGGCAAAAGTGAAGTCCATCAATGAACAAAAAGCGAAACTGCGGAATGCCATGAATAAAATCAACAGCAGCCGCACTATCAGTAATGTACAACTGGATTCTTTCCACCTGGTAATAAACCAGTCCAAAGCCCTGCAAAAAGGGAACAACCCCGATACAGTAAAACTGGCCAGGTCTGCTTCTGGAAAAAGTACAGTAAGCAAAAAGGAACTGGATGCCATCAAGGAGAAGATGAAAGGCGATCTTGATTCCATGAGTGAAATGGGAGAAATGGAGTCGCTCCGCCTGCAATCAGCCATGGATCGGATGAGTAAAATGAATAGCACACTGTCTAATCTTCTTAAGAAGATACATGACACTCAGCAAAGCATCATCCAAAACCTGAAATAGTTATCTCAACCTGGTCTCTTAAACTAGGTGACTTTCTTAAAATCGCCTGGAGTATTGAAGAAACCTGTTTCTTTCGGGTTCAAAAGTCCTCCATGCGGGGGATTTAGGGGGCTGACTGCCATTTTTTCACTTTTCATCCTCACGGCACAATGATTGACAAGCTATAGCGAACTACAAAATTTAAACCATGGCAAAGATCATAGGAATCGACTTAGGAACCACCAATAGTTGCGTTTCCGTAATGGAAGGTAACGAGCCGGTGGTAATTGCTAATGATGAGGGACGCCGTACGACCCCGTCAATAGTGGCTTTTTTGAAGAATGGCGAACGTAAAGTGGGTGACCCGGCCAAACGCCAGGCCATTACCAACCCGCATAATACCATCGCTTCGGTGAAGCGTTTTATGGGCCGCCGTTTTGATGAAGTGGGTGAGGAGATCACTCACTGGAGCTATAAAGTGACAAAAGGTGACAATAATACCGTTCGGATTGACATAGATGGCAGACTCTATACGCCACAGGAAATCAGCGCAATGGTGCTGCAAAAGATGAAAAAAACGGCCGAGGATTACCTGGGCCATGAAGTGACCGAAGCGGTGATCACCGTTCCGGCTTATTTCAACGATGCCCAGCGCCAGGCTACTAAAGAAGCTGGTGAAATTGCCGGTCTTACCGTTCGCCGTATCGTAAATGAGCCTACAGCCGCTGCGCTGGCTTATGGTCTTGATAAAGCAAAACATGACCAGAAGATCGCTGTGTTTGACCTTGGTGGTGGTACGTTCGATATCTCCGTACTCGAACTGGGTGACGGGGTATTTGAAGTAAAATCAACCAACGGTGATACCCACCTGGGTGGTGATGACTTTGATAAAGTGATCATGGACTGGCTGGCTGATGAGTTCAAAAAAGATGAAGCCATCGACCTGCGCAAAGACCCGATGGCGCTGCAGCGTTTGAAAGAAGCAGCAGAAAAAGCAAAAGTGGAACTGTCTTCTTCTTCTGAAACAGAAATTAATCTTCCATATATCACAGCGGTTGACGGAGTGCCCAAGCACCTGGTTAAAAAACTGAGCCGTGCAAAATTTGAAGCCTTGGCTGATAATTTATTTGCCCGCTGCCTGAAGCCATGTGAAGCTGCATTGAAAGATGCCGGCTTATCTACTTCACAAATTGATGAAGTGATACTGGTGGGTGGATCTACCAGGATACCCAAAGTGCAGGAGATAGTAGAGAAGTTCTTTGGTAAAAAACCAAACAAGGGAGTGAACCCTGATGAAGTGGTAGCAGTTGGTGCAGCTATACAAGGTGCAGTACTGACCGGTGAGGTAAAAGACGTATTGCTGCTCGACGTTACACCGCTTTCTCTCGGTATTGAAACAATGGGTGGTGTGATGACACCGCTGATCCCTTCCAATACAACTATCCCGACCAAGAAATCAGAAGTGTTCTCTACCGCCAGCGATAACCAGCCCGGTGTACAGATACATGTCCTGCAGGGAGAGAGAAGTATGAGTAAGGACAATAAGAGCCTTGGCATCTTCAACCTTGATGGTATACCACCGGCGCCAAGAGGTGTTCCGCAGATAGAAGTGACATTTGATATTGATGCCAACGGTATCTTACATGTTACGGCGAAAGATAAAGGAACAGGTAAAGAACAAAAGATACACATTGAAGCCGGCTCTGGTTTAAGCAAGGAAGAAGTGGAAAAAATGAAAGCTGAAGCAAAGGCCAACGAAGCCAGCGATAAGGCTGAAAAAGAAAAAGTAGAAAAACTGAACCAGGCCGACAGCCTCGTATTCCAGACAGAAAAACAACTGAAGGAATATGGCGACAAGATACCGGCTGATAAGAAAGGCGCTATTGAGCAGGCTGCTGAAAAATTAAAAGAAGCCCATAAGTCACAGGATATTGCCGGTATTGATACAGCTATGGCTGCACTGAATGCAGCATGGACAGCCGCCAGCGAGGATATGTACAAGGCTACACAGGATACCGGTGCACAGCAACCCGGTGCTGAACAACCACATACGGCTGATGCCGGTGCGGGAAGTACCGATAATGTGACGGATGTGCCTTACGAGGAAGTGAAATAATACAGATATATGCCGACATTGTAAAACAGTGGCGGGTAGTATATGAAGAGGTGAAGTGATAAAAAATGATTTTTAAACCGCAGCTTTAAAACTGCGGTTTTGTACTAAATACTCCTTTATGCTTTTTAGTCAGAGAATTGGCATTACATCCTCAAAAAAAGCAATTCAATTAGATTCAATTGACGTTGAACTCAGAAATGGATTGTGGAATATTTTTCGACATAGCTTCTTAGAAAAAATCGGAAAATTACATGGTAGAACAGAGGATTTATATGCTTCAGAATTGTATTTTATTTCTTTTTGGCACAATTTTTTAAAAAGTAAGATTGAAGATATCCCTTATCATTATAGTGATGCAATAAAAAATATGAGGGAACTCTTTTATAGCCCTTTATGGTACAGGCCATATGATATTATAGATTTTACATATAGTGAAATTGGATCAAAAAAATATGAACAATATGCACATATTGATATTGATAATCTCACATCAGCATTTAATATTGTTTTAGAAAGAGAATTTTCGGCATACAGGATTATAAATCATAGAATTACTCCAATCTCAAATGAATTAGAAATAAATGAAATCACTGATGCAATAAACTCAATAGGCAATTTTACTCCCTTATCTGTATGTAATGAGCATTTAACATCTGCCTTGGAAAAACTTTCTGACAGAAACAATCCTGATTATAGAAATTCAATTAAAGAGTCAATATCTGCAGTTGAAGCAGTAGCAAAAATTATTTCCGGCAGTGATAAAGATACTTTGGGTTCTGCAATTGATAAGATTAAAGGGAAACTAAAAATTCATTCTTCTTTGGAAAAGGCGATAAAAAACATTTATGGATATACAAGTGATAGCAATGGTATTAGGCATGCTCTTACCGAAGAAAACAATTTGGATTTTGAGGATGCAAAGTATATGTTAGTTTCATGTAGCTCTTTCATTAATTATCTGATAGTAAAAGCCGATAAATCTGGTATAAAGTTTTAAACCTTTCATAATCCGATTCTCCTGAAAAGAACTAGGTATAATACTAGCAGATTTCACGCCTCGGTTGGTGTTTTCTTCCACCAACCGAACGAACTAAAACCTTCTTTCCTCCGGCTATGCGAAACTTATAGTTTCGCAGTAATTATTTATCGCTTTTGCGATACTTTCTTTCGGCCTTGGTGATGTTATATGTTCCCTTAAACTTTATGCTTTTATAGCTTAGCTTATTTGCTTTTATACTTCTCCCGCTATGCGAAACTTATAGTTTCGCAGTAATTATTTATCGCTTTCAGCGATACTTTCTTTCCCCGTTCTTCGTAGTCTTCCAAATCAGCAAAGAAAATTAAATAATAGGGTAGTTTACATTAGTGCAGACGATAAATGCCTGTATTTGCAATCTGGGCTAATCTTTGATTTTAGTGAGCTATAAAAAAACCAGTAAAACTTATTAGCTCCTGATTTTCGTTCGGTACTTCGGGTTGGTTTAACTTTTTTGTTTCAATTAAGAACATTAAATTTATTACAACCAATTTTCATTTTATAACCTTTAACCCTTGTTTTATGAGAAAGATCATCCTCACCATGGCTTCTTTTCTGCTGGTTTCTTTTTCGGTTATAGCACAAAAAAAATGGAAACCATTTGCAGGTATCCATGTTTCGGGTAGTCCAGATTTCTACTATACAGGGCCATCTTTTTCTGCAGGTGTAATACATTCAATTAATAAGAAATGGTCCTGGGCGCCGGAACTCACTTATTTTTATAAATCTTCAACATATGAACATAGCAGCACGTTGAGCGAAAGAGACCGGTTTTTGTCTTTCTCAATCCGGTCAAATTTTAACTATACTCCCGGAAAGCAAGCGGGAAAAGGTCTTTTTATCGGTGCGGGCATCGGTTTTCAAAGAGCCAAAGACGAATGCTGGAGTATTACCGATAACGGAACTACAAAGGAAGTGAATGCACATTATGATGCTATTCGCTATGGAATTTTCACCGCAACTTTCAACACTGGTTACACATTTAAGCTTAAAAAAGACAAATCACTCCAGGTCCTACTTTCTGCGGTAGGCCCTCATGCAGCAAAAGATTATTTAGGGACATATGTGGAGGCTGTTTCTGTATTGAGTTTGGGAACAAGAATTGTTTTATAGGCTAAAATGTTCTCTCCCGGCTGTCCTGCTATTCCCGCTATGCGAAACTTATAGTTTCGCAGTAATTTTTATTTCTTTTAGCGAGACTTTCTTCCCGGCAGCTAATATTAATTGAAGAGTTACCAGCAACATAAAAAGCCGGCAGTATAATTCCGCCGGCTTTTCTGTCAATGTTTAGTTCTGCTGTGCTGCCATCATTGCCTGAGACTCCTCATAAGTCGGGCCGTACAAACCGGGGACGGTATTACCACTAGCTCTTAAATGCGCCACCAGTTCACCGCGGTGATGGTAAAGATGATTGTACAAGAAGCCTCTTATCACCTGTATCTTCGGCATCGGGGGCATAGCAGGGTGGCCACCGACCGTCATAGTCCAGGTATTAAAATAACTGCCTTCATCGGAGTTTTCCAGTACAGTCTTTGCTTTTGCCAGGTTCTCTTCAAATTTGGCCACAATGTTGGAAGCTTTACTGATATCGCCTTTATCATACTTGTAGGTTCCCATGTCAAATACATCCTGGTTAAAAGTTCCTTCAAACCAGTTGTACACTTCAGCAATATGAGATGCCAGTTGCCCCACCGACCATAAGTGCGGCTGCGGCCTGTAGTCAAGTGCTGAGTCAGGAATAGCATTTAATAGTCTGCGGGTATTTTCTGCTTCATGCAAAAATTCACCCAGGAGCGCCTCTTTTATCATATGGATTATTTTTTAGTGGACAGTAAATCTAAAACTAAAAACAGTGCGGGGCATCAATTTTCTTTTCCCAGGCCGGTTTTTCTTTTTTTAAAAATCCCCTTTTTGCAGGATATAGGATGCCATTCATTCTGAATACGTTTGACTGATAAATTTAGTAATCATCAAAATGTATTCGTTTATGAAACATTATTTCCTTCCTGTCCTGCTGCTGTTATATGCAGGCAACCTGTTTTCGCAAACTAAATTTGGTATTGCTACCTATACCGTGCCTTCGGGCTGGCAAAGCACACAACAGACCTCTTCAATCGTACTGGAAAATAAAAACAGTAAAGAAACCCTTTGTCGTATCACCATTTACGGGGTAGAAAAAACGGCTGTTACTACAGCAAATACCTATTTGCAATACCGTGCGGGTAAAAACGGAACGAATGCCAGATTTAGTCCGAATCTGAAACAGGTAGTGAAGACGGAGACGAATGGAAATATTGGTTTTTCATCCGGAGGCACCAGTACAGTGAATGAAAAAGAAGTAAGAATTTATTTTTATTCATTTACCAATGGTAAGGAAACCTTTTTTGTTGAGTTGCTTACGGATAGTAATGAGTGTACGACAGCTTTCAAATGACCAGAAAATTATTCAATATCCTGCTTAATATAGGCTGTTTCACCGCCTAATTTCAATGCAAGTATTTGTATTTGCTTAAAAACATAGCCTATACTACTTTTTGCTTTGAATTTACCTTTTCTGTTTGTTTCATAGTACACCCTTTTATCCTCGTAAAGTGTTGAATGATCATTCCTAAGTCCGGGTATCAATTTTTTATAAGGCCATGTGGAAAATCCTTTGATATAAACAACAGAATCAACTACCCGTATTGTTAATCTGAAGCCGTGATCCAGGTGATAAAGAATCATCTTGGTTGATGCAGTTTGCAACTCTATGTCCTTTTTATCAATTTCATATTCAAGATCAAGTAATGTGTTTAGTGCTTTCATAAAAGTTATGCCTCTGACTGTAATCAGATTTGTATTCTTTGGAATCTCCTGGCCTATTATAAGGAAATTAAAAGGGATGAAAGACAAGATTAGTAAAGAGATTTTCATATTGGCTTTTTATAAAGATAAAGGTCAGTTTGTTAAAATAAAGCAAAGCAGATGTAAGTGAGATGTTATCATTTATTTTGATCTTAGTGGTTTTCCCGATATTGAATGTGGTACAGGATGATTTAATATCATTATTTCGTAATAGCTTTTATTTTTTCAATTACTTTCTGCAGGTCTGCATTGGCTTCATTCAGTTTGCTGTTATCGGGCAGGTTATTTTGCTGGTATTTCTCAATTACAGGAGTTGCGATCATTATTTTAAGTAATACATGCAGGTCTCTGAGTTCCCTTTCATTGTTGTTCAAAGTAACAATAGAGTTTTGCCAGTTTGCCATTTTAGCCCGGTAAGCGGTTTCACTTTTGTTGATATGATCGCCGGCCCGTTGTTTGGTAGTTGCATCAGCTATCGTAGCCGCTTTTGCCTTTGCATCTGCATAGTAGCGGTTATTGTAGGATGTAAAACTGTTATACTTTTCAATGGCATCTTCTCTCTTTTTGTAGAAGTTTTCAATATCATCTTCAATCGTTTCGAGGTTGCTGTTTTGTTTTACTGCCTGGTCATAAAACTCTTCAACAAGGTCTTTATAACCGCCACGGCTTTTATCAATGCCGGAGGTTAAGGTTATCGCAATAAGCAGGACGGCAGCGGCAAAAGTTACGATCTTGACATATTTTTTCATATAGTTTGTTTTGATAAGTGAATGAGCTAAAGAGATGAAAATTAATAGATATTCCATAATAATGGAGGGCCGGGGCAAATCATAACAATTCCTTTGGTACTGGTTGATTTTTTTTTTACCTTTTGCATTAAAAAACAAACCAACATGAAAAAGATTGCACTTGTTTTCATTGCAGCCGGAAGCCTGTTCTTCCTTTCCTGCAACAGCGGGGGCGGTATGTCAGCCACTGCTAAGAAAAACCTGGAAGTAAATGATGCCATCATGAAAGCCTATGAGGCCGGCGACTTTACCAAAATGGGAGATTATATTGCTGCTGATGCAGTAGATCATGGCGGTGAAACAGGCGATATCAAAGGGCTGGATAATATCATCAGCGAAATGAAACGTTACCGTACCATGATGCCGGATATGAAAGTAGATATGACCCGGAGTCTTGCTGATGATGAGTATGTGTATACATGGGGAAAAATGTCAGGTACGATGAATGGGAAAGCGGTTACGATGTCAAGTGTTGATGTATCCAAATTTAAAGATGGCAAAGCAGTAGAGCATTGGGTATATATGGATCCGAAAGAAATGATGGCGATGATGCCGCCGCCACCTGCTCCCGCAACCGATACATTAAAGAAATAATTTTCTTTGGACTGAATACTGACAGGTTCGTGGTAACACGGACCTTTTTTTTGCTATTCACATAATTAACCTACCTTACTTTTACCAACGAGTACAATTCACCCTTTGATTCCTGCCATATTCTCACCCTCTGAGTTTTATTCACCACTAATCATTTCAACATGAAAAGAAGAAATTTTATTTACAGTTCATCGCTCATTGCGATGAGTATGGGAGTATTTGGCAAGATCAGATGGGATGGCCATGCTTATGTAGGTGAAGATCCCACTACTACGGATATACTTGGGCCCTTCTATCGACCGGGGGCGCCTTTCCGCAGCGAACTGGTACAGCAGGGTACCAAAGGCCAGCTGCTTCATTTCAGCGGAACTGTATTTGCTAAAGATGCAAAAACACCACTAAAGGATTCATTGGTTGAAATATGGCATTGTGATGAGAGCGGGGTGTATGATAATACATCTGATGAATATATCTACCGGGCTTCCTATAAAACCGGCAGTGACGGCAAGTATCATTTCAAAACCATACTGCCTGTACCTTATAAAATAGGGCCAACTGAAAGCAGGCCGGCACATATACATATGCGTATTTCCGGTAATAACCACCAGGACCTGGTGACACAGGTTTATTTCAAAGGAGATGAACATCTTGCCAAAGATGAAAGTGCCGGAGATCCAAGGTCACTGAACCGGATACTGGAATCTTCCACCAATAGCAAAAATGAAAAATTGGTAAAGTTTGATATTGTATTGAAAGATGAATATATACTGGATGCCGCATCGTTTAAAAAAGTATCAGGTCTTTATGAAATGAAGGATAAATCAATGTGTGAATTTTACCGGCAGGATGACCAGCTTTTTGTAAAAGTGAATGGACAGATCATGGAAGCCATGGATTATAAAGGCAACAATAGTTTTGAAGGCGGGCTGGGCAGGGTAAAAGCGACTTTTGAATTTCCGGTTAGCGGAGTTGTTAAAGTAAAAACCAGCTACATGGCAGGGCCGGATAAATTTGTAACAATGGAAGGAGATAAGATGCTGAAATACCCGGTTTAAATTTTTACAGCAGGGTCTTGTATAGGCAGCCCTGCTGTATTTTGTATTACTCCCTCACCTCAAAACTCACCGCGCCAACTTCCTTATCTTTTTTGCTGTTGTAAACCCTGATGATCACTCTGCCGGGTTTGCTTACTTTCACCATATAGCGGCCGTCTCCCATCCTGGTAATTGTTCCCTGTGTAATAGTCAGCAAGACATCTTCCGGCTTTACTTTATATACATTTATAGAAAGTGGGTTATCTATATTGGCATAAAGTACAAATGGTGTTTTTGTGATTATATCAATTTCATCATCCTCCACCTGGAATGTTACCGGTTGCTTACGGTAGGCCTTCACCGGTCTTCCGTTTTGAATGGCGGGTGTCCATTTGCCTGATTGTTTTAGAATTCTGACCACTTCTTGTTCCATGCCATATCCAAGACTGGTGAGTGGTTTTATTTCGGATATGCTTCCGTCTTTATCAACAATAAACTGTACAAGTACGGTAAACTTTCCGGCAGGGGCATTATTATTTACCGGTGTTTCGGCATTTAGGTTTTTTTGCAGGAACCTGATCCATTCATTCACACCGCCGGGATAACTGGCTTCCACTTCCACCCGGTCAAAAATTTTATCAAGATTTCCTGTTGTGTCAGCAGGAGGGGGTGGCGGTGTTTGGCTAGAGGCAGTCTTTGAAGAAAAAAATAATAATGCAGTCAGAAAAACAGAAATAAGACCTTTCATGTTACTTACTTTATGGCAAGATATTTATTTTTTAATAATGCTTTCTTCGTGTTAAAACAGGTCATTGCAATAAACAGTAGTACCTTGCATGTCCATCTATAAATTTTAAGCATGGAAATC